>Ga0272448_1001117_pt1 | contig 37714 bp, 28 predicted proteins | sample YNPCB0191_FD_202220 | JGI IMG/M metagenome (GOLD analysis project Ga0272448, IMG submission 202220) | Hot spring sediment microbial communities from Yellowstone National Park, WY, United States - YNP-CB-019-1 | ecosystem: Environmental > Aquatic > Thermal springs > Hot (42-90C) > Sediment...
AATCCAAGAAATAATCCGGGGGTTGCGAATAAGAGTTGGAACCGGGTCATCCTCAGCTGGCTCAGTGATGAACAAACCCCAGCCCTCATTTTTAGCTAACCTGCGCAGCTCATCAACTAAATCAAAGGGAAGAAAACCTAAAATATACCTAACAACCCCTATCCCACCCATACTAGAAAGCACCTGAGAAAACTCAATCTCCTCACTCAAAACCTCTTTTTTCTTATTAAGGAAATCAAGATACTGGGTATAAAAAAGCAACTCCTCCTTCAGTGAATTTTTTGTCCGCTCATTCTCCTTAAGCTCCTCCTGAAACTGAGATAACCCCTTCCTCGGAAAACCCTCTTCCTTTAAACCGATATCCAGCGGCCCCTGCGAAATCAAGGCACAAAAAACAACCGAACCTCGGCTTGCGATGCGCTGGCAAACTATTCCTTTGGGGAGACTGCTAATCTTATTTTCTGACAATCGATACAGTTTAATGTTGAGCCCTTTTTGGGCTAAATTTTGAATGGCTACGGGATCAAAATCCCCCCATACCTGCCAGGCCTCAATAGTAGATTGTAGTTCCCGAGAAAACTCCTGAAGGCGCAAATACCTCTTCCAAGTATCTATTATCCGTAAGCATAACTCCCTAACGTCTTTTTCCCATTTAGAAATCCTCTCAAGGTCCCTGTGTTTGCCAAAATCACTTTTTACTTTCTTAAGGATATCTATTGCCTGGGCCAACTGATTAAATTCATCACTTAAAATGGCTAGATTTTTATCCATAACCGGAGCTGTCTCTACAAGATGTAAGGCGCCGAAAAAACGCAACTTCCTTAATGCCGAATCGGCGTCTTTGGACTGGACTATAACCGCAATTTTTTTCATCGGCACTATCACCTAAACGCCACCTCCAGAGATACCTCTTTTAGTTTTTTCTTGGCCAATTTACTGCGGCCAACTGCATTGGCCATCTGGTCGCCAATAAAAATCTTTATCCTGCGGATAGCCTCCTGCGCCTGGGGGATCTTAACCTTCTCAAATAGATTAACCCGCTGATTGGTTATCCGTAACTCCTCTTTAAGAAGTTTAAGGCCCTGTTCTAAAATAGAAATCTCCTGCTGTAAAGCAACCAGGTCTCTTAAGGCCTCTAAGGCATAATCCAACCAGGGTGGATAAAAAAATAAATCATACTCCACCGGTTCAAAATCAGCCCTGACAAATACAGGCACATCCAACCCAGCAATATTCTTGGATTGGGTTATAACCTGTTTAGGCCTAAGCCAAGATTTTGGGTCAAGCCCTTTAAGTTGGGGGTCGTTAAACAAAGCAATCCATTTAAGCAAATGCTCAATCTTTTTTTTCTCAAGGCTACGGCTCTGCAACAAGATATTCTGCTGCTGCAAAACCTCAAATTGAAGCTGTTGCTTCTTAAGTTGTAGGGTTGGTAGATAACGCTCAAACTGCTGGAGTTGGTCCTTTTGCCTTTTAAACTCACCCTTGGTAAACTTAATTTTTTTTAGTAGCATATTTATTTAGCCAAATTCGAACCTGGCCTTGGCCAATACCTCTCAATCAACGACCGCTGAATCCCTGTCTCCTCAGGGGTAAAGTGTTCAGCTAAAATCTTCCAGCCTAAATCCAATGCCTCCTCAAGGGGTATATTCACCTCAAGGGACATAATCATCTTTTCAAAATCCCGGCCATAAGCAAGGAGTTTAATGTCCCAATTACTCATCCTAAAACCCATCGCCTGTTTTTCTAATGTCTGGCGATAACTGGCAAATAATTGAATCATGGTATTCATAATAGTGCGGTGGTCCGGCCGCGTCTGGCCATTTACCAGTTGCCGCAAACGGCTAAGCGAACCAAATGGTTCGATAACCCCATTTTTTAAATAAAGCTGCCCCTCAGTAATGTATCCTGTATTATCCGGGATAGGATGGGTAACATCATCTCCTGGCATGGTAGTTACTGCTAAAATCGTTACTGAGCCCGCACCCTCAAAATCAACTGCCTTTTCGTAGCGCCGGGCCAACTGGCTATAAAGGTCACCCGGATAGCCCCGATTGGAAGGTATCTGTTCCATAGTTATGGCTATCTCTTTAAGGGCATCACAAAAATTGGTCATATCAGTTAAAAGGACTAAGACCCTTCTACCCTCTAAAGCAAACTGCTCAGCCACAGCCAGGCTCATATCCGGAATTAAAAGGCATTCCACTACCGGGTCGACTGCGGTATGCACAAAAAATACTGAACGTGAAAGTATGCCCTCATCCTCTAAGATGTTACGAAAATAAAGATAATCGTCGTATTTCAACCCCATACCGCCTAAAACAACGATATCCACCTCAGCCTGGATTGCCAAACGTGCTAAAACCTCATTGTAGGGCTCACCGGCAATAGAAAATATGGGCAACTTCTGGGATTCCACCAAGGAATTAAAAATATCAATCATCGGTATGCCAGTGCGTATCATATTCCGAGGTATCACCCTCTTATATGGATTAACCGAAGGTCCGCCAACCTCAATTAGATTATCGCTTAAGGCTGGCCCATTATCCAAAGGCATACCGCTACCATTAAAGATTCGGCCCAAAAGCACTGAACCACTAGCAACCCGCATGGGATGCCCCAAAAACCTAACCTTATCATCCGTAGAAACCCCCCTGCTACCAGCAAACACCTGTAAGGCAACCCTATTTTTATCAATGCTTATCACCTGCGCCAGGGAAACCCCGCGCCGAGTAAAAACCTGGGCTATATCCGCAAAACCCACATCTTCGGCCTCAACGGTAATTACATCCCCCGATATCTGAATTATACTTCTATAAAATTTCTGGCTCATCTTTAATGTCGGTTTTTTTTACCTTTTGCTCTAAAAGGACAGATATCTCCTGTTGACAGGACCTAAATCCATCACTCTGCCAGACGCTGGTATTCCAATCGTTAAATAACTGCCGCAACCTCTGAAAAAAATGCAATGCCTCTTGTTTATCGCTAAACTCAAAATCCGCCTCTAAAATCTTAACGATGAAATCAAAGACATAAACCTGCCTCTCTTTGGGGGTAGCTCCGTCAACCTCATCAAAGGCGTTCTGCTGCAGATATACAAAATCCAAAAATTCACCCTTGAGATAATCTACATAATCTTTAAGAGAAATCCCTTCCTCTCCAATCACCTTCATCATCTGGACTACCTCATAACTCTTAACCAGAATCCTATACCCCAGCTCCCTTTTTTCTTTGGGGATAAAACTTGGGTATTTGCTCCAACTGATTAAAGGGTCAACCGCAGGGTATCTTCTGGCATCAGAACGCTCACGCGAAAGCCCGTGGAATGCGCCTACAACCTTTAGCGTGGCTTGGGTTACTGGCTCTTCAAAATTACCACCAGCTGGGCTTACAGTTCCTCCAATAGTAACTGAACCCAGGCTTCCATTAAACAACCTGACTAATCCTGCGCGTTCATAAAAAGATGCTATGCGCGACTCAAGATAAGCAGGAAAGGCCTCTTCCCCAGGGATCTCTTCCAATCTTCCTGAAATCTCCCGCATTGCCTGCGCCCAACGCGAGGTAGAATCAGCCAAAAGAAGCACATGCAGCCCCATCTGGCGATAATACTCAGCAATGGTAACTGCCGTATAGACACTCGACTCCCGCGCTGCTACGGGCATAGAGCTGGTATTACAGATAATAATAGTACGCTCGATAAGCGGTCTTTTAGTGCGGGGGTCGATTAAAACTGGAAAGGTCTTTAAGGTCTCAACCACCTCGCCTGCGCGTTCTCCGCAGGCAGCGATAATAACTATATCCGCCTCGACATGGCGACTGATGAGTTGCTGCAGAACAGTCTTTCCCGCGCCAAAAGGTCCTGGCAGGCAATATGTCCCTCCTAAGGCAAGCGGGAAAAAGGTATCGATAATCCTCATCTTAGTGACCAGTGGCTCCTTTGGCCTCAATTTTTCTACATAACCCCTAATAGGTATCTTTACTGGCCAAGACTGGCTAAGAAAAACTTCAATCTCGCGGTTATTGCTATCCTTAAGTACGGCGATGCGCTGCTTGATATTGTATTTACCCGCTTGGGCTACCTCCTGGACCTCGGCAAAACCCTGCAAGAAAAAAGGAGGCATAATGTAATGCTTAAACAGCTTCTCCGGAACAAATCCTAAATACTGGCCAGGTCCTACCCTATCCTTAGGTTTTACCAAAGGCGTAAATTCCCATTCAATGTCATCAGGTAACGCAGATAGATAAATCCCCCGCTTTAAAAAGAAACCTGCCTTCTGGGCCAAAAGCGGAAGGGGATTTTGCAGGCCATCAAAGATTTGGCCTAAAAGCCCGGGGCCTAACTCCACCGATAAAAACTCGCCACTAAACTCAACCTGCTCACCCACCTTTAAACCAACAGTACTCTCAAAGACCTGCAGTTCGGCGATATTACCACGAACCCGAATCACCTCACACTTAAGGCGCTCCTGACCATGCAAAACAAAGGCAACCTCGTTTTGCATAACCGGCTGCTCAAAGGCAACCGCAATCATATTTGCTTCTACCCGAACAATCCTACCGATATGGTTATTCTTCATTTTAGTAATGACCTAAGCAAGGCCTCGCTATCTGCCTTCTTGATTTTTTCCCAACGCCAAAGAATCCTAAGTTTTAAGGCATAGACAACTATAGCTGCCAAATCAAAACAATTCCTAAAAGATAACTGATTAAGAAAATCCCAGCGTAAAAGGTCTAAGGCCTTTTCTACTTCTATAGGATTAGGATTACGCAATGCATGGGCAACTACATCACTTAGGTTAGGCCCCTCCTCTTTGGCTAAACGAAGATACTTTTCAAAAGAAACCCTTTTGCGTGCAGCCCTCACCCTGGCTAATTCATTTCTAAGCGCAACCTCAAAATTATTCCATTTTTCAACCACTGGATGTTTTTCCGGTGGCTGTTTGTCCTTTACTAAATTTTCAATAATCGCATAATCTGCCAAGCTAACATACCTGGCAACCAAACCCAAAAAATCATCTTCTGACCAGGGAGGGCTTTGGCCAAACTCCAAAAAAGGTAAACTGGATATAAGATAGGGATAAAAACCTATCATTGACCACCATCCAAGATATTCTTTAACTGAGGCTTTAAAAAGTTGACAATGTATTCGGCCAAGGATGTATCGCTGAAATCAAACTGCGAGCGGCCAGAGTCAAAACTAATCCTTAACCCTGCCTGAATATCTTCTACAGGATACAAAACTATCCCCTTTTTTAATTCCTGCTTAAGCCGCTCAAGAAAAAAACCTTGGAGCTTTTCCAGGTCTTCCTTGCTCAACTCAACACTAACGGAACCTGCATCCTGAAAAACCCCCTTCTGGATAATTTTGGATAGTATCTGCGCAAGCTCCTGAGGGTTGAGATTATTTCGTATTTCCGCAAGGATAATACCTTGGAGCATCTTAATTATTTGACCCTTTAACCCCAAGAGCATATCCCGGGCTGCCTGGGATAAAAGCTGCTTTTTTCTTTCCTCCTCTTTTCTAATCTTAGCCTCCGCCTCAAGAATAAGCCTCTTGGCCTCTCTTTCTGCCTCAGAGATTATCTCCCTAGCCTTTTTCTGGGCCTCTTGTTCAATCTCCCTGGCCTTAGACTGAGCAGATTCAACTGCCTCACGATTGATTCTTTCAATAAGCTCTTTTAATTCCTGAGTCATCTAATCACCTCTCTTTTTTAACCACATCCGTAGTATTATACTATAAAAATTTTGTTTTCAATTTTTTTTTTTAATCTGCCTTTTATTTTAACTATATTGACAGCTCAATAGATGTATGTTATCTTTTAGGTATGATGGAAGAACTAAAAAGAGCAACCCAAGAGCTCCAGCGCTCCAAGACAGAGCTTTCTATCCTCTATGAAATATCCAACGCCATGCATACCACCCTGAAGCTCGATGAAATCCTTTATATAATCCTCACTGGGGTAACTGCCCATTTGGGATTGGGTTTCAACCGGGCTCTACTTTTTCTAGTCAATGAAAAGGACGGTATTATAGAAGGAAAAATGGGCATAGGCCCAGAAAATGGCGAAGAGGCAAATCGCATATGGAAACAGATAGAAGAAGAAAAGAAGAGTCTCGATGACCTCATCAATGCCTATAAGCTATCAAAAAGCGCCCTGAATTCTGAGTTTAACCAGCGGTTGATGCACTTAAAACTTAGCTTAAAGGATGCCGATAACCTTTTGTCCTTGTGTGTCCTTGACGGTATGCCTCTGCATATAACTAAAGAAAACATCAGCCGTTACTCCCAAGACCCTATAGTGCAGTTTCTAAAATCTGATGAGATTGCCATTGTTCCATTAAAGGCAAAGGATAAGGTAAATGGCGTTATAGTAGCAGATAATTTTATAACCAAAAAACCCATTACCAAAGATGATTTTCGGATGCTTATTATGTTGGCTAACCAGGCAGGCCTGGCAATTGAAAACTCACAGCTATACGAAAAGACTGTTACCATTGGGCATCAAGACTCTCTTACCCAACTATGGAATCACGGATACTTCCAGTATCTACTTCAGGAACAACTAGAAAAGGCCAAGGCAACCCAGGGTAAATTCTGTCTCATTGCCTTAGACATAGATGACTTCAAGGTCTACAACGATACTTTTGGACACCAAGCCGGTGATAATATACTCAAAGAGGTTGCTTCCCTGCTCAAGGACCGCTCACGCAAAATGGATTATGTCTGCCGTTACGGCGGTGAGGAATTTATGATTATCCTACCCCAAACCGAGGCCAAAGAGGCCACTATGATAGCCGAACGCCTAAGACAGGAGATCGAAAAACACCAATTCCCCCATGAAGAGATAATGCCAAATAAAAAACTCACTGTTAGTATAGGTATTGCTACCTTTCCTGGCGATGGGAATTCAGCTCCAGAAATACTCGTAAATGCCGACAAGGCCCTCTATGCAGCAAAACGGGCGGGAAAAAATAAGGTCTTATCTTATGCCGACTCAGTTACTGCCTGAACCTCAGGTTGCCTGGACTCCTCTTTATTTTTCTGACTAAACTTCACCGAGACGATTTTTGAAACCCCTGACTCCTCCATAGTAATCCCGTACATCACATCGGCATTGGCGATAGTCTTTTTGTTATGGGTGATTACGATAAACTGGGAATCCTTGGTAAATTCAGTAAGAAGCCTGCCAAAACGGTCCACATTTGCCTCATCCAAGGCAGCATCAATCTCATCCAAGACACAGAATGGCGCAGGCTTTACCTTAAAGATGGCAAAGATAAGGGCAATTGCTGCCAGGGATTTCTCTCCGCCGGAAAGTAGCAGTATATTCTGCAGCTTCTTTCCCGGTGGCCGACAGACAATCTCTATGCCTGATTCTAAGGGGTCTTGCTCGTCCAAAAGAAATATCTCACAGTCTCCACCATTAAAAAGCATACGAAAATATACCCGGAACTCCTCGCGTACCCGCTGAAAAGTTTCCAGAAAAATCTTCTTGGTAGTGCGATTTATCTTTTGAATAGCCTCAAGCAGAGAACCCTTGGCATTCACCAAGTCGGTCTGCTGCTGGACAAGAAAATCATAGCGCTGCCTCAGTTCATCATACTCCTCAATAGCCACTAGATTCACATTTCCATAAGAATCCAATCTCTGCTTAAGCCCCTCTATCTCCTGCCGTAAAACATCTGCGTCTGCATCATCAACTACCTCCCCAGAAACCTCCTCCAGGTTTACCTTGTAGCCTGTAAGAAGCCTTTCTTTCAAAGCCTGGGACTGGTAATCAATATCTTTAAGACGCATACTTAAGTTATGTAGCGAATTACGTATCTTATCTAACTGGTTACGCTCCTGTTCCAGTTTCCCTTGGGCCTCAAAGGCAACCCGGGAGGTCTCTTCATAAGTACCCTGTAGCTTAAGGAGCTCTTCATTCTGACGCTGTATATTATCCTTTATAGCAGAAGATTCCTCAGTTAATTTAGTGATTTCTGCGTTAAGCTCTTGTATCTTTTTGTGGGTATCCGCAAGAGTCGTCTCAAGCCGGACTAATGAATCTTTGTCCTGCTGAAACTGGTCTTTTAGAATTTTCAAGGTCTCCTCATAAGAGGACTGACGCTCTTGCAAGGCCTCTAGTTCCGCCTTAGTTTTAGTAATAACAACAACCACCAACTCCTTTTCGCTATTGGATTGAACAATCGTGGCCTGGCAGGCTGCTATACCTTCTTCGATACTCCTTTGTTCGTTCTCAAAAACCCCAAGATTAGAAACTAACTCCCTATGCCTTTTGTCATAATCCAAAAGCCCCTGTTGTATATCTGCCAACTCAAATTGAATAATCTCACGCTCGCCTTTAATCTTATCAAACTGCTCTTGGATATTGCGCTGCTGGGCCCTTTTATCAGCAAGTTCTATCTCAAGCCTCCGCCTTTCTTCAGTGAGGCCAGCTATCTGTTCCTTCAAAGAGATAATGCCCTCATCTATCGACTTCAACTCCTCCTTCTTTTTAGCTATCCTGCCCTCCAGCTCCTTTATTGACTCCGTAATCCTGGTGGTATCCAAATCAATAAATTTAGCCTCACCCCTTAGCCCAAGCTGACCGGCAGGGGTATCAGTCGGCAGTTGAGGCATATACTCCTTGATTTTAACGATTAGCCCATTAAGCCTTTGTTCCGGCATACGGTCGAGATACACCGAGGCATTCATCGCTTCGCCAATAGTTTCATATCGAGTCTTCAATTGCTCAAGGAACTCCTTATGAGATATCAAGGCAAGACATTCCTTTTCCAGCTGAGCAATCAGCGAGACGCATTCTGCCTGGGAGTCCTGTTGTGATTGGAGTTGCTTGTTCTTCTCTTCAATACATAAACAGAGATTATCAAAGCCGTCCTTTAGGCCACTAACACTCAGACCTATCTCACCTAAAGAAACCTCAATGGCCTTATACTCCTCAGTAACCTTGGCCTCTTCAAGCTCTAACCTTTTCTTGCGGGCAAGCAAAATCTGCTGCTGGGAGGAAATCGTATTTAGTTCATTTTTGGAATTGGCAATCTTTGCCGCGAGGTCCACAAGGCTACGACGCAAAGAAGCGATATTATCCTGGGCATTTTTTATCTGGCTATTAAGCTGTGAAAGCTTAGATTCATTGGAAGCAAGGCAGTCCCTTTTCTGGGTCATATCTTTCTCAAACAAGGAATATTCATTTTGGATATCAGATAGCCTGCCTTCGTTTATACTGATGCGTTTACGCGTCTTGTCAATCTGGGTATTAAGGTTTTGGGTGGTTTCCTCTGCCTCCTGAATCTTCTCCTTATCAAACTGGATACGCTCGTTATTGCGTTGAATATTATTTTCCAGATTCAATAACTCATTCTTAAGCTGCATAATTTTGTCTTCGAGTGAGCGGATATCCTGTTGGCGGTTGTTAATCCGTGACTCCTCCTCACTTATTATCTTAACAAGCTCCTTCTCCTGGACCTCATAACTATTAAGTTCATTTAAAAGTTGCTCCTTCTGTTTAAATAGCCCTTGCCTTAAGGATAATGCCAATTTGACCTCAAGGTTTTTTAACTCTTGAAATACCTCATTATAACGACGGGCTTTATTGGCCTGGCGCTCCAGAGAGGATATCTGGCGCTTTACCTCAGCGATGATATCGTTTATACGTAGGAGGTTCTGTTCGGTCTCCTCTAGGCGGCGCAGGGATTCTTTTTTCTGAGCCTTATATTTACTAATCCCTGCCGCCTCATCAAATACCAGGCGCCTATCTTCCGGTCGAGAACTCAAAACCAAATCAATCTTTCCCTGCTGAATCAAAGAGTAACTCTCCGCACCAATGCCAGTATCCATAAGTAGCTCCAGGATATCCTTAAGGCGCACGGGATTTTTATTAATAAAGTATTCACTATCCCCTGAACGGAACAACCTACGGGTAATAACTACCTCGGGGTGATCAATCGCAAAAAATCTCTTGCTATTATCAAAGGTCAAAGAGACCTCAGCCATCCCAAGCTGTTCCTTGGTCTCAGTGCCATTGAATATCACATCCTGCATCTGAGAGCCTCTAAGGGCCTTTATCGACTGCTCTCCTAATACCCAGCGAATGGCATCAAAGATATTGGACTTGCCGCAACCATTCGGCCCCACGATAGCAGTAACCCCCGGCTCAAAATGTAAGATAGTCTTATTGTAGAAAGACTTAAATCCAACCATCTCTAGGGTCTTAAAATACATAGGCTCTCCTTGTTAATGTTTAGCCTTGGTTTCTAACCAGGCATCTATGCGCTCTTTTTTAAATCTCCACTGCCCAACCAGACGCAAGGCGGGTATCTTATTGTTTTTAAGCCAGGCATAGATAGTGCGTGGCTTTACCTTTAGATACACGGCCAAATCCTCAACTGTCATCAATTCATTCTTTACCATCTTAACCTCAAAAAAATAATATCAAAGAAAAGGTTATTTGTCAACGAAATTTTGCAAATTTTTGCATTATTATGCAAAATAATCTTAAAAAATGCATTTTAGTTTTAATTTACGAAAATTTGGATTTGGGTTAAAAAAGAAAGGGAAATGGCTTTAAAGATGGGTGAAGACAAACATACTAATCTTGTCTTGGTCTTGAGGGCTTATATCTAAGAATTCAATACCTAACTCATATCTTTTGCTCGTCTGCTCACCAATCTGAAATAACTCAACCCAAACCACCTGACCTATTGCGTTTATCAACTCATTAGTACCGGGAATCAGGAAACGCAGTTCAACTTTTCTTCCACAGGCAATTTCAGAGTAGGTAAAGATACATATACCACCTGAACTTATATTCTTGGAAACCGAAGAAAAACTTGCCGGGCAAGAATTATTATCCTCAATGACCTGACATTCAACCTCCACGCTGGCAGCCAAGCGGGGGAAACGCCTCTTCTCTTGAGCAACCATCCCTATCTCATCTTTTAAAAAGAAAAACTATTTCCGCAGGACCTCTTTAAACCTTTGGGTTAAGACTGGGATAACCTGAAACAGGTCTCCCACTATACCATAGGTGGCGACTTTGAATATAGGGGCCTCAGGGTCCTTATTAATTGCCACAATAATTTTAGATGAGGACATTCCCACCAGATGCTGTATCTGACCCGAAATTCCGCAGGCAAAATATATCTTAGGAGCAACTGTCCTTCCAGTTTGACCAACCTGGTGGGAATAAGGCATCCATCCAGCATCCACAGCTGCCCGGGAAGCGCCTACTGCAGCACCCAATACCTGGGCAAGTTCTTCGAGAAGTTTAAAATTCTCAGCCTTACCCATTCCCCTGCCACCTGAGACAATAATATCTGCCTCAGCCAGATTAACGAGAGAGGTTACCTCTTCGACAACATCCAAAAGTTTGGTCCGACAGCGGTAGGTCTCTTCATCAAAAGCCTCCCGAATGATTTTGCCTTTTCTTTTTTCGTCTCTGAGCAAAGGCTGCATTACCTTATGCCTCACCGTAGCCATCTGGGGACGGTAATTAGGTGAGATGATGGTAGCCATGATATTTCCGCCAAAGGCGGGCCTGGTCTGAAGGAGTATCTTTTTCTGGGGGTCAATATCTAATCCTGTGCAGTCTGCTGTCAGGCCTGCCATGATATTTATTGCTACCCTTGAAATAAGCGAACGGCCAATAGCAGTTGCCCCACACAACAGAATCTCTGGTTTATATTTCTGAATAAGCTTGACTAAGATTTTAGTATACGACTCATCCTGAAAATGGGCCAATTCCTTGGCCTCAACTAGATAGATGTTATCTGCTCCCCGCCAGATTAGTTCATTGAGTTCTTTCTCTAGTTCATTGCCAATAAGCACACCGCTTACCTGACAGCCCAGTTTATCTGCTAGCTCTCTTGCCTTGCCCAGTAACTCATAAGAAACTGGCTGAACCTTACCCTTCTTCTGCTCGATAAAAACCCACACACCGTGGTAATCTTGGATATTCGGGGTTTGGCAGGTAGAAATTGGCCTTTCGGAGATAATGGCCTTAAATTTACAGACAGAGACACAGGCACCGCAGAGAGTGCATTTATTAGAGTCTATTTTTGCCTTTTTATCTAATATCCTTATTGCATCAAAAGGGCAGGCTTTAACACACAACGAACAGCCATTGCATTTTTCAATTAGAACTTGAATAGCCATTATATTACCTCATCTTTAAGCAATTCTACCAATTTACGCGCAACCTCATCCACCTCACCATGTAATATCTGTCCGCCTGTCCTCTGTGGAGGGGTAAATATCTTTACCACCTGAGTAGGTGAACCACAAAGACCTATATTCTTAGGGTCAAGTTGGAGTTCCTTCTGTGACCAGACAACAATCTTGGCGGATTTAGCCCGCATCATACCCCTTAGAGAAGGAATCCGCGGCTCATTTATCTCTTTTACTACCGTAAATAACGCTGGAAGAGGAGTTTCAACCACCTCGTAGCCTTCCTCAGTCATCCTTTCAACCCGCATAACACTGCCTTTTACTTCCTCTATCTTTTTAACATAAGTCACCTGGGGTATATCCAGGTGCGCGGAGATACCAGGCCCAACCTGGGCCGTATCTCCGTCTGAGGCCTGCTTTCCGCAGAGTATAAGATCGTAACTGCCAATCTTTCTGATGGCACTAGCCAAGGTATAACTGGTAGCCCAGGTGTCACTACCGGCATAGGCACGGTCGCAGATAAGTATTGCCTCATCTGCGCCCATAGCAACTGCCTCACGCAGGGCAGCCTCAGCCTGGGGAGGCCCCATCGAGATAACTGTCACCTTACCAGTAAATTTCTCTTTAAGCCGTATGCCTTCTTCAATTGCATACATATCAAAGGGGTTAATAATTGACTTCACCCCCTCCCGAATCAAGGTGTTGGTTTCAGGATTAATCTTAACCTCAGTAGTCTCGGGGACCTGTTTTATACAAACTATTATATGCATATCCTTTCCTTTTTATTTTATCTAGGTATTACTACTTAGCCATCTCTTTAATCAACTGCAAGGCGATGATATTGCGTTGAATCTGGTTTGTGCCTTCATATATCTGGGTAATTTTAGCATCCCGCACATATTTTTCAATAGGATAATCGCGCATGTACCCATAACCTCCAAAAATCTGCAAGGCATCAATAGTCACCCTCATCGCCACATCCGAGGCATACATCTTGGCCATTGCCGACTCTTTAGAAACATCCTTAACCCCCGCATCTACCATTCGTGCGGTAGAATAAACCAATGCCCGGGCAGCTTCCACTTCAGTTGCCATATCTGCCAGCATCCACTGTATCCCTTGAAAACTCGAAATAGATTTACCAAACTGCTGTCGTTCCTTTGCGTATTTAACTGCCAATTCCAATGCGCCTTGGGCAATCCCCAACGCCTGGGCCGCAACCCCTGGTCGGGACATATCAAAGGTTTTCATGGTGACAATAAAACCCATCCCCTCTTTGCCAAGTAGATTCTCAGCCGGAACCTTGCACTCATTGAATACCAACTCCCTGGTAGATGAGGCGCGTATCCCAAATTTTTCCTCTTTCTTGCCAAAGGTAAACCCAGGCATACCCTTTTCCAGGATAAAGGCCGAGGCGCCCCGCGCACCCTTAGATTTATCAGTCATTGCTATTACCACATAAACCTCTGCATCCCCACCATTGGTTATAAAATGCTTCAGGCCATTCAAGACATAATAATTCCCTTCTTTTCTGGCAGTGGTCTTTATGGCTGAGGCATCAGAACCTGCCTCTGGCTCGGTTATTGCAAAGGCAGCCACTTTCTTACCCTTGGCCAAATCCGGAAGATATTTTTTCTTCTGCGCCTCATTGCCAAATAAAATGATAGGAAATGTCCCTAAGGCAGAGGCAGCATAGCAAACCGCTATGCCACCGCAGGCACGGGATAACTCCTCAGTAGCCAAACATAGATTAAAGACGCTAGCCCCTAACCCACCATAGTCTTCAGGTATAAATAAACCAAAAAGGTCTGCCTCGGCTATTACCTTAATTATCTCCCAGGGGTATTCTTCTGTTTGGTCATATCTTGCAGCAACGGGACGAATCTTCTCCTCTGCTATCTTATGGGCCAGCTCTTTTATCATCTTCTGTTCATCGGTAAGTAAATAATCCATAACCGTCCTCCTTGAAACTTATCGTACTTTCGTAAAAAATAACTTTTTTATTAACTCCTACTGGTAAATAGGTTCGTTAGTGGTAAGATTTACTACCCCTATTTTTCAGCCAAAAGGAGGTTTTTATCTCTAAGACTGTTATTAAAGAACCTGCTTTGTGTCCAAAGTGCGATTCAGAGACCTATCTCTGGAAACACCATTCAAACTGAAGTAACATTCGCGGCTATTACTATAAAAATCTCACCGTAAAAGACAATTCGTCCCTGGACAACCAGAAATCCTACCATAATTTACCCCATATCCTTCTAAAAATTCCCCTTGACATCTTTTTCTTTGCCCCTGCACCTAAACCACGCTTAAAGAAAAATTACATCTCCAGAAACATTCGTTTTGAAAAAGAACCTATTTTTTGATAAACCGCTAAAAGCGTATCTCCGTATCTATACCGCCTCAATAAACGCAACTCTCCCAGCTCTTCTGGGAGAGTCTCGTTTTTGCTGTATTGGGTTATAATAAAACCATTGGGCGCTAATATATCATACGCACTCAATAATTGCAAGGTTTTTTTTGCCTGATTGTAATAGTAAGGAGGGTCAAGAAAGATGATATCAAAGGCAAGCCCCTTTTTACAAAAACGAACAATGGCATCTTCTGCTGATATTGGCAATAAACTGCCTTTATCCAGTTTTAAGGCCTCAATATTCTTTTGCAGGACCTTAAGGCAATTCCGGTTATTTTCAACCATGGTCAAACTCCGGCAGCCTCTTGAAAGGGCCTCAAAACCAACAGCTCCTGAGCCAGCATACAACTCTAAAAAATCAAGTCCTTCTACGTCCTGCAAGATATCAAATATAGCCTTTCTTACTTTTTCCTGGGTTGGTCTAATGCCGCTGGGAATCAAAATTTTTTTACCCTTGTACTTTCCTGTTAAGATACGCATAGCCTCACCCTGCAGAAAGCATCTTCTCATATTCAGGAAATCGCTGAATGAGTTTTTGGGCAATAAGGGTATGGCCCTTGTCAGATAAATACCTATCCTTCTCTAATAACCTTTTTGCCTCATCCCTGGCAAGTTTTAAAAGTTGCATCTGGGTAAGGGGATTGCCGATTTTTAATTCGGAAAGCCCATGCTGACGCTGTCCAAAAAATTCACCCGGGCCGCGTATCTTAAGGTCAACCTCAGAGATTTGAAAACCATCGCTATAGTTGGTCATTGCCTCAAGTCGCATCTTCGCCTGCGGATTTTGGGCATCCGATACCAATACGCAAAACGAATCCGCTGCGCCACGACCAATACGTCCGCGCAGTTGATGCAACTGAGCCAAACCAAAACGCTCGGCATATTCAATAATCATACAAGTAGCATTGGGAACATCTATCCCCACCTCCAAGACCGTAGTAGAAACCAATATATCTAATTTATTATTTCGAAAATCCTGCATAAGATCATCCTGTTGCCTCTGGGGAAGCTGGCCATGGATAAGACCTACCTTATAACCCCGGAATTCTCTATCTTTTAGCAACTGATACATCTTCTTTGCTCCCTCAATATCGCGCAAAAAAGACTCTTCAATAACCGGATAAATAATATAAACCTGATGCCCCATACCCAACTGCTCACTGGCAATCTTATACGCCTCAGCTCGGCAAGAGGTATTTAACCAGATTGTAGTCACCGGCTTTCTTCCAGGCGGAAGCTCACTTATTACCGAAACATCCAAATCGCCATACAAAGTAATAGCCAAGGTGCGGGGTATGGGCGTGGCTGTCATAATTAAAACATCGGGATTTAAACCCTTCGCTGGCAAAAGCGCCCTCTGCCCAACCCCAAATTTATGTTGTTCATCAATAATCACTAAACCTAATCTGCTGAATTTGACCGCTCCTTCAAGAAGGGCATGGGTTCCCACAATTATATCAATTGAGCCCCCGCTTATCTTTTTAAGTAACAGCTCCTTTTCTTTTGCTGTGGTGCTCCCTGTTAAAAGAGCAATGTTTATTTCATTCTTCCCTGAAACACCCTTAACCCAAGAGGAAACCTTCTCAAAATGTTGCCTGGCAAGTATCTCTGTCGGCACCATAAAGGCAACCTGCCAACCGCCCTGAATAGCTACTATCGCAGCCACTGTAGCAACCACTGTCTTTCCTGAGCCTACATCCCCTTGTAAAAGCCGCTGCATAGGAGTGGGCCTAGACATATCATAAAGAATCTCCTCTATAACCTTCTTCTGAGAAAAGGTAAGCTCAAAGGGAAGTCCTTGGATAAACTGCTGTAAAAGCCGTCCCTCTACTTTATGGGCAATACCCTTCTTCTCCTTCTTAGAAAGCTTCCTTAAAAGAAGTGGCAGCTGAAAGAGAAAAAATTCCTCAAAACACAGCCGGCGATACGCCTCCTTTTGCAACTGAAGGCTCTCCGGGAAGTGTATATTAAGTAAAGCCTTGGCCAGATTCAAAAGGCTATGCCGCTGGCGCAAATCATAAGGAAGAAAGTCTTGAACATAAGGCAGGTATACATCAATTGCGGATTTTATAATCTGGCGCATAGTCCTTTGGGTGAAACTTTGCGGAAGGGAATAAATAGGCACAATCCTGCCAGCCACAAAAGACATATCCTCGCCTTCCTCTATAATCTCAAACTCTGGTGAGACAAGCTGCAATCGAGATCCGTAACGCTCCAGTTTACCTGAAACAACCACCAAATCACCTGGTTGAAAATAATCCTTTAGGAATGGCTGGTTAAACCAAACACAGACCAACTTTCCAGTATCATCTGCAACAACCACCTCTAAAATAGAAAAATTTCTCCTTTTTATTGAGCGGCGAAACTTTTTGGTTAAGATCCTCCCTTTGGTAGTTTGGACTGAACCATCATCGGTTAACTCAGCAATGGTCTTCAGGTGGCAGCGGTCTTCGTACCTACGGGGGAAAAAATACAAAAGGTCCTCAAGCGTATTTATCCCTAACCTGGCCAACTCCTCAGCCCGTTTAGGGCCAATTCCTTTAAGATAGCGAACTGGACAACAAAGCGACTTATCCATCTTATTTTAAAAAAATAAAATTCAGATTCAAATAATTACCCGGAAAATTAAAATCGATAGGAAAAACCAACAAGCGCAGTATAGGAATTTATGCCATGGTTAGGATGACGTATACTTGAGTTTGAAAGGTGGCTAAAACGATATTCACCGACTAAAGCCAGGCTTGGCTTTAAAAAATAATGAAACCCTAAACCTGCGTATTCAAAGAAATTAAACTGGGTAGACTGTTCGCGGGTATGCAAGGTCATATATGAAAGTCCGCAGGCTATCTTGGCATAGGGTTGGAATCTTGCGGTTTCAGGAAACAGACCAAATTTAAAGGCAAAGGCATTTCCAAATCCGAAATTGCTGCGGGGGCTGTCGATAATAGAGATGTACGGCTCAATTTGGAATTGGGCAAGGCCAGGATATTTTTTAAAAGAAGGTGTTATTTTTTTTAAATCAAAATCTAAATCAAAGAAAAGATTATACGCCTTTAGCTTCTTTTGGCCTTTGAGGTGGCCATAATTAAAACCTAAAAACGCCTCCCAACCAGAAAGCGATTTGGGTGATGCCTCTTCAACCCAACAAAAATTAACCCAAAATACCGCAATCAGGATTAAAAAAAATATGGCTCTTTGCATAAATTAATTCTTTTCACTAACTATATAAGAATATTTAAAATAAGTCAAGAAAAATCAAAATTTATTTTTTCAAAAGCAAACCTTGCTTGCTAATACGCTCTAAACCAAGGCAGCTTTCTATTATTTGTATCAGGCCTTCTGGGGTTTTTATAGCATTAACCTGCTGGCGCAGGCCTCTTACATCCCGAAATCCTCGGGTGTACCAACTAAAAAATTTGCGAAAAATTATGACGCTAAGCCTTGGCCCATAAAAATCCAGGCAAAGGCGATAATGGTCTAACATTGTATTAACTACTTCTTTTGGCTCAGGAACCGCCTTTATTTCTCTCTTTTTTAAAAAACAGGTTATCTGCTCAAAAATCCAGGGGTTTCCAAAGGCCCCCCGTGCAACCAAAAGGCCATCACAGCCAGTTTCACTAAACATCTTTTTTGCTAATTGCGGGGTGAATATATTACCACTAGCAATCATTGGCACATCTAATGACCTTTTTACGTCTTCTAAGGTTTTATAATCCGGTTCACCTGTATACTCTTGCCAACGGGTACGGCCATGGATGAAGATTGCGCTTGCTCCAGCATCTTGACAAAGCAAAGCCACATCTCGGGCATTAATACTTTGCTTATCCCAGCCAATCCTTATTTTTACAGTAACCGGACAATTGGATTCATTAACCAATATCTTAATTAAAGAAAATAACCTCTTAGGCTCTCTAAGCAAAGCTGCACCCTCTCCTCTACGGATAACCTTTCTGGCTGGGCAGGCAGCATTAAAATCCAGCAAGTCAAAGGAATAATTTTTTAATATATCTATACCCCGCTTCAAAAAATCCTCTTCGCCTGCCAAAACCTGTACACCTAAAGGACGGTCCCCTGGCAAAGAAGAAAGCAGCCTCTTAGTTTTCATGCTCTTAAATCCCAAAGAACGCACATTCACCATCTCAGTAAAAGCAAACTCGCAGCCAAAACGCCGGTTAACCAGGCGAAAAGGCAGGTCGCTTACCCCCGACATAGGGGCAAGTATAAGCCTATTTTTTATCTTTAATCTACCTATCTCTAACATATAAATAAAACTCCCACTAAGCTGTTAAAATAAATCTTTTTAATAATCATACACGCTGACAAACTAAGGCAGGCATAGGTTATTTTTCCCTAAATTTTTTTAGGTTAGGAGGACAAAGACTAAGGCGTGGCATCTATAAAGCTTGAGTTTTTCCCTTGAGGACTATAAAATCCTTTCCGTCCCAGCGATACGTGGTTGTATTTTTGGCCCTATCCCTGCTGGGATAAAGAACAATAATTAAGGGGCCATTTTTACTGCTTAACAATTTTACATATGAAGTCCCAAAGGTCCGCTGATAAATTATCTTGGGTCTTCCTTGCGAAATATTCACTACCTTTACCCCAGTAGCGTCAGCATCGCCTTTTAGTTTATATACAACTATGATATCTTTATCACCATTTCTATTTATGGTAATGGCATTGCGGATTAACTCCATATCCTGCCTGACTGGTAAAATGGCTTTCTTTTCTATTTGCGGCAAAGAAGGCTGAACCGGAGCCACTGGTTGCACAGAAACAGGCAAATTAGGGGTTACAAGATTACTCTGGGTCTTTTGTGCCGTAGTAGAACAGCCTGAAATAAAGAGAATAACCAAACACACCAAACTGCCAGGGAAAAAAGTGATTACCTTTAACATCTTACTTCTCCTCATTAAGCCCTCTTATCCTAAATCCAATTAGACTTTGCTTCTAACGCGCCTTCTGATAAAGGCCAACCAACTGAGCCTCAGCCAAGATATGGCCTTGCATAGCATTTTCTAACTCTTCCTTGGTAATACCCTCTTTTAAATTGAGTAGGGTATCAAGGGCATAAATCTTAAAAAAATAGCGGTGCGTGCCTGATGGTGGGCAGGGTCCACCGTATCTTTTTCGGCCAAAGTCATTAATTCCTTCTTTCCCCAAAGAGTTATTTTCTTCAATACGGTTTACTATTGGTATATCAAAGACAACCCAATGAACCCATGTCCCCATCGGAGCATCTGGGTCATCAACTACCAAAGCCAAACTCTTAGCACCAGATGGAATATTGCTGATAACCAAGGGGGGGTTCACATCCTCACCCTGACAGGTAAATTTACGGGGGATAAATCCCTGATTGGTAAAAGCCGGACTAGTCAGTTCCATAGCGCTACCTCCCTCTACCAAGCTAATAGCAATAAGTAAAATAGCAACTACCGCAAAAAAACTTTCTAAATAAAATCCGCGCCTAAAGGCATGGATTACTTGACTCTTCATTTGTAGGCCTATTTTCTTTATAATTTTTATAAGAGTAGTCTCAGTACCATATTATAACCGCAATTAAAAGCGGTCAACAAAAAATTTTAACTTTAATACTCTATTCCCTCTCTTGCCTTTGTGCCGGTTTTAAAGTAATGCTTTAGTTCTTTTATCTCACTTACTAAGTCTGCCAGTTTTATAATTTTGGGGTGGGCCTTACGGCCAGTAATAACTAGCTCTACACTTGAAGGTAACTGCTCAAAAATCCTTACAACCTCATTTAATCTCAAAACACTTAAAGATAAGGCCATATTTAGCTCGTCTAATATTACAACATCGTATCTTTTTGACCTGATAGCCCTAATAGCAGACTCAAGGCCCTGCTTAGCCATAAGCATATCTTTTTGGGCCGGAGGCCTTTTGCAAAAATTACCTCTACCAAACTGCCTGCAGGTAATACCTTTTATTTTTTTTAAGGCCTTGAGTTCCGAAAACATTCCTTTTTTTAGAAACTGGCAGATGTACACCCTCTTACCAGCACCAGCTGCCCGCACAGCTAATCCTATGGCAGCAGTAGTCTTACCCTTTCCCTCACCAGTATAAACCTGAATCATCAGCGTTACCTGCTTTTATTAATATCAATGCTCTTTCTTATATGCAAACTGTCCGATTAAAGGCACAAATACACAACCACAGAGTTGCTTATATTCAATGTGGCCATCCTTTTTATAACAAATGGTGAGTGCCTGGCTAAAGGTATCACCCATAGGCAAAATAAGCCTGCCCCCATCCTTCAGTTGTTCAAGTAGGGGCGCTGGTACATCAAAAGAGGCAGCGGTAATTATAATCCGCTCAAATGGCGCATTCTCTGGCCAACCCAGGGTTCCATCCCCAACCCTAAGATGCACATTTTGATAACCAAGGCCGCTCAAAACCTTTTTTGCCCTCTCTGATAGAGCCTCAATACGCTCAATGCTAAAAACCTCAGCTGATAATTCAGCTAAAATTGCAGTCTGGTAACCTGAGCCAGTACCTATCTCCAAAACAGATTCGCTACCCTTTAATCCCAAGGCCTCGGTCATTAAGGCCACTATATAAGGCTGAGAAATTGTCTGGCCCTCCCCTATTGGCAGTGGAAAATCACCATAGGCAGCTGAAATAGAGGCCTCGGGTATAAACCTGTGCCTCTCAACCTTAAAAAATGCCGACAGGACCCGCTCATCTTTTATCCCTCGAGCCATAAGTTGCTCTTCAACCATCCTCTTTCTTTGTAAGGCCAAGTCCATAGCTTTTAATAAGTCCTGCCAATAGAATTGCCCAAAAATATCTCTTTAAAGATGAAACATAAAAAACGCCAGGTATCCAAAAAGGGGTTTATTTTACTCCCGTGGCTTCCATATAGGCATTTTATAGGCACCGACTCGATTTTGTAACCAAGCCTCCCTGCCCTTAAAATTATCTCGGACTCCAACTCATAATTATGACTAAAAAGCCGCAATTTATTAAGGAGCTCTCTTTTAATCAATCTGAAACCACACTGGGAATCTGGGACATGCTGCCCAACCAAAAAAGATAATAGATAAGACATAAATTTATTAGTTAAAAGACGCAAAAAAGGCATAGCATTTCTTCGATACATCCGGTTACCAATAAAAATACAACTCGGCGAATGCTCAGCCGCCTCCAGAAAAATAGGGATTTCATTAGGGTCATGCTGACCATCGCCATCCATAGTAATCACTGCATCAAAATTATGCTCTATAGCATAACTGAATCCCCGCACCAAAGAAAACCCCTTGCCCTGATTTTTTTCATTATGCAGAATCGGAACATTCAGGCGGAAAACAATATTATAGGTATTGTCCTGTGAACCATCATCTACTACCAATATATCCAAATTCATACGCTTAATCTTATCTATCAAAGAAGAGATATTCTCCTGCTCATTATAAACAGGAATAATCACGCAAGTCTTCACTCTTTCCAAAACCTCCTAAACATATACCATTGGTCAGGGTAACGGCGAATGTATTTTTCAAAAATAGCAACGTACTCGCGGATAATCCTCTGGCAGTCCTTCTGTTTATCTCCGGTTGGTTGATATTCCAACGGTCTTTCGACAAACAAGGTAAATGAATCATCTGGATTACGCACCAAAAAACCAGGCACGATAACCGCACCGGTATTCAACGCCAATACCGAAGGCCCAGAAGGAAGGGTAGTTTTTCGACCAAAAAAATCAACCTCAAGGCCACTTTCAACAAAATCTATATCCCCGACCAAGGCGAGGATTTTATTTTCTCTTAAAACCTTAATACACTGCCTTGCGGCACCTCCCAAAGGTATAACCTTTATGCCTTTACTTTCTCTCTGGTTAATAAAAAATTCATTGACCCTCTTGTCCTCATGCTCCAAGACCACTGCCCACAAAGGATATCCCAACAGTGCTAAAACCACTCCTCCTAATTCCCAATTACCAAGATGGGCAGTAAGCGCAATCACTCCTTTTTTTCGGGATAAGGCAGAATCAAAATTCTCTGAATTTTTAATCTGGATTTTTTTCTTTATATAGGCCTGATTAATCTTAGAAAAACAAAAGAAATCTACCAGGTATTTAGCGAAGTTTCTAAACATTGACCGGCGTATCCGCTTTATTGCCCCTAACTCCATCTCAGGAAAAATAACTTGCAGATTCTCCTTGACCGCTGCCCTATCCTTAAAGGCAAAACAGTAGCGCAAGTCCGAAATAACCACCGCCAAAAAATACCCCAGCCTCAAAGGTAGAATTTTAGCAAGACTTAAACCTATCCTGTAAACAAGATAGTTATCGCGCATTGCTTAAATGTAAAAGAAACTCCGCAATATCAAGGCTTGCCCGAGGCTTACTAATACGGTAAGCAGCCTGACGAAAGGCACTTAACTTCTGGGGGTTAGACAATAGGTCATCAATCACCCTGTGGATAGTTTTGGGGTCATCCACCTTAATAGCAGCGCCTTTGGTGGTTAGAAAAAAGGTATTGCTTACCTCTTGGCCGGGTATGGGATGCACGATTATCATCGGAAGGCCTTTGCTTAAGGCCTCGGCAGTAGTTATGCCACCGGGCTTAGTAACAATCAGGTCGCTAATTGACATCAACTCCGGTATGTTATGGACATAGCCCAAAGGCAATATTTTTTTTCGGTATTTTTTTATCTGCCACTTCAATGAGTGGTATAATTTTTTATTGGTGGCAGTAACAATTATCTCTTGAAAATCAGTTCCCGCCTTTTCTAAGGTTTTCACAATAGTCTTTATTGGCCCTAAACCCTGACCCCCTCCCATTATAAGTACAGTAGGCAGGCGCGGATTAAGACCCATCTTCTCTAAAACTTTAATCCGGTCTACAGGTTCGTTAAAACACGGGTCAAAGGGTATCCCCAAGGTCTTGATTCTTTTGGAAGGGACACCTTTTTCAATAAGCCTGAATGATACTTCTTCAGTTGGCGAGATGTAATAATCCACATTATCGTATATCCAATAAGAGTGAGGGACATAATCGGTTAACACGGCAACCAATGGGACTGAGGAATTGTGGTATTTTTTGTAATCGGCAACCATACCGCAGGGAAAGGCCTGCGAACAGGCTACACAATCAGGTTTAAACCTCTCAAAAAGGCGCCTTAATTTTGGCGAATTTAGTTTATGGATGAAACTTTTAATCCGCTCTAGCCTTTCAACCACCGAAGGGTTATCATAAAGATACTCCCAAATCTGCGGGGTCCTTTTAATCACGCCCATATATAAACGGTTGACTATTTTCTCAGCTATGGGGTTGGTATAACTAAAGGCATTGATATTCAAAATCTCCACCTGTGGTGATATCTGGCGTATTGCCTTCTCAATAGCCAAGGTAGCACTATGGTGCCCAGAGACCTCGGAGATATACATCAAAAGTATTCTGCTGCGCCGCATAGAAATCAAAATCTTCCTTCCTGATACAACTCTACAAAGACATCCACCAATTGGGGGTGGAACTGAGAACCTTTTTTTGCCAACATCTCCTCTATAGCCTGTTGGCGAGTTAAGGCCTGCCGATACGGCCGATCCGAAGTCATAGCATCAAAACAATCTGCCACGGCGATAATCGCAGCAATCAGGGGGATCCCATCTCCCTGCAAACCCTCAGGGTAACCTCGGCCATCATACCGTTCATGATGATATTTTACCCCTTTTGCCACAAATGACAACTCTGCTATCGGTTCAATTATCCGTGCCCCAATAATCGGGTGTTCTTGAATTATCCTTCTCTCTTCATCACTAAGCTCCCCATTTTTATTGAGTATTGACTCCGGCACTCCAATCTTGCCGATATCATGCAACAAGCCAGCAATCCTAAGCTCCGAAAGGAAATCCGTAGTCATTCCCGAGAATTTTTTTTGCAAGAGCTTTTCTCCCAAAATAAAACTCAACTGTGTAACCCGTTCGGTATGGCCTCTGGTATAATGGTCCTTGGCTTCAATTGCTCCAGCCAATGCCTTGGTAGTACTCAAAAAAAGCCTCTCGTTGCGCTCTAACTGTAACTGCAACCCTTGGAATAAGCGGGCATTCTGAAGGGCCATCGCAGCATCCGAGGCCAAGGCAAAAAAGAAATCTAATTCCTCCTGTTTAAAAGGCCTTTTATTATTCTTATCCCCTAAGAACAAAACCCCCAAAAGCTCCTGACGGAAAAAACTTGGTATGCACACCTGTGCCCCAAATATCTCCATCTGGTAAAGTATATCTTTGGCCAGCTTTTTTGTTTCAGGTAACAGCCTGCGACGTAACAACCTCTTTAAATTATCTCTGACTAACAAAAAAGGTCCTAATTGGTTATATCTGGAAGGATTGCTTAGGTATCGAATAAGGGGGTTGTCTTTATCAACTCGGCAAAAACCCGCGGGAATCTTTAGACCGGTTGGCCCCCGCGAAACTGTAAGAATATAGGTATCCTTATCCTGGTCATGCAGAAGGATTCCGGCGTGTCTTACCCTGGCCTTCTGGACAATAGTGCGCACAATCATCTTAATTAGCACATCCGGCCGATGCACCAGAATCATACCCTTGGCTGCCTTTTCTAATTCCTTCTTATAATTTATAGCCATAGCTATTCTATCAATTGGTTCAAAACAATCCGTTCCAGTTCGTCTAACTGTAATGGCTTATGGATATACTCTAAGGCCCCTAACTTACGGCAGTGCTCAGAAGCATCTTCCTCTTCGGGTTTTTTGCCTGTAACCATTATCACCTTAATTTTATTATCTAACTGTCTTATTCGCCGCAGGGCCTCAATGCCATCAATATCCCCCATTTTAATATCCAGCAAAACTAAATCCGGCCGGTTCTGCGAAATCTCCTGCAGGGCCTCTTTGCCTGAATTGGCGGTTATAACCTTGAACTTGCGCTTACGAAAAAAATTTGCCGCAAACTCCCTCACATCCGCTTCATCATCAACTATAAGTAGGGTCTTCACTTCTCCTCCTTAAAGATAAGTCTTCTGTCTACTCAAAGGTAAGTCTTACCACAAACTCCTCCTCATCTTTTTTTAGCGATGAGGGAAAGGGTGGAAAAGGAGAGGCCTCCATTATATACTGTTTTACCCGGCTATTTAGATTTACATTATTGGAGTAAAGCACCCGGGGGTCTCCTTTTAGCTTACCAGTTGAATCTAATTTAAAGGCAACCTCAATATCCCCCTTTAAACTCGATATCCCCCTAAGGGATGAGCAGTAACGCTTTATCTTTTCTGAGACAAACCAACGGTAATCTTGGGTATTAGGCGGCTCAGGCTCATTTATATCCGGAAGTAATGGCGGTGCCTTAGGTGTAAGTGATTCAAGGAAGTCAATCTCCTTGGCCTTGGTCAGGCTTGAATAAGAAACTGATTCTTCTCCGCTTACAATATGAGGGGTAATAAAAACCACAAGTTCTGTTTTTGTGTTTTGCTTTCTAACATTTCTGAAGGCGCTGCCCAAAATAGGTATGTCCCCCAAAAGCGGTATCTTCTTAAGCTCATGCTCTTTTTTATCACGCTTCAGGCCAGCAATCATCACAGTTGAACCGTCCTTTAGCATAATCGTAGTCTCAGTTTCCGAGGTGGTAACTATGGGAACTTGGGTCTCCTTGTCTTCGGCGATTAAGGTCTTGGTCTCGGATGAGCTTATTTCGGGTCTAATTTTCATAGTAATAAATTTGTCTTTATTTATTGTGGCCGTAACATATAATTTTAACCCCACATCAACGAAGTTTACCGTCTGGGAGGTCACGGTGCTTCCTGTCCCAGTCTGAGATGTAGTAGAGGTAATGTATGCCTCCTTTGTCCCCACCAAAATCTTTGCCTCCTGGTTATTCAAGGCCATAATCCGAGGGCTGGAAAGAATCTTGGTCTCTCCTATTACCCGTAAGGCATCTATAATCGTTTTATATTGGTCTTTGGCAGCAGGCTGAGAAGAAGAATTAGCTGCAGCCACCCCATAATAAAAAGCCGAGGGGATACTTGAGGCACTGGCAATCGTGGGCGCAGGAAAAGAGCCTACCATACGAAAATTTTTTGTTAACCAGAAATCCCAATCCACCCCCATAGAAAATTCATCCTTAGGATAAACCTCAACAATCTGGGCATCAATCAGAACCTGCTGCGTCTTTTCATCAAACTCCTGAATAATCTTGGCAATTTCTTCCAATTTTGATGGATAGTCGGTAACTGCAATCTTATTAGTGCGCTCATCGAGGCGAATTAGCCCTACGCCTTTTGTTAGAAGCTCCTGAATCTTAGGGGTAATTTTTTCTGCCTGGGCATAATTTAGACTAAAGACCTCAGTCTTTAGGGGCAGGTCGGTCTTTTTGATAAAATTATACATCTCCTTTACCTTCTCCGGAATATCTATTAAGGCTACGGTGTTGGAGGACTCATCTACAACAATCCTTCCAATATTTGTCTTAATCTGATTTAAGGAACGGGAGAGGTCCGCTGCCTTGGCATATCTAAGCTGCACCACCTTAGCTACCTTTTTGTCCCGGTAACGCTCCCCATACAAAAGCTCATAGTCACGTTGGGTCATAATGTTAAAAATGTCTCCCTTGCGCTCGTAGGCGAGGTCATTGGCCAAAAGGATTATCTCAAATGCATCCCAAACATCTACATCCTTTAAAAATAAAGTTACCCTTCCAGATACATTTCTACCAATAACCAAATTCATATTAGCGCGGTTGGCTAACATCTTTAAAACATCTACTACATCCATGCCTTTTATATCCAGTGATATTTTGTTCTGGGTGCTTACCTTAGATATTGGCGAACTAACCGGGTTATTTTGCCCAAGGTACGAAGAAGGATTCTTGACAGGAGAATTCGTATTTGGCGTGGATGTGCCTTCAGAATAATTATCGGGATCGGATGACCACCTCCAAGAATCATCCGAAGGCAAAGATTCTTGCTGTTGGGCATAAACCTGAACAAAGATAAATAAGCTTATAAAAAACAAAGATAAAAACTTGCCTAAAAATTTTCTCATCTTTCCTCCGGGGATTTATAAGTACAGCTCAAAACGTTCATTGTTACGGCTAATTATCACCTTGCCCTCTAATATATCCTCTATCAAAAATTCTCCAATATATTGACCCTTGTTTACATAATAAGTCTTCTGGTTCTTCTTATCTTCAATAATTGCCTGGGGGTTATCTCCAGTGATAATGCCGACCAGATTCATATCCTTAAGGGCATCCATAGCCACTCCTACTGCGGGCTTGCCCATTTGGTAATATTGTTCGCTGACAAAAATTCTCTTAGAGCGGATATTATTCAAATATACCTCTAATGGAATAAGGTTATTAGGGATATCAAATGAATGGCTATATCTGTCTGGGGCTGCAACCGAAGATAACTTAATATTCCGCAGGCCGAAGAAGGCGTAAATAATAGCCGAAAAAAAATATACGCCAGAGATTACAACACCTGCAACTAATAACCTCTTAAAGCGATAACCAATAAGGTCGGCCAAGCCCCTTGGCCAATTTTCCTTTCTTGACCCAGCCCGAGATAATATAGAAGACTCAGCGGCCTTGGCCTCAAAAGATGCAGGCCGGCTGCCTTTTTGTCGCTGGCCACGGATAAGCCTTAACAGTTTTTCTTCAGGCGGTATGTTATCGCGCATAGACATCTTCTCTGGCCATAATCAAATCCCGAATAATGCCTGCATCCACTACCGGCGCATCCCGCATCACCAACTCCTCCAGGGCATCATGACAAATCATGGCAATCTTGCGAGGATAACCTTGAGAATAATCGTAAATCAATCTAACTGCCTCATCCGAAAAAAGGCTCTGGTAGCCAATGTAACCTGCCTGCCTAAGCCTGAACTCAATCATCTCCTTGGTTTCCAGCTCATCCAATGGGTTGATAGTATATTTTAAGGCAACCCTATCCATAAAGTTGCGTATCCGCTTAATCCGCGGCAAGAGCTCCACCTGGGCCATTATCACCAGCTGCAAAAGTTTATATTCATTAGTCTCGTAATTCAAAAGCGTACGCAGAACCTCTAGATTTTCCGGAGTTAGCTTCTGTCCTTCATCAATAAGTAAAACTATAGTTTTATTCTCCTCCACCCCCATCTGAAACAGATACTTCTCCAGCGCCTCTTTAAAATCTAAGGTAGATTTAAAATCTGGGGTAATATTGAACATCTTCACCAAGGTGAGTAGGAATTGAAACTCTGACTTAAAACTGGGGTCTAAAATCAGATGAAATATAAAATCATTTTCATCCTTGAAGGTCTGAAGCAAAAGCCTGGAAAGGGTGGTCTTGCCCATTCCTACATCGCCTAAAATAATGCACAGCCCCCGACGCAGACGAATCGCAATCTCTAATCTTTTTAAGGCCGTATTATGGCTTAGGGAGTGATAGAAAAAATGAGGATCAGGGCTGGTAGAAAAAGGCTCATTGTCTAAACCTAAATATTTATAATAACTCATTCTTAATCTCGCGCAGGCTCTTGCCTTCTCGCCTTAGTTTTCTTATCTTTTGTAAGATTTGAACTGTATTATCATTGAAATAACGAAAGTGGGTTTCTGGGCTACGACTTACCTCTTTTATAAGGCCAATTTTAAGATAAAATTTTAAGGTGTGCACTGAATATCCAGTTATTCGAGCTAAATCCTTGATTAAATATATGTTACTAATATTACATCCCCCCTACTCTCTATATAGAGAGTAAATATTTTTTTGGTTTTTGTCAAGCTTTATTTTTTAAGACCTGCCTGAGTCTTTTGTTAATGGAGATGCTTTTTAAAATCAGCGTATTTTTTTAAAAAATCTTATTTTTAATTTTTTGGAGGCAATTGTTTTTTAAAGGAGGGCTGCCAAAAGTGGGGTTCTGAAGGTGATTAGGAAGAAAAAATAGCCCTTCTTGGCAAGACAGCCCTCCTTTTATCGTTTGGATTTTTTATTGCGGAATCAAATTAGGTTCATTAGCCTTTATTGTTATTTTGGCTAAACCAATCTCTAGCTCCTCATTTGACTGGGACTGCTCAAGAAGAATAAGTAACTCCTTAAGCTCAGTCTCGGTCCCCATAAAACGCTCCTCTTGTAACCTGAGTATATTGGCAATGCAGGATAAAACCTTGCTTATACCCTCGCTGTATTCACGGCTCTGACAACAAGCCAGAAGATACTCTTTAATCCTTTGGGTTGAAGGGATGATTCCTCCCCGAAGCATAGCCTGAATGGCATCCCAGTCTTTGTCAAGGTTAAGGCTGACAACTGAAAGCTCCCCTGGATGCATTACCAAAACGCCCTGAGACAGCGGCGCTGGCTGGGTCACAATCGGCAAGGTGCGCAGGTCAATGCCGCCTTTTTTAGAGCTAGTGGATTCGGCTGTGGCAGCAGCTGCAGGCGGAGTATCCTGGTTCCTTGCGGCAGGCGGGGATGAGGCAACTTGCAATATATCCTCAATTGCTGGCACCTCAAAATCACCGCTATGCTGCTTTAGCCAACCAACGATCCTTGCGGTTAAAATACAGCGTGACAGCAACTCTGCTGAAGAAAGTCTTACCAATTCTTTGGCTGCGCTAAGCGGATCATCCGTTTCTTCTAAAAACTTCTCTGCGGCAACATATCCTAGTAAATGCCAAGCCAGATTCAGAGGACGCATGAATGACTCAAATTCCTGCACCAAAACTTCAGTTTTGATAAGGCCTCTATAAACGTCTATCCCCCCTTCAAAAGCATGTATCTTGCGACCTAGGTCACTAAAAATATCTTGCTTTTTCTTTAATAGGTATGATCGCGCTTCCGCGTCGTGTTCAAGAGCATCTTTGAGTTCTTTATCTAAGAAAAGACCGCAAGTACGAATTAATGTCCTGCAAAACGCGCTAAAGTCTTCTAAGGCTACGACTATATCTCTCAGAACTTTTACGTTATCCTGCTCTACATTGGCTTTAAATGTTCTGTAAGCCGACGTAACGGAATCTTTAAAATCCAGATATGCCGTCTCATCTTGAGTTGACTGCTCTAGTTTTTCCCAAGCTCTAGCGATGTGGTTGTAGGCTACTTCCATAAAAGATATGATGAGTGAACTATGATTAGCAAGGTCATTAACTTCCTGCATAAACTTTTCGCTTGCGTCAGCACGCTCTCTCACTAGCCTGCTTTTCTCCTTGAGGACATCCGGAGAAGACCAGTTGCGCTGCAACCGTCTCTGAAAAAGCCCCTTTAGCTGCGTTGAAGATACTCTTTGTGCCAACGCTTCCCCCACGCGACCAAAGAACTCTTGCACTGCACCTTCCATAACCATATCTACGTCGCTGTCTTGTTCCTGCTTGTCATCATGTAAGGTTTGCCGCAGAAAATGCATAATCTCCTCGGCATAGACATCACCCATGCCGTAGTGATTAGGATGCACATACAATATACGGTGCTCAGGGTCGTATGCAGAGGTAGTTAGCCAGGCTGGTGAGGGCAATACCTTTGGGAGTGCAGATTGGTCAATCTCTATCGCTAATGCTTTGGCAATATCTAACAAAAGGTTAATCACATCATGCTGCACATTTCCAAACTCTTGACGCTGCTTCCATAGCCTGCCTTTCACCTCATTACGCTCCTGTGGGGTTAAACCACTAAGATGTTCTCTTAACAAATCTGCCTCTACCATCATTGCCGCTACGTGCGCTGTGGTATCAGTTGCGCCCTTAGCCTTGGCAAGACAAGAGGCGACCTCATGACCGATTATTATCTTTAAAGCAAGGTTTTGGGCATTAGTAGATAAACCAGCAATCTTTGCTTCTAACTGCTCCCGATTAAATTCAACTCGCCATCTTCCGCCTCTATTTACTGCCTGGGCAATATCCGCAACAACACCCAGTACTTGCACTATTTCTACTCCTGCGATATGTATCCCCAGAAATGCCCGCTCAAATAATCTCGCAACAGTTAATTCCTTAATAGCGTTGTCCCTGAGGAGTATTGCTGAGATCTGCTCTGAAACTGCGGCTGCTTCCACAAAGCTCCCACCCTCCCTTGGAATAGTCAAGTCTTGAGTATAGCCTTCCTCACCTTGTTCTTCGGCCTGGGAAGACATGGAGGTACCTAATCTACGTATCTGGTCATCTACGAATTCTGGCGTAAGTGGCTGACCGCTGGAAGCATATTCTTGCATACATGCCTCGATAATCTTAGGGAATACCTCTGACCAAAAACGCGCTTGTTGAGAATCTGGGAGTCTGCGCGCACTATCAATACTCTTATCAATGATCTCTTGGCAGTTTTGCTGATTCTGCCAAAATTTAGCCTGAAAATTAAACAAGATGCGCGCTACTGAGGAAAGAGAAATAATGTTTACCGCAGGTGCATTCTCCTTTGACTTCCCGCCAGGGTAAAACCTTTTGCCGAATTCACTCCAGATGCGCTCTGTATAGGCAAGGGCCAAAATCGGCTGCGTTTTTTTCGCTTTTCTGCTCGGCTGGATATACTCTGTTACTCGGCGATTGCGCCACCATAGATACTGGAGAGTACCGCATTCTAAGAGCATCGCCTGTGCGGCGGCAAGGTTACCACTTTGACATACACTCTGAATTTGTTCCAGTCGAGAAAATACTGACACCCCACCGCTATTCATCTGCCGTAGCACAAGGTCCCGATATTCACTTGAAAGACCATCTTCACTACCCCACTCCTGCAGTGATTTTTGTAGCTTACCAAGTATAGGGGCCGCTTCTTGGGGCGAAGAGATAGATAAGAAACGCTGCAACAAACCAACCACTACCGTCTCTTTCCGGCGCTGTCTGGACTGTCCTCTAATTAACATGCGTATAGCTTCTAGCTGAGAATTTTGCGCAAAAAGAGGAAACGCACGAATAAAATACTCCCTGCCTTCTTTAGGCCCTGGATATGAGTAGGCATACGCAACTGACTCATCAACGATAAATGGCTCAAGACCTTGCGCCTGCCACGCTATTGCCGCAGAATCTATTTCCCCCAAAATATATGTGTGCGGGTCTACTCTTTTTTTCTCTTCGCCTCCGGTAAGGCCGTAGCGTATGGCGACTGTGGGGCTCTTGGTAACATAGATAATGTGCGGATTATCGCGGTTGGTCCCCCGGAATACCGAAACGTGATTATCGAGTGAAGTAACGATTAAGCCGTCTTTCCTGACCATAAAAATATCGTGGTCAAGCGATTCCTCTAACAATTTCCTGTCAAAGGTAATACCGATACTGCGGAAAAAAGCAATCACTTCGGTTACAGATAGCCCGCGCAATAGTTGGCGTTCTACCTTTTCTTCAAGCGACGTATATTCAATCTGCTCAAAATCAGCTACGCCTTGGACACCAGAGGTGAGTAGACGGTTCAGTTTATTCAATAAGAACGCATTCAGCATAGCGCCAGGCAACACTTCTTGTAACAAGGGATTTGTCTTTGCGTCCGTATAAAATTCCTTTGCCACGGAAGGCGAAAGTAGCAATAAACGTAATGCGCCCTCTTGTTCCCTTGAGCCGGGCTCTGCCTGACGAACACGGACAGCCAAATACTCTCTAAAATAAGCGTTATCTTCAATCTGATTTGCCACCACTTCGGGATTGACAAAAGAAAGGTTGTCCAAGGCAGCAATTAAATTCTGGGAGGCTGCCTCAAAGAAAAACTGCTGTTCTGGAGAGGTACGACCCTCTGCCATAGCGAGCAGGCCTAATCCTGTCTCCAGATGATACTTCGCCAGCGACTCGTTCATGTGCCGGTAAGCTTGATTAATTCCAAATTCCTCAAGCCATGAGCTGTAGGCGCTTCCAAAATCTTCTAAAAAAAGCATGCGCCAAATACCTCCCTCGGCAGAGAGATTCATTGTAAAGAAATCCTTCGGGTTTTGCAGGGATGCCCTGCGCAACAGCTCCATAACACTCAAGGGGTGCGACCTGAATAACTCAACAATCTTTTCTTTGCCAATGACCGTAGTCACGGCTGCAATACTCTCAAGCCGCAGCTGTTGCATATCCTCTAGGCAGAATGCAATCTGAACAGGATATTTCTGGAATGCCCCCACAAAAACATCTTCTCCTACCAAATCAATGAGACGCTGTAATGAGGATTGATTCCTTAAGAGCCAGTTGGTTAAGCTTTTTAATGACTCACCCATATAAATAAAGATGCGCGTAGGTTCGCGATCCATGACAATCTGTTCTATGAGCGGGAAAAACTTGTAGACAAACCTTGCCTCGGCTGCCTTAAGTGTTGAGTCGAGCTTAGAAAGGTACGAAAGATGGTTGGCAATAATTGTTTCGGCAAACCTGGTTACATACTGCGGGTTTGCTCCATAAAGGCGTTGAAGCAAACGGCATAACTGAAAGGCCTTCTGTACCTTGCGCTTCCGAATCACATTCTCTAACTCTATATAAGATGCATCATTTGACAATATCGCATCTATTGCCTTTGATGAAAATCCTGCTCTCCTAAGGAGTTCTTTTTTTACTTCGTTTGTTTCCCCATGAAGGGGGTTGAATCCGTCTTCAAAGTAGCTTCTGGAATATGCTTCGTGTACCCAATCAATAATTCCATCCCTCTCAAGAAAATCTTTGATGGCTGCGTGCATATTTTCTTCACTTGCGTCCTCAGACACATCGGACGTCGGAATGCCTCGATTTTGAGACGGAGCTATCCCCCCCATACCCAGCAGTATCCAGGCTTCATCAATGCCGGTAAATCCAAGCGCGGCAAGATCAATGTTATGTTGGGTTAACTTGTGGCTGAGTATATTTTTGAATCTTTCAATGCGCGCTTCTGCCCTGGAGCGATTCTCCGGCTTCCATTCATCTTCCTCTGCAGAGACTTGTTGTTGCGCCTGAAGGATACAGCGGGCAAGCGGGGTAAGCCAGGCAATTCTCTCCGGCGTAGCTGGGAGACGTAAGAAATGAATGGCTAATTCTTGGACAATGAGCCATTCTGGGGAGTGGACAGATGCTTCGGGAGTAGCGGCTGCCGAACCCCGGATATCTGGCCAAGCAATAATCTCCCCGAACTCATACATCATTTCATCGTGCTTACGAAGAAGCTGGGGGTTTAAGCAAGAAAGCGCCAGATATTCAGCCAGAAATTCGTAAACGCTGGTAGCTGCATACGCATCAATAAACTCGGTGCGCACCTGTGCTAAAGTACACTCCTGGCCTGCTGGTATTTGAAATCGGTCTCGAATGCGCTGCCATTTAAGTCGATATAAGTGCTCTGCGAGTGCCGCAAACGAATCTTCTCCTGTCCAGTCTCTAGAAAGAGTTATTCCGTATTTTTCCAAGAATTGTGTCAATCTTTCTTGACGAAGGGGCAATTTTACCTTTATGCCCACCAAGGCCTTTGTCAAACGATGCAAGACTTCGTGAGCAATAGTCATAGATAACCACGAAATATTATTCTCAGCTATAAATACACTACTCGCGCTTTCAGTTACAGGTTCATGGTAGTTAATACGTGCTCCGCCAGCAAACAGGGGAAAGACAAGAATCTGGTTGGGATCGGCAAAAGCTCCGAGTGGTTCGCCGGTTTCCCGCTGCGCTGATTTAACCACTGCTATAGCCATAGTTCCGTCAAGTATAGAAAATAACCAGGCCAGCCCCGGATTGCTTTTTAGGGAATCGTATATAGCAGTTAAAAGTTCCCCGGCCCACTGCGCCTCTTCCTGTCCTTCTAAAGGTGAAATACCTGATGGATTATAGAGCTCTTTTTTGAGCGCAGTAAAATTGCGCAACACTTCAATATTGAATTCATCTCTAAGCGCCCTGACCACCTCTTCAGCCGACGTCGCAACAGCAGCAACGCCTGCGGATGGCGGAACTAATGCTGCTTCAGCGGCAGGCGCGGCGGCTGCGGATGCAGTTGCCGGAACAATACCAAGGTGGTCATGTATAGCGGAATGCAGCCGACTATAAAGTTTAATTGCGCCCGTATCGTTTCGCATAACCGCATCACGGTATTTCCCTGATACCTCCTGCAAAGCCCTAGTCTTCTTTTCGTTAGTTGCGCAGCTAAAAAAAAGTTGCAAGAGTTGATCATTCGTTTCCTCGTTAAATGCGGGTGAAAACATCTCCACTAAACTTAACGGGGTTTTACCTGCTTCTGCCTTAAATAGGCCCCAGACCGCCTCTGCTTGCGCTATTAAGTTTACGCTCAGACAGGTTTGATAAAGCCTAAAAAGCTCTCTGGCCATATTTTGGTGTACAGTTGGAGTATGGGCGCACTGGAAATACTCCTTTGGCAATTCCCTGTTCAATAGTTCTACTAGCTCTTCCTTTTTGCCTGCTTGCGCAAAGAGCGAAAATGCCTTAACTGCGCGCGGTAAGTAATCGCTCACAGATATATCAAATATTCTCAAGGCATTTTCCTTTTGTCCGTGCGCATAAAGATAGGTAATCAAAGGAAAATAGTACTGCTCTAAACTGGCCTCTTTATTCATAACCTTGTCAGGCTCGGAATAGAGTCCTTCAGGGAAAAAATAGGCAGGCAACATACCCATATCAACTAAAAATTTTATATCGCGTATTTTGGCAGGAACCATTAAAGTCCCGTAGCCTTGCATAGAAAGCACTGCTTCCAATGTATGCGCAAATGCCTCAGAAACAGCCTCAAATTCATATTCCGGCTTAATTTTCCCCTCTGAATCATAATAATTACGGTATAGGCCTTCACCTTTTAAAAAGTTATGAAAATGGGATGCCTTAAAATATTGCAACAGAGAAAAATAAAAATATCGTTCATATGCTAGCTGGGTATCACTGGCAAAGGTTTTCGCAGGACCTGCGGCCATAGTTAATACATTGTCAAAGTGCTGAAATATTGCATGTGCAATCTCATGAATAAAGGTATATTCGCCAAATATTTTATCCTTGGTAAATATCGCCCTTCCGGCAAAAATACCGCCGCAGGGACCACGGCATTCGGGGTGCCTGAGGTTACGCACATAAATCATCTCTTGTGGAATTGGAAAATCGGCATTATAAATAAACTCTTGGAGCGCTTCGATTCCCGGATATCTGGATAAAACTTGGAGAATATGTTCGCGCGAGAAACGGTCGTGGATTATCGGACGCAATAACTGATAGTCATGACGCGCATCTAGTGCCTGCCCAGAAATAAGCTCGTATCTGCCCCAGGAGCGCCGGAGGTGCTCCACAATTGTGCTCAGGATTTCCTTTTTTCTTTTATCTAACATTTCGCCTGCGCCATTTAAAAACTCATCTGATGAAATGAGGGCAAATTCCATGCCCATCGGCTCAATGCCGGTTTCTTCCGTTTTTGTTTTGTGCCTGCGGAGAAAAATCTTCGCCAAATTTCCCTGGGCATCATAATAGAGTAAAAGATGGAGCGGACTACCGTTTGTGAGCCTTAGCTCGCACATTACTCCTTTTCCGACATACTCAGCAAAAAGCGTTTCGCCGGCAAGTACTCCATCTGCAACCAGCCGTATTTTTTCTAAAGACGCTTTGGCAATCTCTTCAGGAGAAGATACTTTGTCCACGGCAAAATATATTTCTCTCCATGCCATGCGCGCCCCTTTTTGCAACAAAGGCTGCAGGACAACGCCTACGCCCTCCCTTGCCATCTTCTCTTTTAAAGCCTGTACCCGCTTGGCATGCTCTGCCTGCGCCCGGGCAATCACAGGAGAACTACTTTGGACATATGTAGTTGTAGCAGGCAATTGGATAACAAAATCTTGACCACCAAAATAAGCTTCTAAGGAAATATTGTTTCCGTCAAAAGGTTTTCCTAATTGATTCTCAGCAGGGATAAAGCAAATTTTGTTAATAGCTTTTACAGTTACCCCTTGCGCATTGGGTATAGTAAAAGCTAAATTAATTCCTCCTGAAAAATAGCTCCTTATACTTTGGCCAAAGGCAGTGTAGACAGGTTCTTGGAGGTTATACTCGCCTTCTTTAAAGGAGTTCTGGTATTGTTTAAAGTAGCTTTCTTTTGAGTAGTATTCTTTAGAGGTAAGGCCAGTTAAGTCCTGACGGTCAATCATTTTTGAATAAGGGTCTTTTCTACCTTGGTTGTGGGCCTTAAACCACTGGGCAAGGATGAGCGAGTAGTAAACCTGCCTTAAGGAGGCATACTTTTTGGAGGTATTGATTTGTTGGGTTAGTTTAGGGATAATCAGCTCTCTTATAA
>Ga0272448_1001118_pt1 | contig 37708 bp, 34 predicted proteins | sample YNPCB0191_FD_202220 | JGI IMG/M metagenome (GOLD analysis project Ga0272448, IMG submission 202220) | Hot spring sediment microbial communities from Yellowstone National Park, WY, United States - YNP-CB-019-1 | ecosystem: Environmental > Aquatic > Thermal springs > Hot (42-90C) > Sediment...
TACTGGATTGTACAGAACTGTTGAGTCTTTGTTTTGTTGTGAAGAAGCATCTCTTGCAATAATTCTATAATAAATTGTGTCACCGGGAGCAACTTCGGAATTTGTTGAATTAAATGTACCTGACCAGTTGTTTCCAGAACCATGAGCAAGATTAAATCTCTTGTATGCTCCATTGAAACTCTTTCTCCAACCAACCCACACTGAGTCAACACCGACGTTGTCAGTTACAACACAGTTTACAGTTACAGGCCAGGTAACTTTAGGAATCTGTGTATATGGAGTATGGGTAATGACTGGCTTAACTGTATCAGGAGCAGCCACAAACAAATAGAGATTTGTAGGAGCACCACCGGGAGCAGTTGAGACTCTTCCCTGATTATCAATAGCTTTCAGGTAATATCTATATGTTGCTGCAGTTCCATTACCCGGAATGTTACCTGTGTAGTTATTGCCTGAATTTGTCATTGTAATACTATCAGTAATAGTTGGATTGTTTCTTGACCAGAAAATCTTTGCATAAGTAATAGTAGAACCTTGAGGTGGTGTAATAACTGCATTTACAACATAGGGTCCATTGAGGTTTTCAGTGTTAGGAAGTGGTGTATGTTGAATTTGAGGACCTGCAAAACCGGGGATAGCAAAACCATCAATTTCGCAGTTAGTAGCTCCGATTAATGTTGAAGCACCTGTTTGAACATCGATTCTTCTCAGTTCTCCAAGTGTTGTATAAGAAGCCCAGTAACAGGAGTCAACTGTTCTATCCCATGACATACCCTGAGCATAGTTAGCATTAACACCAAGAGGTCCTACAATAGTTCCATTACCTGTTGTTTTGTTAATTGAATACAGATTATCATCACTAATATTAACAGCATAGAGCTGTCCGGCATTACTGCAAGCCATATCAATAAGGATACCTGTAATTGTACCAGCAAGAGGAGTGAAGACGTACGTGGTCATATTTAGTGTACCAACATTACTTGCAGAACCAGTGTAGTTACAGCAATACATTGTGTTGGTACTCGGGTCATAAGCCATACCAGTAATAGTTTGAGCTCCTGTAATTGTCCCTTGCAGTGTAATAGCACCTGTTGAAGTATCAATTTTCACCAGCTGGTTACTACCATAACGAACACCCCACCATACTCCATTACCATCAAAAGAACCAGCGGTAACAAAGTTACCTGCATCACTGGCTAATGATGTCAAAGCACCGGGATTGTTAAGGAAGAATTTTAAAGGTCCAACCGGTACTGGGGTACCATAAGCATTGTATCCGAATGCCCTGCTATACCAGTAGGTTGGGGCATCGGGATTAATTGAAGGTGGTAATACTACCGTTGCCTTTGGTGCCAATCCAAGCGAAGGTGCTGCCTTATCTTGAGCATAAGACATAGTAACAGTTAACATAAGGATTAGCAACAAGAAAGAAAGTGTCTTTTTTAACATTTTTTTCTCCTTTTTTTTAGTTTTAGGAAAACAATTTAATTAAAATAAATTACAAAAATATATTTTTAATTCAAAGCCTTGAATTAAAGTATCTCTATGTCTACTAAAATTTCAGGCTTTCTCAATTATACAAGGAATTGATTTAATTGTCAAGATATTTTTTATTTTTTTTAAACTCCTAATTACTCAGGTTTCCCTTGCATTTAAAAAAGCTTTTCAATATAATAATATAATTAATAAAGTTAAAACTGTTATGAAAAAGTTAATAACTGCCGTTTTAATTATAACAATACTGACAGGAGTCATAAATGCTCAGTATAAATCAGATGTAAATAAAGTTAATAGCACAACCAATAGCCTGATATTGGGAATTTTCAATCCCAAAAACTTTTCTATGAAACATAGTTTTCAGGTGTCAATGTTAACTTCTTCATACGGGACATTCTCTGTTACTTCGTATATAAATAGTATGGAATACAAGTTTTCTGAAAAACTTAAAGTTTCAGCTGATGTGAAGTTACAGTATTCACCTTATGCAAGTTCAAAGTTTGGTAAAGATTATTCAACTGCGTTACAAAACGATTTAACAGGGTTAAAGCTTTCAAGACTATCCCTTGACTATAAAATAAGCGAGAACTCAAATCTCTATTTTGAATTCAGAAATCTTGACGGAGTTTATCCGTATGATAGTTACTACTCACCATTTTTTTATAATGATATCAATCGTTAATATTTTTGCATAATTAAAGTTCAGGATAACCGAAAGTAGATTTATACTTTCGGTTTTTTATTTTAATTTTAAAGTATGTCAGATAATAAAAGCTATAAAACTACAAGAGAATACCTATTAAATATTACCATTATTATACTATCAGGATTATGTTTATACTTAATTGTATCACTTATTTTGTCAGCTTATTCAGAAAAGAAGCCGGGTCAAAGAGAAGCTATTGATACAGTTGTTCATCCCACAAAACAGCCTAATTTTTCAATACAAATAAGACTTGAAAATGGAACCGGTGAAAACCGCATTGGAGCAACATTTAGAGAATATTTAAAAAAACAGGGTTACGATGTTGTAGAACTTGATAATTATAAATCTACAGAAGTTGAAAGGACATTGATTATTGACAGAATTGGAGATTTAAAAAAAGCCACTCGCATTGCTGAAGCATTAGGAGTAAGTCAGAGGAATATCGTACAAATGATAGATCCAACAAAATTTGTCGATGCAACAGTAATAATCGGAAAAGATTATAAAGAACTGAAACCATTTTTAGAAAAAACAAAATAGTATGGGGAAGAAAAAATTTGATCCTTCAAAATTAGCAAGAAAAATTGGAGAACTTATTTTAGAGAAGAAAGGCACTGACATTAAGATTATGGATTTAAGAAAACTTACTACAATCACAGACTTTTTTGTAATATGCACAGCTTCATCAGACATACAGGTAAAAGCAATAGCAGATTATATCCTTGAATCAACAAAAAAACTTGGATATAAAGCATGGCATAGTGAAGGTTATACTAATCTAAGTTGGGTATTACTTGATTTCGTTGATATTGTTGTACATATTTTTCTGCCTGAGACAAGAAAATTTTATAATCTCGATTCTCTCTGGGCAGATGCTGAGATTACTGAAGTAAAAGAAAAGTAAAAACTGGGAATGGGAGGTCCTAAAATTCTCATCACAACAGGAGATCCAAATAGTATTAGTCCGGAAATTATTTTAAAGATTTTCGCTACTAACCTACCTGAAAAATATAATCTCAAAGTTATAGGAGAAAAATCAGTATTTGATTATTATTCAAGACATCTGAGTTTACCCGAAATAAATGAAAAGTATATAATTCCGCTTGGTTACAGAAATTTTAAAGTGAAAGCTGGTAGAATAACAGCAGTAGCAGGTAAGATGAGCGGAGATGCCATAAAAAATGCAATTCTGTTATGTAAGAAAAGAGTATTTGATGCAGTTGTTACAATGCCAATTTCAAAAGAAGCACTTATACTTGGCGGATACAGGTTCAAAGGACATACTGAAATGTTATCAAGCACTCTGAAAACAAAACCTGTATTTATGATAATGTATTCAGAGAATCTAATTGTAATTCCCCTAACAATTCATATTCCTTTGAAAAAAGTTGCAAGTAAAATATCCAACGAATTTTTGACACTGCGGCTAAAATCTCTATACAAAATATTACTAAATGAATTATATATAAAACATCCCAAAGCTGCAATATTATCATTAAATCCACATTCAGGTGACAATGGACATATTGGAAAGGAGGAAAAGGGAATAATTACACCAGTTATTAAAATGATAAGAAAACAGGGATACAATTTTTATGGACCATATTCTGCAGATGGTTTTTTTGGGAATAAAAATTACCTTAAATTTGACGTGGTAATTTGTTTTTATCATGATCAGGCAATGATACCATTTAAAATTATAGCAGGTGATAAAGGTGTTAACTATACAGGTGGATTACCCATAGTTCGAACCTCACCCGCTCATGGGACCGCATTTGATATCGCAGGAACAGGAAAAGCAAGAATAGAAAGTACACTTGAAGCAATCAAACTTGCATATAAATTAGCAAAAAGGAGATATTATGATAAAGATTGAAAATTTATTCTTCTCCTACGATGGAAAAGAGATATTTGCAGATGCTTCAGCTACTATTCAAAAGGGTGATTTCGTTTTTCTTGTTGGAGAAACAGGGATAGGCAAAACAACACTTTTAAGACTTATATATCTCGATCTTTTACCTAAAAAAGGTAAAGTAATATTTGACAAATTTGACTCATCAACAATTGATAAAAAAGAAATACCACAACTTAGAAGACAAATTGGGATAGTGTTTCAGGATTTTAAATTAATGAATGACAGGACAGTATTTGATAACATAGCAACACCTTTATTTATTGTAGGATATGGGAAAGAAGAAATTAAAAAACGGGTTTTTCAAGTTGCATCAGAGCTTGGTATTTCCTCAACACTAAAAGAAATGCCTTATGATTTATCAGGTGGAGAACAACAACGTGTGGCTATAGCAAGGGCAATTGTAAATAATCCCATTTTATTAATTGCCGACGAACCCACAGGCAACCTTGATCCATTTGTAGGTGCAAATATAATTAAACTATTACTCGAAATTAATATTAAGGGAACAACAGCAATTATCGCCACACATAATTTTGAAATTGTAAGAAAACATAGTGACAAAAGGATAATGCAAATAAAAGAAAAGAAACTATATGATGTAAGAATTAAGAATCCAATTCAGTCTTTTTGAAAACAAAATCAATTATTTCTTCAGTTGTTCCTTCAACAAAGACTCTAAAATCCTCAAACCCTTCTTTATAATAAAAGCTCTTCAATAATTCTATAATATTATTGAAGTCATTTTTTCTATCTGCAAGGTAATAATTTCTTGCCTGTTCAAGAAGTAAAACATAAGAATCAAATAAAAGACCCTCACTAATATATTCATCACAAACTGATATCAATTTTGAATATTGCTTGATTCTTCTCATTAAATTTATATACGCAAAAAAAGCATAAGAACTATCAATATCCAACTCAATAGCCATTTCAAGACTTTCAATTGCATCATCATAAAAACAAGCAGAAATTTCAGCATCTGATTTAGAAATCCAGATATCATAATCATCAGGTTCGATTTTCAAAGCATTTTCAAAATCACCAATTGCTTCTAAAGCCTTGCCTAAAAAGAAATAACAATTACCTCTTCCATATAAGGCATCAACAGAAAGAGGATCTATATTTAAAGCACGTGTATAAAATTCAATTGCCTTATAGAAATCTCCCATTTCTTCATAGGTATTAGCTATTGAATTAATTATATAGACATCCTCCTTCTCATTATATCTTAAAGCTTCCTTATAACACTCAATTGCTCTATTAAAGAGACCTAATGAGTAATAAGCACTGCCACAACTAAACCATGCGGGAGAGAATTTATGGTCAATTAAAAGAGCCATATCGTAGCACTCAATTGCTTTTCTATACCTCCTCATTCTACTAAATATTATACCAAGATTATACCATGCATAAAAGTTGTTTGGCATCATATCAAGATAAGACTTATAGGATTTGATTGCTTCTTTCTCATTATCAAGGAAATCGTAACAATAACCTAATTCATAATAAGCTTCTGAAAAATTTGAATCAATCTCGAGTATCTTTTTAAAAACCTCAATAGCTCCGTTAAAGTCTTCTATTTTTTCCAATAACACTCCAAGCCTGAATAATACTTCAGTATCAAAGGGGTCAATTTCAAGGGCAATATTTAAGGTTGAACGACAGGCAGAAAAATTACCAAGAGCAAAAAGGGAATTTGCCTTGCCAAGATAAACAGATATATCAACCGGATTTAAAGCTAAAGCTTTATCATAATATTCAATTGCTTCACTATGATTTCCAAAGCCGGTTAGAATATATGCTTTTTTATAAAGCGCTTCAGCAGAATAAGGATGGTATAGAAGAAAAGCATTAGTAAATCTGAGTGCTTCTTCAAATTCAAGATCTTCGATGAAATCTTCTACTCTTTCTTCAAATTCTTCCACATCCATTGTAGCCGCTACATTTTCATAGTATCCTTCATCGAATTCATCATTACCTTTTTTTCGTGCAAAATTTTCCCCGAAGTTATCTTCATCGCCATAATATTCAAATTCATCAAAGCTATTCATTTTATTTTTTATTTCTTAAATTAAATTAGAAAATATACTCCGTGATGTCAAGTACTATTATTTATAGGATAAATTTTTGGAGATTTCACACATAAAATTTTCTGTTGACTTTAACTTTTTGAAAAAATAACTTGTGTTTTATTTTGACCTTGAGAATAATCAGTGTTATATTGTTATCTACAATTTTTTTATCCTGTTCTACTTTAGAACAAGGATATAATATAAATCTTCAGCCTGGTAAAGGCTGGGAAATGAGAGGAAACAATATTTTTAATAACAACATTTCAAACTCTGAAATTACTATTTGCAAAAGTCCGTTTTTTCTCTGGGATTACTCAACAGAAGGAGCATTTCCGGATTTTTGTTTTGTTGCTAATGAAGATTATTTGTTTTCCTCATCTTACTCCGGTCATATCATTGGATTAAATCTCCAAAGTGGGAAAAGTATAGGGAATTTCAAAAGAGGAAAATCAATACCTTCATCTCCAATTTTATATAACAACAATATTTATTACATTACCATTGATAAAAATTCTTCTTATATAGAATGTTTTGATGTTTCTTCTAACTCTGTTATCTGGTCAAAGAGCATCCCTATTTCTGAATCTTCACCAATCATATTTAACAATTGTATAATCACAACTTCCCGAAATGGCTTTACATATATGTTTGGCTCAAATACAGGGAAATATATCTGGTCTTATAAACCCTTAACAGAAAAAAATTTCTTTTACCTTACATCACCTGTAATATTTAATAATTACATTACCCTTACAAATTCTGGCGGGGAAATAATTTTACTTGATATCTCAGGTAATAAAAAAAAGGAACTTACCCTTCCGTCAGCTATTTATTCAGCTCCATCTGTGTTTAACAATTTTCTCTATGTCAATTGTGATGATCTCTATTCTTATTGCATTGATACAAATCTTGAAGTGAAATGGAAATTTTATCTCGGTACAAAAAGTAATTCTTCATTTACATTTTACAATGGGAATATTATTACAGCAGGTTTAGATGGCAGTGTATTTAGCATAAGTAATAATGGAGAATTAAAATGGGTATTTGCAACTCAAGGAGCTATTGGAGCAACACCTATATCAGCAGGAAATATGGTTTTGGTAGGATCTTATGATAAATTTCTTTATTGTCTTAATGCTGAAAATGGAAATCTTATCTGGAAGAAAGAATTTAATGCTCCGATTATTTCTGGTGTAATAATAATAAATAAATTTATTATTGTAGGTACTACTGAAAAGAAAATTTTTGCTCTTAAATGCGAATAACTTTTACTTATTTAATATATTTGTTGACAGGTTGTAGTTTGCTTTTTGCAGAACAAGCAAGAGATACAGTTAATCAATCTGAGAAAATATTTTTTATAAATAGCATTCCTTATAATGCAGAACTTTATTTTAATAATATAATAATTGGTTTAACCCCTGTTCGAGTATACAGTGATTCTTTATCCAATAAAGAATTAACATTGAAAAGAGCTGGTTATTTTGATAGTACATTCATATTGAAGCAAAATAATCTTTTGATAGAATTACGCCCAGTAAAAAACAAAGAAGAGTTGGTAAAAACTAATTTTCATCGATATTTTAAAAAACAAAAAAATTTTACAGTTATTGGCAGCATAACCCTCTTTTCTTTAGGAAGCGGAATTAGCAGTTACCTTTTGAAAAACAAGGCAAATGATTATTACAATGAATATGTAAACACGTTAAATAGAGATTTCCTTGATAAATCAAAGAGGTACGATTTGTATTCAGGAGTAACACTTGCTTTGATGCAAGCTGGATTAGCTTATGTGGTTTATCTTTTGTTTTTCGATGAATAAGAGAACTCTATTCAGGACGTTTTAAAAGATTGTGAATTAAAATTGCTGACAGAACTATTGCACCTCCAATTATGGCATAAATTGAAGGAACTTCACCAAGCCCGATGAAAACCCATATAGGATTAAAAACTGCTTCAAGCATTCCTATTATCATTGATTCTGTTGCTGAAGCATAATTTAGACCAACATTGAAAATAATATAACTGATACCAATTTGAACAACACCCATATATAAAACAATAATGAACTCCTGTGGAGTAAGGTTTAGCTTATTAAAGACAAATAAACCAGCAACTACAACGACAAGGAAATTACCAAATATCACAGAATAAATGCTCTGTTCAGCCTTACCAGTCACTTTATTCCATTTATTAAAAAGAGAGAAAAAAGCAAAACAAATACCTGCTAATATAGCCAGAAGATTTCCTACAATACCACCCATCTCGAGTTTGCCAAAAAAGAATAATGTCATTCCAAAAAGAGTTACAATAACCGTTATAACATTACGGAATTGGAATTTAGTTTTTAAAAAAAGTGGTTCTAAAAACAGCAGGTAGACAGGTGCAGTAAATTGCAAAAATATTGCATTTGCTGAAGTTGTAAGTTTATTTGCTACTACAAAAAAGATTAAGATTCCCGCATAAGAAAATGATGATAATACACTAATAATATCCGGTACGGGAACACGAAAACTCTTCTTATGTAGAGAAGTCAAAATGTAAATTGTCAACCCTGCAAAAAGTGAGCGGTAAAATGATATTTGTAAGGCGTCTAATTTAAGAACTTTAATAAAAAGCCCGCTTGTACTCCATAAGAAAGCGGCAGTTGAAATAAGAATTAATCCTTTGTAATGTAATGGAACTCTTGACCAGATTAATTTCAAAAAAATCCTCTTATTATAGGTTAAGTTTTTTTCTTATTTCACTAAGCATAATTTCAGTAATCTTAGCAAGATCATACTTGTATTCACAGTTCCAATCTTTCCTTGCAATACTATCGTCAATGCTTTGAGGCCAGGACTCTGCAATCTGTTGTCTGAAATCTGGTTTATAGTTAATTGTAAATTCAGGAATGTGTTTTTTTATTTCAGCGGCAATTTCTTTCGGATTAAAACTTATTCCTCCAAGATTATAACTTGATCTCACAGTAAGATTAGCAGCATCTGCTTCCATTAACTTAATAGTGCAATTAATAGCATCTTCCATAAATAACATTGGAAGTGTTGTGTTTTCTTGAAGGAAACAATCATAATGTTTACGTTTAATTGCGTCATAAAAAATTTCAACAGCATAATCAGTAGTTCCACCGCCGGCTTCAGTTTTATAACTTATGAGACCGGGATACCGAATACTTCTTACATCAATATTAAACTTATTGTAGTAGTATTCACACCACCTTTCACCAGCAAGTTTACTGATACCATAAACAGTATTTGGTTCTGTAATAGTTAATTGGGGAGTTTTGATTTTTGGAGTTGTTTTACCAAATACAGCAATTGAAGAGGGCCAAAATACTTTTTTAATACCGACTTCTTTTGCAAGGTCAAGGACATTCAGCAATCCTCTCATATTAATATCCCATGCTTGAAGTGGAAGTTTCTCAGCATTACCTGACAAAACAGCTGCAAGGTGATAAATTTGAGTAATTTTATGGCGAATCACAAAATGAATTAGAGCTTTATCATTTAACACATCAAGAATCTGAAAGGGACCGGTTTCAACAATATCTTTAGGGGCTTGCTTAATATCAGTAGCAAAAACATTTTCATTACCATAAATTTTTCTTAGAGCAATTGTAAGTTCAGTGCCAATCTGTCCTGAAGCACCAATAATTAAAATGTTTTCCATTTGAAAAAAATTTAAATTTAAAAAATTTATAGTTCAAAGATTTCAATTTTTGGACTTATTAAATCTTTTTTAATTAATGATGGCCAATATGCGACTACTTCTGAAGGTTTAGGTCTCCCCCCCGCAAAGCCCGTAACACTTGGTGGACCTGTTAATATTAATGGTGCAATTTCTTTTCCAAATCTATCAACCGAGTCAAAATCTTTTGACCTAACAGCAACTCTTAAGACAACCTCATTTACATAAGGGAGCTCTTTAGCTACAGGACCAAAGCAAGCATTATAACCTTGGAACTCGGTTCTGATTTCATCAAACTTTAATCCAAGTTTCTCAAGTCGTTTACGCAAAATTTCGTCAGCTTTTTTTGCTTTCTTTAAAGCATCAGGAGCAGTATAGGTAAGTGTTCCAACAGCAGAATAACCATCAGAATATGACATTGAAACTTTATAATATTCTGTTGGGGCTTTACCCTTAATTCCAAAAACTTTGACCCTATCAGGTCCAATCTGTTCCAATTTAATAGAAGTGAAATCACTAATACACTCAGGTGTAATATAAATTTTTGGATCTCCAATTTCATAAACAAGTTGTTCACTTACTGTTTCTACCGAAACAAGCCCTCCTGTTCCATAATGTTTAGTTATAACAAAAGTGCCATCAGGATATGCCTCAGCAATAGGAAAACCAATATTCTCCATATCAGGAATATTTTCCCAATCTCCCAAAAAATTGCCGCCACTTGATTGTGCACCACATTCAAGAATGTGTCCGGCAATCGTCCCGGACGACATTAGATCATAATTATCATAACTCCAGCCAAATTCATAAATCATCGGAGCCAGTGTCAAACCAGTATCAGTAACTCTACCTGTAATAACAATATCAGCACCTTCATTTAAACAATCAACAACAGGCTTTGCTCCAAAATATACATTTGCACTCAACAATCTATCCTTGATGGTCAACAAACTTTCATGAGTTTCCATATTTACAAGGTCAATTCCTTGAGCGAGTAAATTTTCAATTTTATCAAGTATGTCATCACCTGTTACCAATCCAATTTTTAAGTTCTTAACACCAAGTTTTTTTGCAACTTCAAAAATTGCATCCTTACAGGCAACGGGATTAACACCTCCACCGTTGGTAATAATTTTTATTTTCTTTTTAATTACTTCTGGTAGAATTCTTTCCATTAAAAGAGGGATATCACGCGCATATCCGAGCTTTGGATTTTTAAGCTTTTGTTTTTGTAGGATTGACATCGTAACTTCAGCAAGGTAGTCCATTACAAGATAATCTATAGGACCTCCCATTACTTGATTTACGGGTGCATCAAGTAAGTCCCCCCAAAATCCCTGACCTGAGGCTATTCTTATAAACTCTTTCATTATTACATTTTAGATTTTGAAATATCAATTACTTTTGAGTAAAACTTGGTATTATATTCCTGTACCATTCGTTCAGTATTGAAGTAACTTGATAGTTTACGAATTGAATTTTTTATCATCTGAACCCATTCTACTGGAATATTATTTTCGTTTCGTTTATAAAACATAGGTAAGATTTCTGTTTCAAGAGTATCGTAAAGTGATTTTGCTTCAAAGGCATCAACTTCATACTCCGAAAGATTTTCTTCCTCACCAGGGCTATTAATTTTCCATCCGCAAGAAGGTTCATAACCTTCAACCCACCAACCATCAAGTATGCTAAAATTTAGACCACCATTAGCCACAGTCTTCATACCACTTGTTCCGGAAGCTTCAAGAGGACGTCGGGGATTATTTAACCAGACATCACAACCACTAACAAGATATTTTGCTACTTCCATATCATAATTATCAAGAAATACAATTTTCCCTGCAAGATCAGAATCACGAGTATAATTCATAATTTCATGAATAAGATTTTTACCACCGTCATCTTTTGGATGTGCTTTACCAGAAAATATAAATTGTATTTTATAATTACCATTAATTATTTTTTTTAGTCTCTCAATATCCCTGAAAATCAATGTTCCTCGTTTATAAGTAGCAAAACGTCTTGCAAAGCCTACTGTCATTATATCAGTTGAAAGGATGTTTCTTGCATTCTCTATTTCTTCATCAGTAGCATTTCGGAATTTCAAATTATCTACTAATTTTTCCCTGACATATTTGATAAGATACTCACGGTTTTTGTTTCTCATTTCCCATATTACTGAATCAGGTAGAGAACTTATCTTTTCCCAAATTTTTTCTTCATTGTACCAATAATCACCAAAATATTTCCTATAAATCTTTTCTGAATTAGGGCTCAAATAAGTGCGAATATGAACTCCGTTGGTAATGGAATCAATTTGAGTACGAGTTGATGGGAGAGCCCACATTTTACTTGCAATTTTACCATGGAGCTTACTGACACCATTTATAAAATTGGAATTGTTAATCGCAAGAGCCGCCATATTAAAATTTTCATTCCAGGAGCTATGATACAAATCACCTTCAAGAAATAGTTCATCAAAACTAATATTTAATTCGTTTTCAGCATAATGCTTAAAATATTTTTCCATCATCCATCGAGGAAATATATCAATTCCAGCGGGGACAGGAGTATGAGTAGTAAAGATGTTTGAATAATAGCAAAGTTCCTTAGCTTCCTTATAAGAAATACCAAGTTTTTTCATAGTTGTTCTTATTCTCTCGAAGCACAGAAAAGCAGAATGACCTTCATTAATATGGCAACCTTTAACAGGGATGTTAAGAATTTCCATAACTCTCATTCCGCCAATCCCAAGAAGAATTTCCTGTAAAATTCTTTTTTCAAGTTCACCACCATAAAGGATATCAGTAATTCTTTTATCTTCAACATCATTTTCATCAACAAAAGTATCAAGTAAAAATAGTTTAACTCTTCCAATATTAACCTGCCAAATTTGAGCAAAGACCTGTCGTCCTGGTAAGTCAATAGTAATTTTTACGGGTCTATAATCTTCATCAAGAACAAGTTTCATAGGCATCTTTTCAAATTCGTTTTTCTCAAACAACTCTGCCTGTCTGCCTTCTGAATTTATATATTGCCTAAAGTATCCATAAGAATATGCAAGACCTATAGCCACCAAAGGAATATTAAGATCTGATGCAGATTTAAGATGGTCACCAGATAATGTACCAAGACCCCCGGAATAGAATTTCAAACACTTTGTAATTCCATATTCAGCAGATAGGTAACATATAGAAGGTATATTTTCATCAAAAGGTTTATGGTTATTCGTTTTTCCTGAATGATTAATATATTTTCGATACTCTCTATATATTTTACTTATTCTTTCTCTAAGATTTTTCTTTTCAATAATTTCAAAAAGATATTCTTTATTTACTGCACCGAGAAATTTCACCGGATTTTTCTGACTCCAATTCCAATAATCCCTGTTTAACTCCTCAAAAATAGAATAAAAATCATTGTTCCAGCTCCAGAACAAATTATATGATAATTCATTAAGTTGATTTAGTATTTCCTGCATAGATGAAAAAAATTCAAAATTATAAAATATCATTCCTATTTAAATTTTACTACACCTTAATTTTTACTATTTTTAAGTATGAGAAAATTTTTAATATTCTTCATATTAATATTCCCACTAAAATTTGCTTTACCCTGCAATATCTATGTGGTTGAACATAGCTATCAAGCAGATGTAAAAGTGTATGTAGTTGATTATGAATACCAGGCAGATATGATTGTATATGTAGTAGATTATGAATATCAGGCAAAAGACAAAGATTATTTATGGTTCTTTGTTGATTATGCCTATCAGGCAGATGTTAAAATCTATTACACAAAGTATGCCTATCAGGCAGATTTAAAAGTCTACTTCACAAATCAGGAATACAGAGCAAAATGGAAAAACAAATCTAATAAATTTATTGGAAATTTTTGTAAGTAACTTAATCATTATAAAGAAAGCAATATTTTTAAAAAATGTGGTGTGTAGTTATTTTTGATTTTAAACTATACAATTAAAGCTAAATTATGAACAAATATCCAGTTAAAATAAGAAAAAAAGACAGTAACACTTTAGAGATAGAGTGGAATAATGGTGACATTACTGACTTCCCAATTAAGTTATTACGTGACGAATGTCCTTGTGTAAACTGTAAGGGAGAAGCTGTAATTTTTGATAAATATATACCAATTAAGTCCCCATTCAAAGCAGCAGGATTTTATGAAATTGATAAAATTGTACCTGTAGGAAATTATGCTATTCAAATAATATGGAAAGATGGTCACGACACAGGAATCTATTCATGGGAAGTTTTAAGACAGATTGAGGAAAAATTAAAAAGCAATAATCAATAAATTATTTTATAGGTAAGATAACAGTAAATTCTGTTCCTTTACCTTCTTCGCTTGTTACATTTATTTTACCATTATGTAATTCTACAAATTCCTTTACTAAGATTAGTCCTAAACCACTACTTTTTTCTTTTTCTGTTCCATCTAAAGAAGCCATTTCATCAGTGAAAAGTTTTTTCAGATTTTCTTCTGACATTCCGATTCCGGTATCAGATACCCTAATTTCTACATTGTTATTGATTTTTGAAGCTTTAACTTTAACATATCCTCCTGAAGATGTAAATTTTATAGCATTAGAAATAAGGTTTCTAATAATTGATTTTAACATATTTTCAGACGCGTAAATTTTAATTTCACTTTGTAAATCAGGCATTAAAACTATATTCTTCAGCATAGCGTTTTGCTGATAAATCTCTATTATTTCGTCAATTATATTATTTAAACTAATTTCCTCTTTCTCCAATTTGAGCATACCGGTATGCATTTTAGACCATTGTAAAAGATTATCAAGCAAATCAAATAAATTTCTAATACTACTTTCCATAAGTTCCAAGAATTCTTTAATTTCTGTCCTGTGCATCTTATCAAAATCTTTTCTCAAAACACTGACAAGACCAATCAATCCCTGAAATGGGCTTCGTAAGTCGTGCGCAAGAACAGAAATGTATTTATCTTTTGTCCTTATAAGTTCTTTTAATGTCTTTTCTGATTCAACAAGTTTAATGTTTTTATTCTCAAGTTCAGTATTAGCTATTTCAAGTTGAGCCAAAAATGAAACCTTTCTTTTGTAAAGTACATAAGAAATTATTATAACAAATAAAGCAAGAATTGCTGCCGCTAAATAAAAACCTCTTTGCCAGAATAAAATTGAATTTTCTTTTTCCAGAAGTTTGATTTTCGCATCTTTTAGATCAAGTTCATATAACATTCTCGTTTCAGCAAGCTTAAAAGCAAGATCCGATGTAAATATAGAATCCTTTAAAAAATAAGACTTGGTTCGCCATTTATAAGCAGTCTTAAAATCACCCATATCACGATATATTGTTCCAATCATATTGTAGCCTATCAAAATATCATTACGCATATTACATTCTCTTGATAATTGTAATCCTTCCTGTACATATTCAAGTGCTTGTTTAAAATTTCCCATCTTTCTAAATAAATCTCCAATGTTGAGATATGAAGTTGCCATTGCAACTTTGTCATTTTCAGATTTTTCAATTTCAAATCCCATTTGATAATAATTCATAGCTTCAGAATATTTACCCTGATTTTCATAATAAATAGCAAGTCCTGTGTATGTATCTGAAATTGACCTTTGTTTTTTTACCAGAGGTTTATACTCTAAAGCCTTTTGATAATATTTAAATGCTTCTTCATTTTTTTCCTCAGAGAGATAAGTATTACCGATATTACAATTAATTATCGCCAAAAAATCGGGATCTGAAGTGAGTTTTAATGTTTCTAAATAATAATTTCTTGATTCTTCAAATTTTTTCAAATCGTAATAAAGATCACCAATGTTGATTCGGACTTCAACAAGATTTAAAGTATCACCTATATTTTGAAAGATATTCACTGCCTCTACCATATATTCATAGGCTCGAGCATAGTCTGACTCCAAATAATAAAGTTTGCCTAAAAGTTTATTAGCTTTTCCCATTTTTGAAAAGTCTGACAAGCTATTAGCAAGTTCAAGAGACTTCCTGGCATAACGAATAGCAAGAATAACATCCTTTGTTTGATTTTCCTGAGCAAGGTTTAGAAAAACATCAAGCTTTTCTGTCTTAGAAAGGCTTTTATAAAGTAAATCAAGAGAATCAATATCCTGAGAATATGAAACATTATACATAATAAAAACAATTAGGATGACACTAAGATGAAACGTTTTCATCATTGTGATTTTTGTTAGAAAAAAAATTAGTTACAAGATTTCCCAGTAAGAAACCTAATAATCCCCCCTGAAAAATCATAAAATAAAGGTTAGATTTAAGAGGACAGGTATTAGCTGCACAACCAAAAAATCTCCAGTATAGAAATCCTGTAACTCCTCCTATGAAGATAAGAAAAATATAAATCGCAAATATTTTTTGTTTTTTCTTCATTGCAAAACTGTTTTTAAATATTGTCCAGTGTATGAACCAGGAGTTTTAGCTACTTCCTCTGGAGTCCCTTGAGCTACAATATTTCCTCCTCTGTCACCTGATTCTGGACCCAAATCAATTATGTAATCGGCACATTTAATAATTTCAAGATTGTGTTCAACAACAACAATAGTATTTCCATTATCAATTAGACGCTGGAAGCATTGTAACAACTTCGAAATGTCATAAAAATGTAATCCCGTAGTTGGTTCATCAAAGATAAAAAGTGTTCTATAACTTTCACTTTCGTTTAATAAATGATAAGCCAACTTTAATCTTTGAGATTCACCTCCAGAGAGAGTATTAGCAGCTTGTCCCAATCGTAAATACCCAAGTCCAACATCATCAAGTATCTGAAGCTTCTTCACAACTCTTGGATGTTTTTTGAAAAACAGTAGTGCTTCCGTAACAGTCATTTCAAGCACTTCATAAATATTTTTAGATTTGTTATCAGCTCCTTTGATTTTAACATCTAAAATATCCTTTTTGTATCGTTGACCATTACAGGCATCACATATAAGATAAATATCAGCCATAAATTGCATTTCAATTCGGATTGTGCCAGTTCCTTCACAAGTTTCACATCTTCCACCCGGTACATTAAAAGAAAAATATCCACTGGGATAACCCCTCCTAATTGCTTCAGTAGAATCAGCAAATATATTTCTAATTTCATCAAATGCCTTAACATAAGTGACAGGATTACTACGTGCAGTTTTACCTATAGGACTCTGATCAACTATTTCAACATTATGAAAATACTCAATACCATCCATCTTGCTATGAGCTCCAACTCGTTCCTGATAAAAACCAGAGATTCTTTTCTTGACACCAGCATACAGGATATTTTCCACTAAGGTACTTTTGCCCGAACCACTTACACCTGTAATACAAGTAAACATATTAATTGGAATATGAACGTCAATGTTTTTAAGATTATTTTCTCTTGCACCGTAAATTGTAATAAACTTAGTTGAGGATTTGATTTTTCTTCTGGTAGGAGGAATTTTAATTTTTTCCCTTCCACTTAAATATTTCCCAGTTAGAGAATTTTTATCCTTTAAAATATCTTCATAAGTCCCTTGAAATACAACTTCACCACCATATTCGCCAGCTAATGGTCCCATATCAATAATTTGATCAGCCTCCTTAATCATATCCCTATCGTGTTCAACAACAAGAACTGTATTACCAATATCACGTAAAGATTTCATAATTTTTACAAGTCGTTCTGTATCTCTTTGATGTAATCCAATAGTGGGTTCATCAAGAACATAAATTGAACCAACTAATGAAGAACCAAGAGAAGTTGATAAATTTATCCTCTGAGCCTCTCCTCCGGAAAGGGTATTTGAGATTCTATCAAGAGTTAGATAATCTAATCCAACATCAATGAGATATTTCAGACGTGTATTAATTTCCTCACGTAGTCTTTCAGAAATTTGACGCTTGTAATCATCGAGTTCAAGGTTTGAAAAAAATTCATACGCTTGTCCAATGGTCATTCTCACAACATCAAAAATATTTTTCCCCCCAACCTTTACATATAGAGCCTCTTTTCTAAGACGTGATCCCCTACAAGCACTACAGGTAGTATAAGCACGGTATCTATTTAGAAGGATTTTATAATGTAATTTATAAAGCGCTTCTTTTTCAATAATCTTGAAAAATTTATTTAAGCCAATATACATTTCTCCACCTTCAAAGACAAATTGCAATTCGTTATCTGTTAATTCTTTAAAAGGCTTGAAAATATCGACACCATATTCCGGAGCTTCTTTAATCAGGTCAGAATAATGTCTGGAATGTTTTGGAGTATTGAAAACAGCAATAGCATTGTCAATAATTGATTTTTCTTTATCTGGCACAACGAGATCCATATCTATATCCATTGTTCTACCAAAACCCTGACATTTTTCACAGGCTCCAAATGGATTGTTAAATGAAAAAAGTCTAGGCTCAGGTTCAATAAATTTCATACCATCTGCCTCAAAAAATTTACTATAAGATACAACTGTAAATTCTTTCCCTTTATAGTAAATTACCTTGAGATAACCATCTCCTTCCCTAAAAGCAGTTTCAAGCGATTCGTAAATTCTTGATGCATCATCTTGAATTCCATCACCTTTAAACTTAATATCATCAATGACTGTTATAAGTTCTCCTGAAAGTAATTTTAATAGCTTTTTCTCAGAATGTTCTGTTAAATCATAAATCTTATCTTTTATTAAAATTTTGTAATACCCCTTCTCTTTTAATATTCTAACTTTATCAAAAAACTCTTTTTCAGATTCAAAAGAAAAAGAACAACATATTAAAACTCTATCAGGAGAACGTTGATTAATTTCTTTAAGTATTGAATCAGGAGTATCTCTTTTCACAAGACGTCCACTAATTGGTGAATAGGTATCCCCAATTCTTGCATACAATAACCTTAGATAGTCATAAATCTCAGTTGCAGTACCAACAGTTGAACGAGAAGTTTTTCCTCCTGCCCTTTGATCAATAGCCATAGAGGGAGCTAAACCAGAAATATATTCTACATCAGGCTTATTCATCCTCTCTAAGAATTGACGGGCATAAGAGGAAAGACTTTCAACATACCTGCGTTGCCCCTCAGCGTAAATAGTATCAAACACAATAGATGATTTTCCGGAACCACTAACTCCTGTAAAGACAATTAATTTATTCTTGGGTATATCTAAATTAATATTTTTAAGATTATTGACTTTTGCTCCTCTTATTATAATATACTGTCTGGGATCAGGCAGATCAGTATATATTATTTCTTCCTTGAGAAGATTTTGCTGTAATTCTTCAGAAATAGTTATTTTACTCACATTTTTTTTCATAATTTAAAAGTTAAGAAAACTGTCTCTAAAAATTAAGGCAACAAATTGGTCTAAATGGAATGATAATTAAGAAATATACTCATTTATGAAAATACTTACGGGCAAGCATCCATGAGGCAAGGGTCATTCCATCAGAAATCTCATTTTTTATAATTTTTTCTTCGAGTTCTTCAACTGTAAGTAAAAGAAGTTCAAATTCCTCCTGTTCATCTTTAGTCTCAGAAGTTGAAGGTTTTAAATCCGTTGCAATGAAAACATAACATATTTCATCAGAAACACCATTATAAGGAACAAAATATCCTATTTCCTTGAGTGTTCCATCAAAGCCAGTTTCTTCAATTAATTCTTTTCTTGCAATATCTATAGGAGTTTCTCCATCTTTTAAACCACCACCAGGGAATTCAAGACTAAACTTATCTATTAAATATCTAAATTGGTTTACCATTAATATTTTACCTTCAACGGAAACAGGAACTATAAACACCGAACCTGCAGTATGAACGTAATGGTATTCATAAGTTTTGCCATTGGGTATCTTGCATAAGTCTAATTTATATGTCCAGAAAGGATTAGAAAATTTTTCCTCAGTAGAGATTCTGATCCATTTTTTTAGCATTCTATTTAGTTAATTTTGTGGTTCATTAGTTGGACTTTCCGCTGAAATCAGTTTTTCATTGGCAGGATGTTTTGATATACCATACTTTATAAGGAATTTGACACTTTCTTTCATATCCTCGAGGGAAAGATTTGATCTATGAGATACCCAGGTTGAAAGTAATTCTCTAAAGGAACCAATAACAAAATACTGTATGACCTCCCAGTGAATATTATCATAAAAAGCACCATCTTCAATACCTTGTTGAATAATTTTTTTTGCTAAGTTCAGAAACTTTTCATAATACGGCGTAAACTTCCTCGTCTGGTCTGAATAAAGTTTACGTTGTTCATTAGTTATTACAGTAGCAAGGTCAGGGTTTTTTGAAAATGTATCGATAACCAAATCTATAATTAAGTCAACTTTTTCATTTGCTTTTAAGTCTGCACGATCATAAATAAAAAGCAAATTTTTATAGAGCTCTGTCCAGGTTTTATCAAGAATTCGATAAAGAATATCTTTTTTATCCTTATAATATACATAAATACTTCCAGTAGAAATACCTGCAATTTTTGCTATCTCCTCAACCCGAGAACGATAAAACCCATGAATAGCAAAACTTTTCAGGGCTGCATAGAAAATTTTTTCTTCTTTATTACCTTCTTTTCGTCTCATAGCTTTTTATGAATTCTTCTTCAATTTTAAAGAAATTAATTATGACATTCAATTATTAATTAATTCCATAAAAAAAAGCTGAGGAGTAAAATTCTCTCTCAGCTTTTTATTAAAGGGAAAAATTAAAGGACTATTTTCTGTATGGACAATTCCAGCCGTTTCCCCAACGATGACCATATCCTCTTCCATACCCTCTTCCATATCCTCTTCCCCAACCTTTTCCTTGAGACCATTTTGGGATTCCATTATCATCAGCAAAGACCATTACTTTACCTGACTGTTCAATTGTAAACGGGAAAATATCATAAACTCCATTGATTTCTTTAACATTTCCTTTTATTGTAGCATTAGAAAGCGACAAATTATAACCATTTTGATCCCAATACCAGATTGGTCCTAAATGTACTTTATATTCTTTACCATCATCAGCTTTTAGAATAGCACAAGGTCTTTGATTATCTGTAATAACACCAGACACAGTTTTTACATTATCATTACCCCACATATAGGTTGCACGTTGACCAAACACTGTAGTGGCAACAAACATTGCTAAGATTACTAACATTAACTTTTTCATTTTTTTTACCTCCATAAATTTTAGTTTATTGTTTTCATATTATGTGCAATTTCTGTGCCACTTAAAAAATGCCAATAATTAGTTTATTAATACATCATTAACACAATTCCTGTAACTTATTCGTCGTCATATTTGTCTCAACTTGCAAAAATTAACGAAACAAAAACAACTCATTTATTAGAAAGCAGTAAAAATTCCTAATGAAACTTTTGAAGTTTTAGATTCTTTCAAATATGAATATTCACCAATCAGTCTGATATTTCTTGCAATTAAATAGGTTAAATTTGCCGTATAACTTTCATAGTTAAGATAGCTTTTATCAGAACTTATCTTATTATATAACAGTGTAGCAAGCCATTTACTTTTATCACCTTTTGGTGCAAAAACTAATTCTACAAAACCACCTTGAGTTTTGGCTTTATTTGTTGTACCAACAAGCAAATCAGGGTTGTTATCATTCCTGTATATGTATTGAACATTTAGCTGTATTGGCTCCAGATCAATAGTTGCATCTGCTCCAGCCATCCAGAGTTCGTTACGTGTAGAATCAAAATCCTCCTTTCCATAATATCCAAATGTTCCAATTCGAACGTTCTTGTTAAGTTTTTGAGATAATCTCAGGAGTACATTTTTATTATTATCATTGTCAAAAATGTCTTCAGTATCAATTCCATTACCATTAACAATTTCAGCAACAAAATCGGTATTTGTAGGTAAAGAATAATTTAGCATAATACCTCTTTCATACTTTAATGTTGCAAGACTATAACCTACTCGTGTAGAATATATTTTATAATCCTCAAGCTCAAGCCTTAATTCCCTTTTAAAAAGAGGATCCGATGCCTGAAATTGTCCCACATAAGCATCAAGTCCAGTTTTAGCTATATTATTAAACATTACATAGGCATCTTCTATACCTGCAAGTTTACCTCTTTCACTAATAAAGAAATAAAAGTAATAAGAAACATCCTTAAAAATATTACCTCCAGAGAGAAACTTTAAAATGTATGGAGTTCTAAAATCACCGTTAACTGTTGTACCATTTTCATACTGACCCCAAAGTTCAAATCTTAAAGCTATAGGCAGTTCTCGCATTAGTAAAAGTTCATCATCGCCAGTATTTCTAAAGAACCGTACTGGTTCTTTATCTTTCAATTGAAAACCGTTGGAAGCAAATTCCTCTCCATATGGTTTTAACTTTGGTGCTGCAAGATGGCAAACGTTACATGACATATTATATTTTCTGGCAAATGCTGGAATTGAAAAAGATTCATTTGCAAGAAGTAATATCAAACCCACTACAAACAAAGTTTTTAATATTGACTTTTTCATACAATTTTTCTCCTTTTAGTCTACTATTGAAATTTTTGTTTGATGAGAATTAATTATAATAGTTTCAATTTCATCATCAGGAACACCAAGAAACTTTGCAACTGCAGTTGGCAACCTTTGGTAGTTAAGTACTGCTGTAACTACAAGTTCGCCAGGTTGCAAATTATCAGGAACTGTCCAAGTGAATGTTTCTACTTTTGCTTCTCGAGGTCCAATTCTGTAATCAACACCCTGTGAAGCAGTGTTCCATTGCATAATTGTCATTCTCCCTTGAGGATCAAAATATGGCAATCTAAAAATTCTATCTCCAACAGGAACACCATCTCTCAGCACGCCTTGAAAATTTGGTATGTTTAAAGGGATACCCATATCTTGATATGCAAGGGAACTATCAGCTATTGTATATTCTTCTCCGGGGAATCCTTTCTTGTCAACTTTCAGGTGAAATGTATTTCCCCGTGAATCCTTAGCTTCAACATGTAACCAGAGCATTCGTTCTTCAGCAGAACCTGTTGGGATTTTATGTCCTGCTTTTGTATTATATAAAATAACTGTAAACTTTACTTGCTCACCAGGTTCTACTTCTCTTGTGTCTGGGTGGATTCTTAACTCGACAGTTCCGCGTAATTTACCAGGATCATGTGCTCCATGAAAAAGATGTTGGGCAACATCCGGGTAATATTCTCCCATATCTGCAAGTTTACCGGGAGCCTTTGGCATATGACAGGTCTGACACTGTACACCTTCTTTTGCATAAGGACCCTCTTTCCATTCAAGTTGAGTTGATTTAACCCACACACCATAAGGTGATTGTTCATTGTGACAGGTACCACAAAATTCAGCCTTTTTAAGAAAATCATTTTTTTGAATTTCATGAGCTGGAGATATACCGGTTGCTCTTATCCCATACTTTAGGATTCCAGGTCTTGAAATATAATTGTAATTAAAAGGAGTGTCCCCTGTAAATCCATAAATAGTATGACACACATCACAACTAACAGATTCATTAGCACGGGAATTCTGTTCGGGTTTTGGTGGTGGTACATCACCACTCAAAAAAGCAGTTGGAGCATGACAGCCATTGCACCCAGCTTTCACTCCAGATACTTTTGGATCTTTTTCTGCATGAGGCACGGCAAGCTTGAAATACTCAATCTCATCCCAGTGGTGGGTATAAGCCTGTGACATCATCATCTGTCTCCACTGTTGGTAAAAGTCAGTATGACAGGATGTGCCACAATTTTCAGGTTTTTCAAAATTATCATACTTAAAAATACCAAATGCTTCATCACCTGATTTTGAGTTTTGTGCATAGCAAAGTACAAAAGGAACTAATAAGAAAAAAATAAAAGAGATTAATCGTTTCATCTTAATATCCTCTTTTAATTTATTTTTAATAGTTAATCAAAATTTGCTTCAAGAGACTGGTACATAGAATGCATATGCTCAACAGCCTGATCTATTTTTTGGGGTTCATTTGTCTCAAGCACTGATTTAAGTTCTTTAGTTGAAATTAATAAATTCTCTGATGCCTTTTTAAAATTATCACTTTTCTCTTTAAGTCTTTTTTGAAGTTTATCTGAAGGGATATTAACAATTGCTTCTGCACGATTAATGAGTTCGTCTATAACATTTTTAATACTATCATATTTCTTATCTGGTAAGTACTTATGATAAATAATATAAAGTATCTTATGATAATCATCTACTTCTTTAAATACTGGTTTAATAATTCGTACCATCATTTCAAATTTTGCATGCAAATCTTCTGCAGCATCAAGCATCCTTTTTTCATCACCTGAAGAGCAAGCATCATAGTAGTTTTCTGCTGCTTTATTAAGTTCAGCTAAGCCTGCCTTCCATTTTGTTTCTTTATCTCTTTGTATTCCCGGTAGATTAGCATTATTTATTTTGTTTATGTGTTCTTTTACCTCTGGGACAAGGGAAATAAGTTGAGTAGTGTTTTTTTGAGGCCAAGCTTCGTGCCAGATGATATAAATTACATCATGAAATTTCATAAGTTCCGGAACTGTCCAATCTATTTCACAAGAATCAACTTCATCCTGGGTTTTTAATGAAATAACATCCTGGGAATAAGATAAAGAAACAGAAATTGCAAAGAACATTAAAATAAAAATAATTTTCTTCATAGGTTTTATAATTTTATTTATAATAAATTTATTAAAGATAATCAGCGGTAAAAATGACGAATTTTTTATACAAATTCGTCATTTTTGTTGTCCGTAACGATGCCTATATTTCATTCCTCGCCCAAAATAACACTGTCTTTCTGGATCAAGATAATAGTTACGATTACAGTTCCACTTTTGATTTCTCCCCCCACGTGGGGGTGGTACATAATCAACTATATTATTTGTTTTATAAGAAGTATCTGTAATATTGGGAATAGGAATAGTTTGAGCTTTATTAATTGTAGGAGTATAAAAAGAAGACCTTAGCAGATAAAAAGAAATGACCCAAATTATACTAAATAAAAAAATCAATATTGTAAGAGTTTTTCTCATCAATTTAAGTGTGCAACTTTCGTGCCAAAACTACTCTTCTTCTTCTTCTTCTTTTGGTATACAGCCATAATGCTCACGTAAAATAGTTGCATATTCATTTGAATATCGAAAAAGCTCTTCTATAGTTTGCCTTACTGTTTCATTTCTAAAAAACTTAATATTTATCACTGATGATAATAATATATTTTGTCTATGAACAGCAAAACTAAACCTTTGTAAATTGTCATTTTCTTTTAATAAATATATATATAAATCCAGAATATTAGATTTTGGTAAAGATCCAAGATATGATCCAAAAATTATTAAACCCGATTCTCCAATAGAAATAAAAATTAATGTTTTATTTTCTTTAAATTCCCAGTCTCTTTTCCCCCTTCTTGCAAGTTTAACATTCTTACCCATTTCAATCAGAATCTTTTCAATCATATTGTTAATTCCAAAATGAGCTTCATGCTTTTCTTTAATTTTAGGAAGTTTTAATTCAGTTCCACAGTTTGGGCAACTGTTATTGTTAAAATCCTTAAGCAAAGAAATATTCATACAAGAAGAACATCTCACAGCTTGTTGTCCATAATAAGGTCTATATTCCTCAAGAGATTCTTTAAGATGTATTGCAGATAGTGCAAAACCAAGGTTAGTACTTTCGGCAATTACAAAGGTATTAACTCCAACAACTTCAGCGAGTTCATTTACAAGGGGACCTCCACTATTGCCTGGATTAATAGCAGCATCAATTTGAATATATGAGACACCATTAAAAATCCTTTTTTTCTTTGACACAATACCTTCTGTTGAAGTATATGTCAAACCATAAGGATGACCTATTGCTACAACCCTATCACCATCTGAAGGTAATTTTTCAGCAATGCGTAATAAAGGAAATTCTATTTTTTCAGGAGGTTTTATAAAAGCTAAATCATATTTATAATCATAAAAAAGAATAGGTTTAAGAGTTTGTTCAAAAAGAGTACCAGCTATTCTTACTTCAATATTTTCATCAACTACATGTTTATTAGTAACAATTAAATTATACTCTTTAAGATAAAAACCAGAACCACTTCCAGCCTGCGAAGACACCTGAATAACAGCAGGTTTATAAATGTCAATTATTTCCTGAGTCTGCATCTTTTTGTGTTAAATTCATTTTTGAAATTAATGTATAAAAAGTTTGAAAAAACTTATCTTGGGTTTCAAAATTCAATTCATCTGTATTAAATTCAAGTTCAGTATAAAGTTCTTTGCTTTCAGTAATAATATTACAAATTTTTTCTTTAATTAAAGAAATATTAAAACTATTTTTTTCTTTACTATACAGTCTCTCTTCAATGCCCAGATCATTAAAATATTCAGGGTATAATATCATAAATACTATATGTAAAAGTTTAACTATGGGTTTAGGGAGTTTAAAATTAAACAAGCAGTACCCACTTATATATTCATATATTACAGTTTTATATTCTTCGAGAGCATTATCTTCAAGCCATTTTATATGTCTTTGATTTTCGGCTATTACCTCCTGAACTACCTGATAAGAGACAGGTTGAAGTAAACTAAATGAATTATTGAGATAGTAAAAATTTTTTAATATTTCTGTTTCGTTTTTATCAAGCAACTCACGATATAAATTTGTAACATAATCAATTTTTTCATCAATAGTTTTTGTTTCATCCAGAAAATACGTATAGTTAATATTTTCAAGTTCAGATGATAAAACTCCCTCAGGGTGAAGTAAATAATCTATACGATATGTAAGTGTAAGTAGAAGATAAGATATAATTAAAGGATCTACACTTTCGTCAAAGTTTAAAATTTTATTAAGTGTTTCCTCTATCCATTTTACAAAATACTTATACTTAATTTTTTTAATTTCATCATGAAGTGAAATTTTAATCTCCTCATCTACAGGAATAAGGTAATCGTTAAACTGGTCAAGCATAATATCATCCATTGAATCGGCTTTAACTGTAAGTTCAATTAAACCTAAATAAAGCTTTTCGGGAGGGCAATCAATAGTATTACTATTAAATCTAATTATAATTTGATTATCTTTCAATAAGGTTTTAGAATATATCAAGTAATAATTCTGTTCAAGTAATTTTCTTAACAAGGAAACATTATTTTGCTTGATCATAGCAACTATTGATTCAGCTAAAATATCTGTTGGAGATAATGTAACTAAACACCGCTTTGAACCTTGAATTAATTCAAATTTGATAACACTCTCAGTATCTTCTAATATTTTAATGTTATCTCTGCGAGGATTCATCAAATATTCAAGCAGATTTCTATATGCATTGAGGTATTGAAGTTTTTTAAATTGTTTTTCTGCTTCCTTCAATGCTTGAAGTTGTTCGTTTGATTTGACAAAGTCGTTATATTTCCCAAAAATATGATTCATAAAAAAAATTTTATTTTTTTTTCATTCCCCATTTTTCCAGTTTATATCTTAAGTTTCGTTCACTTATGCCTAATAACTTTGCTGCTTGTAATTGATTCCCTTTCGTCTGAGATAAGGCATTTAAAACCAATTTTTTTTCAAATGCTTCTACTTGTTCCGGCATACTTTTATGAATAGATGTGATTTCTTCTGATTCATTCTGAAGTAAGTTATTTTCAGTAATAGGCAGATCCTCTGTAGTTATTGTTTCACCTCGTGAAATAATAATTGCATGTTGAACTATATTCTCTAATTCACGTATATTTCCCGGGTAATTATATCTCATCAAAATATCCATTGCCTCTTTGCTAAATGTAACATTAGATTTACCAGACTCAGGTAAATATTTTCTTACAAAATAATCAAGCAGTTCAGGAATATCTTCTTTCCTTTCACGCAATGGAGGAATTGAGATAGTTACAACATTAATTCGATAAAAAAGATCTTCTCTAAACAAACCTTCCGTAATTAATTTCTCAAGGGGCCTATTAGTAGCAGTAATAACCCTAACATCGACTGTTATGGGGACATTACCACCAACACGCTCAAATTGAGATTCCTGTAAAACCCTAAGTAACTTAATTTGTGTTTGTAAGGGTAAATCTCCTACTTCATCTAAAAATAAAGTCCCGCCATCAGCAACTTCAAAACGCCCCTTCCTTTGTTTTTCAGCACCAGTGAAAGCACCTCTTTCATGACCAAACATTTCACTTTCAAGAAGATTTTCATTTAGAGCTGCACAATTAACTGCAACAAAAGGTTTATTTGCACGAGGACTGGCAAAATGAATAGCTTTAGCAAGAACTTCTTTACCAGTTCCACTTTCACCACGTATTAAAACAGTAGCTTTTGATTTTGCAACCCGCCAGGCAAGGTTTATCACCTCCTCCATTTTAGGTGATTTGGCTATAAGACCAGAAAAATTATACTTTTCAGATAATTGTTCTCGTAAAAGTTTGTTTTCTGAAATTAAACTTTGCCGCTCACCAATTCTCCTAACAATAATTTCTAACTCTTCAAGATTTATTGGTTTTGTTAGGTAATCATATGCACCAAGCCTCATTGCTTCAACAGCATTTTCAATTGTTCCAAAAGCAGTAACTATAACAAATGTAATTTCGGGGTTAATTTGGCGTGCTTGTTTTAACAACTCAATACCAGTCATTTCGGGCATTTTATAATCACTTATAACAATATCAACAAGATTATTCTGGATAATCTCCAGAGCATCTATTCCTGATCCTGCTTCAAAAGTATTAAAACCTTTTTCTTTTAAAAATCCGCTTAAAACTAATCTCTGTGATGATTCGTCATCTACAACTAAAATTGTTGTCTTCATTTTCAAGGTAATGTTATTTTAAAAGTTGTACCTTTGCCTAATTCAGAACGTGCAACTATCGTGCCATTATGTTGAAGTATAATTCTTTGTACTATACTTAATCCAAGACCCGTGCCTTCTTTTTTGGTAGTAAAGTATATGTTGAAGATTTTTCCTATTTTATCCGGAGAAATTCCTTTTCCTGTATCTGTTACTTCAAAAATATTTTTATTATTCTTAAAATTATAAGTAATTAATATTTCACCTTCGGAATCAATTGCATCTATAGCATTTTGTATTAAATTAATAAATACCTGTCTCATCTGCTCAATATCTATTTTTATTGTATTATCTTGTTCTATTTTAAACTTAAACTTAATTTTTTTATCCTTAACCATCATATCAACTATGGGTTTTAATGACTCAAAAAAATTACTTACCTTAGTTGATACTGGAATTAGTTTTGGAGGTCTTGCAAATTTTATAAAGTCTTCAACAATTTTGTTTACTCTTGAGGATTCATCTTTCAGTACTTTTGAAAGTGAAGCAAATAAATCACTTTTGTTTGAAGGTTGGAATTCACTCTCTAATCTCTGTGAAATCATCATTATAGAATTAAGGGGATTACGTATTTCATGAGCAACTGAAGAAGCAAGCTCACCCATTGCAATTAACTTTTCATTTTGGTTTTTTATCAACTCATTTTGCTTAAGTTCGGTTACATCCTCTATTGTAATTGTATAAAACTGAAGCTGTCCATTTTCAGAAATTTCAAACGAATTGACTCTTAATATCTTTTCTTCTCCCTTAATTATTATGTTGAGCTCTAAATCTGAAACAACAAGTTTTTTTTCAAATAACTCCTTTAATTTAGATTTTTTTAAAAAATCAAATTCAAGAATATTTTTGTTATCTACCTGATCACTTTCAAAATCAAAAATTTTCAAAGCAAATTTATTAAAAATCTTTACTAAGTTATCTTTATCAATTGTTATAACACCAAGACTAAAATTTTCCAGAATATTATTAGTAAGGGATTTTATTTTTTTATAATCCTCAGATATAATTCTATAATTTTGATTTGTTATAACAACACTCACTAAAATTACTGTTAATACAAATAAAACAAATGTTAGAATAAATGCCCTTCTGTACATACGCATCTGCACTGAGTTTATCTCATCCATTGTTAAACCTATTCTGAACAGTCCATATTTTGTACCATTTATTGAGAGTGTTTTTACAACTTCAAAAACTGAATGTCCTTGAAATTCTGTTGTACGTGTTAAAACTAGTTCGTTTTCAAAAGCATTTCTTAAGAATTCATCATCTTTAAAGAAAGAAATTCCCTCAACAGATTTATTTGCTGCAATTATTTCATTACTTGATTGTAGCACTATATAATCAACACCGCTTTGCTGTCCAACATCTTGTATAAGTTTGCCAAATCCAACCTCACGACGAAAATCAAGAAATGATTGAGCATCAAAATTTACCACAATGGCACCACCTTTTCTCCCAGCTCTTGAAACTGCTACAGCAAATCTTTCACCTTCTTCGAATCTTGCTGGTTTAAATCCTATAACCAGTTCTGATTTCTTTCCTTCCAGAATAGGTTTTAAATAATCAAGAGGGGAGTGTTTATCAGCAAGAGTATGCATTGTATCAGATAAAAGATTTGTGAAAATCTTTACACCATTTTTAGAAAATACGTTAATTCTATACACACCACTTTCTTGCGATATGTGTTCCAGTAAATTATCAGACAGATATGCTAAGCTATCAAGTCTTCTGACATTTCTTGCTACTGCAAATAAATGCTGAGTTAATAACTCTTCTATTTCCTGATCAGAAATTATTGTATTAACGCTACTTTTTTCAATCGTATTTACAAGAGACCGAGCTGATTCTTCAAGCATATGATAAACTTCTTTCTTGTTTTCCAGAAGCTCATAATATGCTGAGACAATCATTAATATAAATAGGAAGGCGGAAAGTATAATTAAATAGCGGGGCTTAAGATTTGAAATGTGTCGTAATTTCTTCTCTTCATCAAGGATATCCATATTGAATCAAAATTAAATTTGTAACAAATTAGAATCTTCCAATTCACCCGATTTAATAATCAACTTTAATAGTTAGAAAGAATAAGTGGTCGTATGTCTTTCTATTTAGATACAATAAATCTTGTGCAAGTAATCTATATTCAAGTTCGCAGTAGAATTGTTTTATTGGCTCATATTTTAGGTTAAATGTAAATAGATTCCGGTTAATTCTATTGCCTGCCAAAAAATCATTTTTTGCCAGAGTATCACCAACTCCTACATTTATGTAACCACCATAATTTCGAATAAGAGTACCTGTTGAGTCAAAAACAAGCCCCTCACCTGATCTCTGATATTGATACAGAATGTTTAAAGTTAATCTATTTGTAATATTGTAAACAACCTTAAAAGATATTTCCTCTCCATTCGGAGGGAGTTTTACCCCAAGAGGCATTTCAGAATGTGTATATTGGCTCTTATTAGAATGGTGTGAATATACAAATGGAGAAAGTCGTAAATACTCAAATGAAAATGTAAGACCACTTAAATTAAAAGGTGCATTATACATCATACCTATTTGATAACCTAATTTGTTATCATTTGAACTTTTATCACTATTGTATAATGTAGATAGATTCAGATCATCTATAAGGAGAGTTCCCTGCAAAGCAAGATTTTTTACAGGTAACACTTCCATATCAAATGCAAGAAGAGTATTATTGTTATAGGTTTGTTCAATACTACCATTAATGTCAGAGGAGAAGATAAAATTTATTGGATTTACATAACTAAGAGAAAAAGGATTATCGGAAACTATAACTGATTCCCAGACACCAAATCTGAAATCACGGGAGAACTTAATATCAAGCCTATTAGTAACAATATTTTTATAAAGTATTTGCCTTCCAAGTGAATCACCACGAAGAGCTCCATATAAAAAACTATATTTAAAAGACTTATATGAAAGATCAAGTTTTGCAAAATCAAAGGGGACTGTGTTATTTGATAGCAACATTTTATCATTATAGCCAAATCCTTCTAATAATAACTCCCTGCCAATAGTAAGGCTAAGCCACCTGCTGTTGGTTCTATACCGAATATATCCTTCGAAGTTATCATACTTATTATATTCATCCATAAAATGATTACTTGCTTTTAATCTTGGATCAAATTTTGCAGAAAACTCAACATCCTTTTTTTCCCCCTTCAGTCTCCTTCCACTATATGGATGTAAATAAACCCCAACTGAATTAAACAATGTACCACGAAATGTAAACCCAAGCTCACCTAAAGTTATTGCATTATTACCAAGGGAATCTCCTTTAGAATTTCTTTGATAAAGTGCTCCCTGTACATCAAAAAAGAATGATAAATTTGAATCAGCATAAGCAAAGATATGTTTTTGTTTTGAATCATCAAAAATATTCTTCAATTGAGGTTCATTTAGTAGTGAAGAGTTCGTTTTAAGGTTTTTATCAATTTCAAATCCAAATTCAATTTTTAAGTCGTTTAAAATTTTTTTATCAACCGTAGATAGTTGTTCCGATTTATTTGTTATTTCTTTTAATAAATCAGCTATTTCCTCTCGAGACATTGGAAGTTTTGCAGAGTTATACTCATTAATAACTCTCTCAAGTTGCATACGTTTTAAGAAATGATAAACAGGATGGTTAGCTGGCACCAATTCGATCTGAGCAATAGCTTTAATGCTTATAATTAACAAAAATATTGTGAGAAAATAATAATTTTTTATCATTAAGAATAATTAAAAAACTCTTTATGTTATGTCATACGATGTCAATTTACTTTCTAAAAAAATAAATTAAAAGCTATTTAATTAAGCCCATATAGTATTCCAGATTATCTTCAATATGTGAAACAGGTTTTTCATTCATCATTGTACGAAGCATATTTTTGAGTTTCATTTGTTGAATAAACAAATCATGTTCAGGTACTTGATCAGGATTGTGCATAGGAGACTTAAAGAAAAACGACAACCAATCCTGAATACCAAACATACCATTTCGTTTAGCCAGGTCCATAAATAAAACAAGGTCTAATACAAGTGGGGCTGCAAGTATTGAATCCTTACAAAGAAAATTTATTTTTATCTGCATAGGATAACCCAACCACCCAAATATATCAATGTTATCCCAACCTTCTTTGTTATCACCACGAGGAGGATAATAATTTATGTTAACTTTGTGATAATAATCAGCATATAAAGCAGGATAAATTTCAGGTTGCAAGATAGTTTCAAGGACAGAGAGCTTACTAACCTCTTTTGTCTTGAAGCTATCTGGATCATCAAGTACCTCACCATCACGATTTCCAAGAATATTCGTAGAAAACCAACCTTTCAATCCAAGCATCTTTGCTTTGAGCATTGGAGCAATAACTGTTTTTACTAAAGTTTGTCCTGTTTTAAAATCTTTTCCAGCAAGAGGTACTTTCATTTCATTAGCAAATTCAACAAGTGCTGGTATATCGGCAGAGAGGTTAGGAGCCCCATTAATAAACGGAACGCTTTCGGCAATTGCAGCATAAGCATACAACATACTTGGAGCAATAAGCTCATTATTTTTTTTCATTCCTGCTTCAAATTTCTTCCTTGTACTATGAACATTCTCTGGGTTAATAAAGACCTCTGTACTTGCACACCAAATCATTACCACCCTATCAAGGTCATTTTGACTTTTAAATTCTCTTATATCTTCACGTATAGCTAACATCAGGTCATATTTATTCTTTCCGGATTTTACCCAATCTCCGTGTAATTTTTTAACAAACTTTTGATCAAACACACCTTTCATAGGTTTTAATTCATCAAGTTCATCTCTTACTTTTATGAGATCAGACTCCATCAAAACTTGAGCAGAAAGTCCTGACTCATAACAAGTTTCATTTCTAATATCCCAACCTCCAAATACAAGATCTTCCAGTGAAGCAAGTGGTACAAAATCCCTTATCAAAGGGAACTTATTGTCAATTCGTTTCCCGACCCTTATTGTTCCCATTTGAGTTAGTGAACCAATAGGTAATGAAAGCCCTTTTCTAATAAGATGTAATCCTGCAAGAAAAGTTGTTGATACTGCTCCATTGAGCCCCACTATAAGAACCCCAAGTTTTCCGGTGGGTTTTGTTTTTTTTGTTAATTTTGTACTCATACTTATATATTAGTTTTGAAATTTAAGATTTTTTTTATTTCTGATAAGGTGCTAATTATAAAATCTGCATAATTTGAATTACCTTCATCCTTCCACGATTTTCCTTTAAGCCATACTGTAGTACATCCGATTTGTTTTGCTGGTTTAATATCACGCTCATAAGAATCCCCGACTATAATACATTTATCTGGAGAAGATTTGAGATTGTTTATAGCAAATAAAAATATTTTTGGATCTGGTTTCCAATAACTAACTTTTACTGAATCCACAACAATATCAATCAAACTCGACAATTTCAGGCTGTTACATATTTTTTGAAGGTTACCATAAAAATTAGAGACAATTCCAATTTTGTAATTTTGCTTTATACTACCAATAATTTTGCGAGCACTATTAATATTACCTCGAACTTCAGTGTATATCTCATTTAGTATAATCTTATATTGCTTATGACTAATATTTAGAGCAAGTCTTTGATTTAGCAATTCACATTGTAAGCTAAATTGTTTTGCTAACAATTCGTAATAATCATTTATATTTTCAGCAAATATTTGTAAATTCTCATCAGCCTTTACAAAAACTTCTGAATAAATTTTAAAGTCCAATGAGGGAAATATATTTTTAAGCGCTTCATAATACATTACACTCCAATGGACACCATTAGTATCAAGAGTACCTCCAAAATCAAACAATAATGATCTGTAATTATCATTAGTCATTGATCAAAAGATGTATTTTGTAAAATTCCTTTTTCAAGTTTTCTTGTACCCGAAAATTGCATTAATAATAATCCAACAATTATCCAGAAAAATTCCCTTAATCTATTAACTACTGAGATGTATACACCAATACTTGGAGAATATCCTAACGATGCTGAAATAGCATATAGTCCTGCTTCTCTGGTACCAGCTTCCATAGGAACAAAGAAAAATATATTAAGGAACAAAGAAGATGCAGCATAAATATAAATAGCCTGCAAAAAATTAGTAGGGAAATTAATTGAAAAAAGAATAATATAGAATTCTACCGCAGAAATATAACGAGCAAAAATTTCATAAAATAAAGATATATAAAAAGCTTTCTTATTGTTATTAAATAAATCTTTTATTAGTTTATCCAAAATAAGTAACTTTTCTTTTTTCTTGTTCAAAAGTTTACCAATAGGTTTGAGAAAAAAAACCTTCTCAGACAGTAAAATAAGTGATAAAAAAATTCCATTTTTGTGCCAAATAAAAAAAAGTAAAATCCCAGATGATAATACAAGGATCAAGGGTATAACAATCAAATATATTTCGTTACTCTTAATAACTAACAGTACGGTAAAACAACTGATAAGCCAAAAAATTAGATGTGAAAGTATATGAATCATATTATAGAGAAGTGTTGAACTAACAGAGGTTTCAAGACCAAAGTTTTCTTTAGTAGCCATTATTCGATATGGCTCCCCTCCAAGATTTAAAAAGGGAGTAACGTAATTCAATGCACTACTACTTAAATGAATTGCAAATAAATCTGAAAATTTAACTTTTGATCCTCTGCTTTTAAGAATCTCAGACCATGCCAGAGTATGAAATATATAAATTATAAACCAAACAAAAATTACAGCTATCAACCAGTAACTTGTTAGCTTAATATTTTCAATAATGTTTTCTATACCAAACTGGTATAACATATAAATAAAGAGTATAACACCTATGATAAAGAATAATATTTTATATTTTCTATTCAAAGTTGACAGTTTACTGATTTTCCAAGTCTTGCAGCAAGATAGCATTTCCGCAATAATCTCTGTGTATTATAAGCTTCAATAATGCCTGCATTAAAATTTTGTTTTGATTCTATTATATTAATAAAATCATTTATAAGATTAGTATAAAATGAAATATACGTTTTTTTATCAGAAGCGTCTGGAACATCAATTTGTTTTATTTCACCATTCATAACTTTCAAAAGTGAATTCCCGTCATATTTTATAAAACCATTATTACTACTAATAAATGCAGAATTGTAACGATCGGAAGCTGCCCAACTAAGGTTAATCTGAACAATTCCTTTATCAAATGTTAAATTTATAGTTGCAGTATCTTCAACTGGATATGTTTCAGCTCTTAACTTAGTTGCCAGAGAAAATATTTTATTGGGATTTCCTAATAACCATTGAGAAAGATACAAATAATGATAACCTGTATCAGCAATAATACCACCACCACTTTTTCTTTTATCAATCCTCCATAAAGGAGAAAATGCATCATAGCCAATATCTGCTTGTTTTCTCAAAACATTAAATTGAATAAAAAATTTCTCATTTTGGTCTGATTCAATAACAAATTTTTTGAAGTGTGACCAGATAGGTGAATATTTGTATTGATGAAAAGGGAAAAATACACCTTTATATTCATTTGTTAACTTTTTCCAGATTTTACGCGCTGATTTTACATCTGTAGAAAGTGGTTTTTCACAGAGTATATGTAGTTGACGTGAAATAGCTTTTTCAATATAGAGTGAATGAAAGTTGGGTGGTACACTTATATCGACAAAATCAAGCTGACAATTATTAAATAACTTTTCTTCATCTGTAAATACTTCTGCATCTGGAAAGTGCAATTTAAATTCCTTTAATCTGTTTTCATCAGTATCCATTCCGGCTATAATTTTTATCTTATCTTTTATTAGAACATCAAGAAAAGCTGGAATGTGACTTGTTTGTGCTATCTTTCCACATCCTATAATTGCTCCCTTAAGCATCTTCTTTATCATTTGATTTCAGTAAAAGTGATAATTTAACAGAGTACTTATTTTCTAAAATAATAACATAGATCAATACAAGGTTATACAGTACAATTGTTGCAGCAATAAAAATTACAGGTTTTCCTAAAAAAAGGGCAATAGTTAGGATAATTATTCTTGAATTTATGGTTAAAAAATTACAATACTTAATAATAGGTTTATTTAATCTCTTATATTCTTCCCGTATTGAGGGAGGTATTTGAAAAGGATATTTTTTATTTACTAAATCGTAAAAACTTTTAAAAGATTTGGTTAGTAACCGTTGAATTTCAAGGACTGCTGAGTAAAGTTTATAATATATAGAATTACCTGTATTTTTATTAAAGCTATCCCCTGAAGAAAGGCTATCAAGTTCTGCCTTTTCCTTATCAACTACAACGAATAAATAAGCATTTCGATAAAAATCTGCAATAGGAAATTGTAAACTATGACTTACTACTGCAAGAAAAACTAAACCTATATACAACACCGAACCAAACTCATTATATAATCTCAATGCAAGATGAACATATATACTTAAGAATACTACATTTCCACTAATTCCATCAAGAATTCTACCAATTGTTGTTTTATTGTTTGTAATTCTGGCAAGTATTCCATCGGCACTATCAAAAATATCAGATACTATAAATAGCATAATACCGATGATATTTATCTTAAGAGAAGTATAATAAAATAAGTGACCTGCAATTACACCTATAATTCCAGCAAGAATTGATACAATATTAGGTGTTAATCCCACCTTCTTTGCTATCTGAGCCACAAAGTAGCCAAGAGGTCGGTAAAAATAAATATCAATAAGCTCTTCTGTTTCTCTTGATTTAAGGGTTAATTCTTTCACTAATGCTTTTTAATGATTCCTCAATAATATATAAGCCTTCTTCTGCAATTTCTTTAGTAATTACAAGAGGAGGATTAATTCTTATATCGGGATTATATCCCATAACAATAAGTCCTCTGCTTAAAGCCTCTTGGAAAAACATTTTAGTATATTTTTTATCAAGCTTTTCTTTAGTTTTCTGATCCTTAACAAGTTCAAGTCCAATCATTAGACCTTTACCCC
>Ga0272448_1001119_pt1 | contig 37679 bp, 28 predicted proteins | sample YNPCB0191_FD_202220 | JGI IMG/M metagenome (GOLD analysis project Ga0272448, IMG submission 202220) | Hot spring sediment microbial communities from Yellowstone National Park, WY, United States - YNP-CB-019-1 | ecosystem: Environmental > Aquatic > Thermal springs > Hot (42-90C) > Sediment...
CTGTAGCAATATTTGGCATAATTGCGCTCCTTTCAATTGTAACATTTGCTGGAGTGTCACAGGCTGAAGATCAACCCACAGTAATCAACCTGATGATCTCCACCGACATGCCCCAATCAGCCACTGAAGAGGTGGCGTATGCTGCGGAGACCGAACTTAAGAACCTGTACGACAACATTAACAAAAGAGGACTGGTTGCCACAGTCTTTGCAACCCAGGATTTCATCAATACACACGCCCGGCTTCTGCTCACGCGAATAGGTTTGGAGTCCGGTTTTGAGCTGGGAATGTCCGGAAAACATTCGGATGAAAAGATCAGCGAATTATCCTATATCGACCAGAAGATGCTTTTAGAGACCTCAAAGCATTACGTGGAAGCCTGTAAAATCTGTGACGTAAACGAGATAATAGTTAAGAGCTTTATGCCGCAGTCTTTCGATCAGAACCAGGATACATATAAGTTACTGGACTATTTGGGCATAAAATACAACGGTGGATACAAGGCCGGAATTTTATACGAGCCAGGACATGAAAATGACGTCTGGCCCTATCCGGTGAAGGGACATGACTTCTATGCGGTCCCTGTGAGCACATACATCCTCTCGGGCAAAAAAGTCGTCCTCCACGATAAATACTTCACCGAAAATGGAATGAATGCATCCCAGTGGTATGATGCTCTCATCAGCAAGTTCGAGGAGATCCAGGGTAAAGACGAGCCGATGGTGATACTCCTGACCACCTCCATATCAGGATCTGGAGATTACCTGGATGCTCTGAACAGGTTCATGGATTATGCAAAATCGAAGAATGCCACATTCGTCACAACAGAGCAGCTGGGTAAAATGGCCAGATACAATGTGCGCGACGTATCAGCACTGCCAGCAGATGAGACCACAGAGGAATGCCCCACATGCGAGGAGAGCAGAGCCGAGACTGGCATCAATGCCACTATACGCGTAATAAACATAAATCAGACTGCCATAAACCAGTCTGCTGCAACTACAGCGACAAATGCCACACAGTGAGACAACCAATGCCATCTTTTTTGCTCTTATGTATTCAGCAACTTGAAGCCGGTTGCTGAATACACTCATTCATTCGCCAGGAGCGCATCATGATTAGTGCCTCATCGGGCAAGTCATCAGATGGATAAGAGCGTCTTTTTTGTATTGCAATTAAGATTGCCGCAACCTCAACGATTTGATGTCTGAGCGCGTCCCAGATATCTTTTGACTCCTATCGTATCAGCATCCCGCTCAGCACCACCACGAACAGCCCCAGCAGGAACCAGCCGAGGATCCCCTCGATCATGCTCACGTGCTTGTACATGCCGACAGGATAAAGGGACGCAGGCGACTGGGATGTGAACGACATCGCGCTGAAGAAAATCGAGTCGGAGAAAGGTATCCGCCTCTCAGCCTGTGGCTCCTCGCTCTCGTTTTCCTCAGGATCCGGCTCCTCCGATCCCTCTCGCGCCTCGTCCGATAGATTCTCCCACTCTATCTCCCTTATCCCGTTGCCGATCCAGTAGATCACCCCGAACAGAATAATCATGAACATCGACCAGAATATGGTGTAGCTGGGCCTAACACCATAACCGCATGAGAGCCAGGAGATCACATCGATCAGCTTCTCCAGACCCCATGGCTCTGACGACTGGGCGATCCTCCTGTACCGGTAGTAGCAGTCGTTCGCGTCATCCCTCCACTCCAGGTTCTTGTAGTTCTTCACCAGTGCAAGGTACGCAGCGCTGTCGTAAACGAGATGATCCTTTATCAGAGACCACCGCGCGAGCATCCTCGTGAAATCAGCCTCGTTCAGGTAAATCCTGGAGGAACTGGAGAACGTGGCGTTCTCAAGCTGCATCGAGTATATCCGCGAGCTTGTCAGCACGAGATCTCCATAAAAGGTGGTGTTCACGAATCTCGTGTTGTCCTCGAGCTTGGCGAGCCCGAAGAAGGCGACAGAGCGGAAGAGAGCGCTCGAGAAGTCCGAGAACCCCTGGAAGGCTGCAAGGCCGAATACAGCCGGTTTAGAAAATTGCGCCCCGCTGAATGTGACATCATGAGAGAACCTTGATCCCATGAATATCGCGTTCTCGTCGAAACTCACCTTGATGAAGTTGGCCGTTCCGGAGAACTCGCTGTTCGCAAAGCTGGTCTCACCGTGGAATACGGATCGCCAGAAAGAGACGAGCTGGTAGAAGTGCGCGAACTCGAAGCTCACCCTTCCCAGGAAATGGACGTTCTCGAAGCTCGTATCATCCATGAACTGCGCGTTCGAGAGGTCCGCATAATCCCAGAAAGCGGCACCCTCGAAGCTCCCCACCTTGGAGAGCTGTGCATAGCTCATGCTCACCGGCCCGTGAAAGTTCGTCCCGACGAAGTTCGCAGTTCCCCCGAATTTTGTCAGGGTGAACTCAGCGCCCCTAAGGAGATGCGCACCCGCAAAGGATACATCAGAACCGAAGCTCGCGCCCGTCGCGACCACGCCCCCTGAGAATACCGTGCCGCTGAGGTTCAGGGGGGTCATGAACTCAACGCCGCTGATCATCAGCGAGCCGTTGATCGTCGAGTTCACTATCTTTATAGGAGAGAAGACGGGCTTTCCGATCCTGCTGAGGTTGATATCCCCCGAGACGAAGACGTTCTCGTATATCACAGGCTCCCCGGCGCGGATCTTTCCGAGAATCTCGGCTGCAGAGACGATCCTGCAGATTCCATCGCTCGCGTTGCAGCCGATATCCTGGGCGGAGACGGTTGAGAGCAGCAGCATGCTCATGAACAGCGCACAGCCAGCGACAGCCCGTATCTGAACCACGCTCCTCCTCTTCATGAATATCTGCCTGGATATAGGCTTTGTCCAGCATAGCCTGGCAGTTCCGGAGATCCTGGGGTACTATAATTCCAGGAGCCTTTTCCAGATCCGGATCTCGACCACCCCCAGGCCAATCATTTATATAACCTATCACTGCACTGTATCTCTCATGAGCAGATTCAAGAGAAAGGACAGAAACCTGATACTCTTGGTACTGGCAGTGGTTCTCGTGGTGATACTCTGGGGCCCGCTGATGTGGCTGGCGAAGCTTGCCATCTTTGTGATAGCTGTTTATGTGGTGTACCAGCTCCTCAGAGAGAACCTGTGACAAAGTATTCAGCTGCCCTTTGATGGGCCACATGTGCTGGAAACAAGATTCGCCTGCTGAAGTTTGGGTTGTGGTGCTGTGTTGAATAATGTTTGAGAATCCGATAGCAGAGTCTGGATTCATACGAATTGCAATTTAGTAAAAATCGATAGCTATCGACCTTAGAGCTCTTAATTATTCAACACAGCAGGTTGTGGCGGAATTTTTTTATATTTTGATCCCGTGTACATTTCAGGAGGTTCTGTGGGATGTATGGCGTTGGAAGATCTCGATGCCTCGAATGATATTTTCAGACATCTCTTCGAGAGCCTGCCGGTGGGCGTGGCGTATCTGGATCGGGAATGCAGGGTTGTGCTCGCAAACCCGGCGTTCACATCAATAACCGGACTGGATGTGGAGGAGATCAACAGAACAGAGCATCCACCATTCGCAGATAGCGAGGCTCGTTCGCGCATACTCGATATCATGAACTCGGGCAATAGCTCCAGCTTCGAGCATATCTGCACCAGACCAGATGGAGAGAGGGTGCATCTGAGGACATGGGTTCATCCGCTCAGCTCAGATCGCATACGTGCGCAGATCCTAAGCTGTGACATCAGTGAGGAGAGGGCCAGAGAGGCGATGCTCAGGAGCACCCACCGGACGCTGGAGAAGCTCGTATCCGATCGGACCTCAGAGCTCAAATCGAAGAACGATGAGATGGAGTGGCTACTGTACACGATATCCCACGACCTGAGAGCTCCACTGCTCACAATCAGCGGCTTTCTCGGATTCCTCAGAGAGGACATGCGCGCCGGAAACTCCAGAAGGGTAGAGGATGATCTGAGAGTAATAGAGACCGCAGTGAACAGCATAAACGCGATGCTGGAGGACACGCTGAGGATCAGCAGGATTGGTAGATTCCTGGGTTCGCGGGATCGAGTTCAATTTGCAGATATCGTGAACGAAGCTCTCACTCTCACGAGGGAAAAGCTGGTGTCCAAAGGTGTTGATGTGGTGGTCGATCCCGATCTGCCTGATGTTTACGTCAACAGGGTCAGGGCTGTCGAGGTTCTTGTCAATCTGATAGACAACAGCGTGAAGTACATGGGGGATCAGAGGAAACCGCAGATACACATCGGCTGCAGGAAGAACGGAGAGGCTGTTTTTTACGTCAGGGATAACGGGATTGGTATAGATCCGAAGCATCACAGCAGCGTATTCAGGCTCTTTTACAAGATCGACAGCAGATCAGAGGGGACCGGCGCCGGCCTTGCGATCGTCAAAAAGATAATCGAAACGCACGGCGGTCGGGTCTGGATAGAGTCTGAGCCGGGAAAGGGTTGCACGGTCTTCTTCACGCTGCCATCGATAAAGAACAGCACAGCCTGACAGCAGCGCGCGAATAGAGCCTTGGTGCAGAGGCAGTATCCCGAGTTTGGTCTACTCCAGACCGAATGGCTTTTTGGCATGCAGAGATGATCTTCAGAGCGATTCAAGACACCGGCAGATTCGGTGTCTCATTTTTGTGAACCTCTGTGCTCTCATTGGATATACCCTCAGCATTTCCCTCTGCTGAGCTCTATCCTTGATTTAAGCAGATTCCTGAGCGGCTCGATCTCGCCGCGCTTCGCGGATATCGGCGCGATCCTGTCATCCCATCGCCTCCACGGCGGCTCCATTCCCAGACGCTCCGCGATCCAGTCCATGACCTGATCCTTATTGGAGATCCTGTCGATCTTGTTTGCGGCCAGTATCGGATTGAGCTTCAGATCACAGAGAAAATCCCACATCTCGATCTCCACAGGCACCTCACCCCTCCTCTCCCACCTCTCCGCGATCTCCAGGAACGACGCAGCATCTGTCACCTGGACTGCTGTTATTATTCTGTCAGCATGGTCCTCGAGGTACCTCACTATGAGATCCTTAACGCGCTCCTGCTCCTCCCAGCTCCGGTACTTCATGAACCCGTAGCCAGGCATGTCTACATAGGTCAGACTGCCGATTCTGACAGAATAAGGGCGCACAGTCACACCAGGCCTTCTTCCGATCGGAACCTTTTCTCCGGTGAGAGCTCTGAAGAGCGTGGACTTGCCAACATTCGACCTGCCGACCAGAACTATCTCGCACATGCAAAACCAAAGAATCACATTCAAAAATAAAATTAAAGTAGCGGACCCGCCGGGATTCGAACCCGGGTTTGAGGCTATCCCCGGGGAAACCTCCGGAGGCCTCTGTTCTATCCAGACTATACTACGAGTCCAGCTAACTTTCGAGCACTATCTCGATGTTCACGTTCTTGGGGACCTGGATCCGCATGAGCTGCCTCAGGGCCCTCTCATCCGCATCCAGATCTATCAGCCGCTTGTGAACCCTCATCTCCCAGTGGTCCCAGGTCGCAGAGCCCTCGCCATCAGGGCTCTTGCGGCAGGGAACCACGAGCCTCTTGGTCGGGAGCGGAATCGGGCCCGCCATGTGCACTCCAGTCCTCTGGGCGATCCCGCGCACCTGGTTGCATATATCATCAAGCGTCGCGGGGTTCGTCCCGGAGAGCCGTATCCTCGCCTTTTGCATGCTAAGACACCGGTTTTATCTTGGAGTCACGTTCTGGCACATGCCCGCGGCGATCGTCATGCCCATATCCCTGATCGCGAACCTGCCGAGCTGCGGGATCTCCTTGACCTTCTCGATCACCATCGGCTTTGTCGGCCTGACAGCGATGATGGCAGCATCACCCGTCTTTATGAACGCCGGGTTCTGCTCCTTTACAGAGCCGGTCCTGGGATCGAGCTTGGCCTTGATCTCGGTTATCGTGCACGCCACCTGCGCGGTATGGCAGTGGAAGACGGGCGTGTAGCCAACGGAGATCGCGCTCGGATGCTGCAGCACAACGATCTGGGCGGTGAACTCCTTTGCCACTGTCGGCGGATTGTCCACGTGGCCGCAGACATCTCCTCTCTTGATGTCGTTCTTGCTGACGCCCCTGACGTTCCACCCGATGTTGTCTCCGGGATACGCCTCGGGGATCTCCTGGTGGTGCATCTCTATGGACTTGACCTCGCCTGTGACGTGTGCTGGCTCGAATATGATCTTGTCTCCCTTCTTGAGCACGCCGGTCTCAACGCGCCCGACAGGCACAGTGCCGACGCCAGAGATCGTGTATACATCCTGCACGGGTATGCGGAGCGGGAGGTTAACCGGCTTCTGCGGCTCCTTCAGCGCGTTCAGCGCATCGAGTATGGTCGGACCTGTGTACCACTTGGTCTTGTCGCTGTGCTTCACCACGTTATCGCCGTTGTATGCGGATACCGGTATGAACGGGATCTCATCGACCTTGTACCCAACCATCCTAAGGAGCTTGCCGACCTCCTCCTTGACCTCCTTGAACCTCTTCTCATCATATGGCGGCTCTGTCGCGTCCATCTTGTTTATGGCCACGATCAGCTGGGTCACGCCAAGAGTCCTCGCAAGGAAGACGTGCTCCTTCGTCTGGGCCATCACGCCATCGGGCGCAGCAACAACCAGCACCGCTGCATCAGCCTGGCTGGCGCCTGTGATCATGTTCTTCACGAAATCCCTGTGACCGGGGCAGTCGACCACTGTGAAGTAGTACTTGTCTGTGTCGAAGCGCTGGTGAGCGATATCTATGGTTACACCCCTCTCGCGCTCCTCCTTCAGGCTGTCCATGACCCAGGCGAACTCGAATGTCGCCTTGCCCTTCGCAGCAGCTTCCTTCCTGTACTCCTCGATGGTATGCTCATCGATGGCCCCCATCTCATACATCATCCTTCCGACAAGCGTTGACTTGCCATGGTCAACGTGTCCGATGAATGCCAGATTAAGGTGAGGCTTTGTCTCTGCCATTTTATTCATCTCCTTTCAAGTGGTTTCATCCGTATTTTCTTTCTGCCTTTAAATCTTTTCCAGCGATTCACGCCTTGAGATAGTCGCTCGGCGTCGGCATCTCAGGCTTCAATCCCTTTCTGGTCCTGATCTGCCGAACCGTATCCAGCATCAGGTTTGCGGGGATCGGTTCGAATCCTGCGAACTCGGTGGACCAGAGCGCCCTGCCCTCTGTGGCGGAGCGGATCGCGCCTGCGAATCCGAACATCTCTGCGACAGGCATCTTGGCCTTGATCGTGATCATGTCCCCCTGAGTCTCCATGCTCAGGATTACACCCCTGCGACCCTGGATCTCGGACATGGCCCCTCCCATCTGGTCCTGGGGCACCTGTATAAAGACGTTCTGCATCGGCTCCAGCAGCGTCGGGTTCGCCATGAGTATTCCAGCCTGGACCGCCTGCCTGACCGCGGGTATCACCTGAGCGGGTCCTCTGTGGACAGCATCCTCATGGAGCTTTACATCCACCAGCTTCGCCTTTATCCCCTGAACCGGCTCCCTGCAGATCGGACCTGCAGTTATCGCCTCCTCGAAGCCCTCGAGTATGAGCTCCATGGTCTCCTTGAGGTACTGGACTCCCTTTGTCATGTTCAGGAACATATTGGTTCCGATGAAGTTCACGACGTTCCTGGCCTCCTCCTTGTCCATGCCTGCCTCTATGAGGATCTTCCTCCGCTCGACCTCCTCCATCTTCATGTTGATCTTTCCTTCCTTGAGGACCTCGATCACGCCAGGCTCCAGCGGCTCTATCTCTATGTAGAACCTGTTGTGATGGTTCGGAGACTTGCCCTCGACAGGCCCTGCCTTGCCGGTCACAGACTCCCTGTAGACCACTATCGGAGGAGATGTCTTTATCTCGACGCCCTTGTCCCTCTGGATCCTGGTCGCCACGATCTCCAGGTGGAGCTCGCCCATACCTGCCATGAGATGCTCGCCTGTCTCCTCGTTGATCGTTATCTGTAGCGTCGGATCCTCTTTTGCTGTCTGGCGGAGGACCTCTATGAGCTTGGGGAGATCGCGCATGTTCTTCGCCTCGACCGCGACCGTCATGACCGGCTCAGATACGTGCTTGATCACCTCGAAGGGTGTCATGTTCGGATCGCTGGAGACGGTCGAGCCCACGATCGCGTCTCTCAGGCCGGTGACAGCTGCGATGTTCCCCGCTGGAATCCTCTCTACCTCTATCCGCTCAGCTCCCATCATGATGCCCGTCTGCTGGATCCTGTTGGTGTGGGGCACCCCTGAGATGTGAAGCTCCATGCCGCGAACAAGCGTGCCTGAGAAGAGGCGTCCTGTTGCGACCTCTCCCGCATGCGGATCCACCTTGATCTTCGTGACCATGAACGCAACAGGCCCGTTCGGATCGCACGCTGCCATCGCCTTTCCCACCGGGCTGCTCCAGTCGCCCTTCCATATGACCCTGATCCTGTTCTTCTGTGCCTCGAGCGGGCTCGGCAGGAAGCGGATTATCATGTCGTTGACCGCAACATAGAGAGGACACTTCTCTGCAAGCTCCTTCATTCTGTCTGAGCGGCAGTACTCGTAGACCTGATCGAAGCCTATGCCGGTCTTCTTCATCTGCGGAACGCTTATGGCCCAGTTGTAGAGGGCTGAGCCGAATGCCACGCTGCCGTTTGCAGCATCCAGCCTCCAGCCGGCCTTGTAGTGCTCCTCGTCCATGCTCCTGATGAGCTTGTTGATGTTATCGATGACCTTTCCAAGGCGAACTGCCATCTCCTTCTTCTCGACCTTGAGCTCGTTGATCATCCTGTCGACCTTGTTCACGAACAGAACAGGACGAACACCTTCGCGAAGCGCCTGCCTCAGAACGGTCTCAGTCTGCGGCATTGCGCCCTCAACAGCATCCACAACAACCACAGCGCCATCAACAGCGCGCATCGCTCGTGTGACGTCGCCGCCGAAATCCACGTGTCCCGGAGTATCGATCATGTTGATCAGATACTCCTTCCCCTCATACTCATGGACCATGGAGACGTTTGCTGCATCTATGGTTATGCCCCTCGCCTGCTCGAGAGGGTCGAAGTCCATGAAGAGCTGCTTCCCAGCGAGCTCCATGGAGATCATCCCCGCGCCTGCCAGGAGGTTGTCTGATAGCGTCGTCTTTCCATGATCTATATGCGCAACTATCCCGATGTTTCTGATCATCTCGGGCTTGTCCATCAGAGCTATCACACGCTCTGCGATCTTCTTTCTCTTGCCCATAACACGCACCACTGAACTTGTGTAAGCATTAACTCGGACCCAAAAACTTCTGATTCCATCTATATAAGCCTTAGTTAGGATTGAAGATCCCAGGCGATGCTGGAAAGCATCTTCCGGCAGGTATCGGGATATCCACTCCCGAAGAGACCGGCTGTTTGGATGCCGTAAGGTGCAGCATCCTCGCAGAGATCAAGAGCAGTCCGCATCGGTCGAACAGTCGTGCTGAGCCCTCATGACGCGAAGATCTTCTTGACCCTGGAGACGGACGACTGATATGAGACGACGAAGACCCTGTCCCCCTCCTCCAGGATCGTCTGCTCATCCGGGACCAGAGGAAGACCGTTTCTGAGGATCATCCCGGCAATTGCGCCTGATGGCAACTCCTTCATGAGATGTTTGTCCACTAGCCTGGAGTTTGCCCTGACCGCGAAATCCATCAGTGTCATGCCCTCATCGCTCAGCGTCACCATCTCCTCGCTTCCCATGGCGAGCCAGAGAACTGCATCTGCAGTGACCTGCCCGGGGCTTACAGCCCTGTCTATGCCGACACGCTCGAAGAGCTTTACGTAGTAGCTTCTGTTCGCCCTCGATATGATCTTCTTCGCGCCGAGCTGCCTTGAGAGAAGTGAGCTCAGAAGGTTCTTCTCGTCGATCCCTGTGACCGCAAAGACGACATCCGCATCCCCCACCCCCTCCTCTGTCAGGAGAGATATGTCTGTCCCATCCCCATTCAGGATCATGGTATCCGAGAGATATGTTGAGATCTCCCTGCACCTCTGGTTGTCGATCTCGATGAGCTTCAGATCTATGCCCATCTTCTCGAGCCGCTGGGCCAGATAGAAGCCCACAAGCCCCCCACCGACTATGACAGCCTTCTCGTCCCTTGCATTCTCATGTATGCTCTGCCTCAGATCCGCGACGCTTCTCGGATCAATCAGCATGGTCACATGATCATTTGGTTTCACTGTGATATTCGGATCGCCAAGCCTGACCTTGCCATTGCTCTTTACAGCGACGATCTTCGAGCCTCTGGGTATTTTCAGGTCCCCGACCTGGCCGACGAGCGGCATCTCCTCGCTCACCTTGAGCTCGATCAGCTCGAGCATACCGCCGGCGAGCCTTCTGTTCATCAGAGCCGCCGGAAACGAGATCGTGCTGGCGAGATCCTCGACCATGACAAGCTCCGGACAGATCATGTACTCTATTCCCAGCTCCTTCAGAGGCTTCACCGGCTGATCGATGTACTCGGGGTTCCTGACCCTGGCTATTGTGTGTGTGACGCCCATCCGGCTCGCTATTATGCATGTGATTATGTTTATCTCATCGCTGCCTGTGACCGCCATGACCAGATCCATATCCTCGACATCGAGTTCCTCGAGAAGCCTCGCATTTGCCGCGTTCCCCTCCCGCAGCTTCAGGTCCATGCCCTCGAGGCGGCTCAGTGCGGCGATGTCCTTGTCAATGAGAGTCACATCGTGCTCTGCCGCCATCATCTCTGCCAGCCGGTAGCCGATCTCACCGGCGCCGGTTATGAGTACATGCATGATCCCTAATCGGATATGCTCTGGGAAAAAGATTTCTATAAGGCGAACACCGTACCACTGTTTTCTGTTCCGCTGCGACCTTGATGCGGAGCATGACGAGAAGGAGAAGATCGCATAAGCATGCGCATTCCCGAATCCGATGCCATAAAACACCTTTGCGGCCACAGGAAGATATATCTGTGCCACAGGAACGCAGACCCTGACGCGATAGGGAGCGCTTTCGCTCTCAGCTGGCTTTTCGGCGGCGATATCGGGGTCTTTGGCGATCTGAGCAGGTCTGCCATCCAGCTTGCAGATTCGATAGGAATAAAGCCATTAATAGACCCGGATCTCAACTCCTACGAACTGGTCGTTCTTGTTGATACCTCAGTGAGCTCACAGATAGGCGGCGCGAAGCTACAGAGGTACGGCGTCATAGATCACCATCTCGATACAGATCTCTTGGAGGATGCAGAGTTCTACATTCAGCGAGAGGTGAATTCGACAGCTCAGATCGTGTGGGATATCGTAAAGAGTTCCGGCAGAGCATCCGAGATCCCCAGAGGGGTCGCGCTTGCCCTCGTCGCAGGAATAGTCTCTGACACAGGGAGGTTCAGGCACGCCTCAGCAGAGACATTCAGATGCGTGTACGAGATCCTGGAGGCCGGTGATGTGGATTACGGCGAGGTCATGGAGGTCCTCTCCAGAGCTCCCCTGGAATTCTCACAGCGTGTGGCAGTGCTCAAGGCCGCGACCAGAGCGAGGATCACCTGGAGGGGCGAGTGGATAATCGCATGCACAGAGGTGAGTGCATTCGAGGGCTCCTCTGCCATGGCGCTTCTCGACCTGGGCGCTGATATCGCGTTCGCAGCCAGCAGCCACTGCGGGGTCTGCAGGGTGAGCGGAAGGGCGAGCTTCAGAGCGGTACAGGCCGGCATCGACCTCGCGGAGCTGATGAAGAGCGTGGCCAGAATGCATGACGGGAGCGGCGGCGGCCACCGCGGGGCTGCCGCAATGGAGGCGTGCTATCCTCCAGGAAGGCTGCTGGCAGAGCTGGCTGAGGCAGCACTTGACAGGCTGAAGGCCTGATCCGCCTGAGGTGCGCGTGGCCATCGATTTTTTGAAGTTGATGCGGATGGTTTCCAGGGATGCCCTTCATTTACACGTGAAGATGCCCTGGGAGCCATCAGAGCTTCCTGTACCTCGCTGCAGCGCTCTTCAGCGCCTCGATTCCTGGCATCGGCTCTCCGGAGAGGTATGTTATGCTCGCGCCGCCGCCCATGCTCACGTGCGAGAACCTCGACTCCAGGCCGAGCTTCTCGATCGCGGCGACAGTATGGCCACCGCCGGCTATCGAGTAGCCTGCCTCCGTCGCGGCCTTCAGGATCTCGGCCGTTCCGAGAACGAACTTCTCCTTCTCGGTTATGCCGGCAGGCCCGTTGAGCACCGCAACCCTCGCGGATCTCAGGATCTTCGAGAACTCAACTATCGTCTCGAGCCCGATATCTGAGATGGGGTAGTCGGGTATGCTCTCCACGCTCGCCTCGAGCCTCTCGCCATCCTTATCGACGGCGATGTCCCTTGGCAGAATGACCTTTCCAGGGCGCTCATTCAGGATCTTCCGAGCGATCTCGACCTGATCCAGGTACCCCTGGCTCTCCACGAACCTGCGGTTTGTCTCGCCCACATTCACTCCAGCTGCCATCAGAAAAACTACAGAGACGAGACCCAGAGCGAGAACAGAATCCGCACCGCGCCTGAGAACGTTCTGGGCGACCTTTATCGAGTCGTCGACCTTCGCGCCGCCAAGTGCGAAGACGCACGGATGCTCACTGGCCTTCAGACCCTTATCGAGCGCCTGGATCTCTCTATCCATGAGGATCCCGGCTGCGCTCGGCAGGACCTCTGTAAAGCCAACAACAGAGAGATGAGATCTGTGTGATACAGCAAAAGCATCATTTATGAAGACATCGAAGAGCGGGGCGAGCTTCTGCACCATATGGCTCTTTGCGTGGTCTGCAGGGCTCCTCGAGAGGCTCTCCTCCGCATAGAACCTGGTGTTCTCCAGCAGCAGAACCTCACCCGACTCGAGGGAGCGTATCGCATCCCTGGCGGTGCTGCCGAATATATCATCAACGTAGTTCACGTCCTTCCTCAAGAGCTTTGTCAGCTGTTTTGCATGCGGCTCCATGGTGGAGAAGTCCTTCTTGCCAGGCCTAGACTGGTGGGCCATCAGAACGACCTTGGAGTCCTCCAGGGCCTTCAATGTATCAAGATGGCTCCTGAGCCTCTTGTCGTCCAGAATCCTTCCCGTGGGGTCCATCGGTGAGTTGATGTCAACTCTCACCAGCACCCGTTTGTTCTCCAGTATGAGATCATCCATGGTGAGGTAATCCTTCACGCAATCCCTCCAGGTGGTAGGACTGATTGATAAATCAGATAATATAGCTTTCCCTGTCGGATCGGACAGCGTTAGTCGCAGCGTGCACACTACGCATGAAAATTTGCAGATATTGAGGCGGTCTCAAAATAACCGGCAGTGCTACGGCAGGTCATCTTGTCATTGAGATCAACAGCTCTGGTCTGAAGATGTGTGACCGTTATGCCAGTGAGTGCCAATTCCTGAAATTGCATCCTTGGATCGATCCGGTGAGCTGGGTCCTGAAAATCAGATGCATAGCGCCATCGATTGCTGAAGCCCTCTTGAGGCAGGTTCAGCATCGAAAAGCATGCGACGCGCGGTAATTCGTTCTGTTAATCCAATTTACAGCAATGAGAAGTAGCGGGGAGTAGATTTGAACTACTGATCTACGGGTTATGAGCCCGTCGGGATTTCCTGGCTACCCCACCCCGCTTCTGTGGGATACAAGCTAGAGAACGCAGATCCGGTATAAAACCCTTTTGCAGGACCAGCGCGACGGATCGCGCTTGAATGCCATGATGAGAGGAGGGGATCGGGAGATCCCATCGCTCGACCCATCACTTTCTCCGCATCATCTCCTGCACGCTGGCCAGCCTCTCGCGCGCAGCCAGCACCTTCTCCTGAGTTGTCATGGGCTTCTGCTCCTCCATCTGTGGAGGTAGCTGTGGGAGTGTCTGGGTCACGTTTGTGGTCTCATTCACCCCGGCTGCAGCAGGTGCAGCCTCAGCCGGCACTTCCGCAGAAGCTTCAACAGGCACGCTCATCTGTATCTCGATCAGACTTGTGTCAAGGGGTATCTGGATCGCGTGATCACTTGCGAAGTCGTACTCGAGAAGAGCCGGCCTGCTTCTGGGCGAGATGCTCGCAAACGTTATCTCTCTCTTCATTATGCTCTTCGGTGGTATGATTACCGGAGAGAACGTGGCATCGGCAAAGTACCTCCAGCCCCACTGATCGACCAGCGTGAAGTTCTCAGGGCTCATTATTATCTCGCCCTCGGTCGCGTTGTTTGACAGGCTTATCTCCATTGATACCGTCTGGCTTGTGTTGGAGAGGAGCCAGTCTGTTATACCGTAAAACCTGAAGTTCGCAACCCCATTGGTGTACTTGACAGGCTTGTCCCATGCGATGGAGAAGGGGCTGCTCCCCTCAGGGATCACGGTCAGGTATGATGGATCCGAGGTCCTGGGAAGCATGAAGACCAGGGCGAACCTCCCCGGCTGCAGCGCCCTCGAGCGACTGAGATCCACCGGATAGGTGTTGTTGTTCTGATCCACAACCTCGAACGTCGCGTTGATCCCTCGTGTCATCCCAACATCGAGAAAGAGTGAGCTGGTGTTTATATCATAGTGGCTCTTGTATCCATCAAAGACAACGCATGTGACAGCGCCATTGCTCCCCTGGAAAGGATACGCATGAGATGCTGAGATCAATCCCAGGATCAGGACCAATGGCCAGATAGATCTGATCGCGTTCATGAAACCTCCTACCTTCCAACCCTTACTGATGTCACGTTCTTGCTCCCTAGGGCAGCGCTGCCCTTCGGTCCAATGCCGCTGAGAGCCTCGTCCACCATGGATCTTATTGTGTAATTGACTGACACGCTGCTGATGCTGCTTCGATCCCTGACCTGCACGGTGATGTTGTGATCACCCGTTGCCACACCCACGGTGTTCCATGTGAACTTGCCGGACGGCGACCAGTCTGTGGCGGGCGAGCCGTCCACCAGGAATCTGTAAAGGAGCGGATCGCTCTCCGAATCGTGCGCCACTGCGGTCCATATCACAGATATGCCGGCGTGCTGCGGGCTGCTCAGATCCGGTGTGAGACTTTCGATCACAGGCGGCTGGTTCACGACCCTCTTTGATTCCACCGTGAACTCGGATGTTATGCTCTGGCCGTTCTCATGGGCCTCATCCCTCACAACCGCTGTTATGCTGTGCCTTCCCTCCTCTGAGACTCTCAAAGTCCATCGGCCTGTGCCCGACCAGTCGCTCACAGCCACGCCATCGACAAAGAACCTGTACAGCAGCGCATCGCCCTCGGGATCCCTCGCCTCCGCTGTCCATATCACATCATCCCCGGGCTCGAAAGGTCCGGCCCTGTCAGATGTGAGGGATATCACCTCAGGTGGTCGATTCTCAGGGTTCAGGATGAACTTCGCTGTCTGAGCAGAATCAAAGCCCGTGGAACCTGCATGCTGTCCGTCCCTGGCCCACACCCCAACCAGGTACTCCCCGGAAGGTAAACCGGATGTGTTCCATATCCAGGTACCTGACGAAGACCAGTCGGACACAACCTTTCCGTTCAGCGAGAATCTGTACAGAAGCGTGTCGTTGTCAGGATCATCCGCTGATGCGGTCCATGTTATCATCGAGCCCACAGGCTGCGGGCTTTCTGGAGAGGATGAGAGCTTCAGCCTGGCCGGCGGCCTGTTGGGGGCGCTGAGCTCGAAGCCCTTCTCCTTTGCATCATCATGATCTGCATGCATGCCGTCTCTCACATGAACGGTGAACATGTGATTGCCAGGACGGAGCCCGGATGTATCGAGCTCGAATACCGCGGATGACGACCACTCGCTCACAGCCACGCCATCAACAAAGAACCTGTACAGGATCGGATCGTTATCTGGATCCTCTGCCAGTACGCTCCAGGTGATCCTCGAGCCAACTGGCTGCGGGTCCCCCCTGTCAGGCAGGAGGCTCAGCGCCCTTGGTGGAGAGTTCTTCTTTTCAAGAGAGAAGACCACATCCTTCCTGTCGTGATCCTTGTGACGATCGTCCTTGGCCAGAGCGCTCACCCTGTGCTCCCCCTCGCTGTAGCCGCTCGTGTTCCATACGAACCAGGGTTTCGCAGACCAGTCGCTCACCACGACGCCATCGACCAGGAACCTGTATAGGACGGTATCGTTATCGGGATCATCTGCGGAGGCTGTCCATTTTATCGCCGATCCAACTGGCTGGGGGCTCTCCCTGTCAGGCGCCAGTCCCGTGATCCTCGGAGGGGCGTTTGCTTCCACGATCTCTATGACCCTCTCCAGAGAATCATCACTTTCAGATGAATGGAGGCCATCCCTAACATCAACGCGGAGAGTATGATTCCCGGGAGCGAGACCGGATGTGTTCATAACAAACACGCCAGATCCAGACCACTCTCCAGCAGGATGGCCGTCAACATAGAACCTGTAAAGAAGCGTGTTGTTCTCCGGATCTGACGCGGCAGCAGACCATCTGATCTGTGCGCCCTGAGGCTGCGGCCCCTCTGGATCTGAGATCAGAGCTGTGAGCTCCGGCGGCAGGTTCACAGGAATGAGTTTGTACAGCGACCATGCCGTATCCTCGCAGTCTGTGTGATTCGAATCCCTCACACAAGCGCTCACGTTGTACTCGCCAGCTGGGATTCCCGATGTGTACCACGTCCAGCTCGGGCTGCTGCTCCAGCCGGTGATCGGCCTGCCGTTCAAAAAGAACCTGTAGCTCATCCCATCCGAAGGTCCAGATGCCCTGACAGTCCAGACAACCGTGGTTCCGACCTTCTGGGGGCTCTCCTTATCCGGCACAAGGCTCTCGATCTCGGGGCGCAGGTTCAGAGGTGCGATCCACTGGGATGTATTCTCCGGCGCGCTCATGCTCCTGTTCATCTCGTTAAGAGATGCTGGAGACAAATGATCTGCACTCGTGTTCTCGATATTCGGTGAGGCTGTGGATGCATTCGTTGATCTCTCAGCAACGCCATGCGAATCTTCTTTCGTCTGATTTTGGCTGGCGGAAGCGTTCATCAAAGCATCAACGATGGAAGCAGGGAACGTGGTGTTCGCGACGGCGGTTGCGTTTTCGTGAGGCCTTGCTGCGGCGCCTGATACATTGCCGGTCATATTATCCACAGGCGTCCTGCTCTCGTTCTGCGGCATCTCAGAACCAGCGCTCTCATCCCTTTCAGGAGGGGATGTGGAGCCAGAGCCGCTTGACGATCCAGAGCCACCGGATCCCGATGACCCACTCCGCGTGGCAGCCAGCGATGTGCTGCGCAGAGATGCGCCCTGCGAGATGTTCTTCGAGACATTCGTGACATTCGAAGTGATGTTAAGGGACTGCGTCTCCCCGCCTGCTGAAACGTTCTCCGGAGGCGTTTCTGTGAAGTAATCGCTGATCCTCATAGTTTTCTGGTAATCCTTTATCATCTCGCCGTCCCTGTAGAGAGCAATTCTGAGCGCGCAGAGATCTCCTGCGTCTTCGGGCATGCTCCACTCCAGCGTCTCCTCGTGTGCATCACCATCAGCCAGGTGCGTATTCCTCTGAGCCGCCAGAGTTCCATTCATCTCAACAGCTATCGTGTAGTTCGCAGCCGCTCCCTCATGGTTTATGACTCCAAAGATCGCTGTCGCGCGCCCATCGCTCTTCATGCTCAGACCGGTCACGTAGAACTCCGTGAAACCCTCCCGCTTCTCGCTCTTCACAGTCACGTAGCCGAAAGATATGGCAGCGATCATCAGAAGAAGAACGATTGCGGGGACGATGTTCTGCGGGATAGCACCTCGGTTGCTCCTTAGGCCGTAGCGGTGGGTTTGGAGAGAGAAACGCCTCCTCCTCGGGACCGCGCCCCTGCGGATATGCGCAAGGACCGCGAGAATCAAGACCAGGACAGCAAGAATCAGCACGGGAATTTCCCGAAGGCCCAGCGCGATCTCCGCCAGCAACATCACCAGCGCCAGAAAGATGCTTAGTGCGATCCTCTGTGAAACAGATCCGAGCGGGTCGTTCTCGGGAAGCACTGCTGATATGAGCGCATAGAGCAGAAGCGCCTGAAGCGCGAACGAGATCGCATCAGCATGGACGCTCATGCCGATGGCCGCAGTGAGCAGAGCCAGTGCAGCCACCACAATGAGATCCAAAGGCAGTGCATCGCCTCTCAGCCGGATTTTACTCGCCACCCTTTAAGCCTGTTGGATCTCTATCTTCCCATTTTATGTGTTAAAGCTTTCTCTGAGTGCTGCATCGGATATGTGGAACCAGAGATGTGGAACCGGCCAGTGACCGGCATTCTGAGACTCGCCCTCGTATTCGCAGCGCAGTGCCGTTCAGGCAGGATCAGAGACACCTTTTCCATTATCAGAGCATGTCTGATCTGAAGTACGTACTGCTCATCAGTAACATACTTAAGCACAGATGGAGATGGTTTCAAATGTGAGCTGGATCCTTCTCGCCCTGTTCGGCACGGTATCATTTACGCTTGCAGGACTGCTGGACAAGCTCATACTGGACCGTTACATGCAGGAGCCGAAGGTCTATCTGCTGTGCCAGGTGCTGGCCCAGCAGGTTTTCGCAATGACTGCATTCGCGTTTATAAGACCTGCGTTTTTGTTTCCGGATTCGCTTTTCGCCGTGGCTCTTGGCAGCCTCCAGGTCCTCCCGACAGTGTATTTCCTGAGGGCGATCAAGGAGGATGAGCTCTCGAGGGTGACATCGCTGGAGTACTTCTACGTGGTTCTTGTATTCATCCTCTCGGCGTCGCTCCTCGGTGAGAGCTTGCCGGCGAGGAACTACGCTGGAGCAGCGCTCATACTTCTGAGCTCGCTCATCGTCGCATACAGTCCAGATTCGCTCACCACCCCGGCTCTGAGGCACATTCTCCCGTACTGGGTGATGAACACGATCTACTATCTCGCAATGAAGTGCCTTCTCTGCTCGATGGGAGAATGGGATATGTACATATGGTCCACATTCGGAAACCTCGCAGCTGTGATGCCGTTTCTGAGATCGGGGGGAGCTGCAGGCCTTTCAATGATGGCCTCGAACGCGCAGACCCTGTGCTCCATACTTGTGGAGGAGGCATTTCAGTTCCTGGGGATGATCCTATTCATATTCGCATATGCCAGTGGGCCGCTTGCGCTCGTGAATGGCGTTGGCGCGCTACAGCCGATGATGACATTCATATCCATACTGGTCATCAGGTCGGTGTATTCAGGAATAATCGAGGAGGACACCTGCAGAGGTGCTGTTATGAGAAAGTTCTCTGCAGTATCCATGGTTGCGCTGGGAATATACTTCATATGCTGATGTGTAATAAGAAGAGAAGTGCGAGCAAAAGCCGTTGTGGGATGTAGGAGGGAGGAAAAACAATCTCCGACTTTTGCCCGATCATCCTTACGGCTTTCGTCGAATATAAGTTTTTCGGTTAAGGCGATTGACGAGATACGCGCTCTCTAAAAGCCGAGCTCTCTCAAATCGAACCGCCTGATCCTGGATCCGCCGGGTGGCAGGAACGCCACTATCTTATCAGGGGACGCGATCGCCTTCAGGTATCTTCTGTCCTCGCAGATCTCGAGCAGCTGCCTGTAGATCATCTTCGCGAGATCGTCAGGCATGTACTCGCCCGGCTCTAGCTCGATCGCTCCTGAACTTTTAGATCTCACAGCCGAGACCGGCCCACCTATAAGAGAGCCATCGGCGATCGCCAGCGCAACCCCAAGAGGAACATCTCTCAGATACCTGCGCTCTCCGCGTACGACAAACGCACCCTTCCGGAGGAACTCGCCGTGCTCCGGAGTCTTCGTGACCTGATCCCCTCCGACCATGTAACAGTCGCCCGAGGCCACGCCCTCCCTCCAGAGGTTGCTGTAGCTCACAGCGAACTGTGCCGCCTCCTGCACTGTGCTCTCCGGCACCTCCCTCCCCTCTGTCTTTATCACAGTCAGAGGCGCTCCAGGGTAGTCTGTGTGAAACGCGAGATCCCTCTTCTCCAGGTACTTGAGGTATATCTCCTCGTTGCCATCCGCATCCCTGCCACCTATGACCAGGAATCCGTCTGAGGAGAAGAACCACCTGAACCTCTCGAACCATCTCGGTTTCTGCCTTCTTTTCAAACCAGTAGACCTTCTGCGCTCCTCCCCGCGCTGGAGGAGCTCTTCTGTATTTCTCAGAGCCTCCTCTGCTCCAGCTGCCTTCTTCGCCAGCTCCTTCGCACGCTCATAGTACCTCCCTGCATTCTGGGGCACTGTGAGACCTGCATTCAGCTCCAGAGCAACTCCATCAAGCTCGACGACCATCTCGCCGCTGTAATCCAGAGATTTTATGACAGACTGACCTGAGCCCCGTATCCTCTCCCAGATATCGGTGTATGACATCCCCTTTTCCCTAGCGCCTGCTATCGCCTTCAGGATCGAGTCGATCTCAGAATACCGCTGGTATATGAGATCGCCCATCGAGGCCATCTGGCTCTCCCTTGCCCTGAGCTCATCGACAGCAGCCCTCTGGAGCTCCAGCCTTCTCTCAAGAGCGCTTGGCTTTGGCATCTCAGGCTCTGCCACGAAGAACTCATCAAGTGCATCGCTGAACCTCTCGAAGGATCTCGCCTCGAGCCCCCTGTAAACCTCCAGCGGGAAGGGGATAACATCAAACGGCTCACCATCCACATAAACTATCTGAGGCCTGATCTCGCTGAGATCGAACACATCTCTCAGAGCTGAATGCACCCTTGCGATCTCCTCCTCGGATAGATCTGCTGCAGGGCTGTTCTTCTTCACCCCTGCCCTGAGGCAGACCTCCTCTCCATACGTCCCGCCCATGTTCAGGTTGCGGACAAGAGCTCTCACGAGATCTGTGTCTGAGCTGCGCAGGATCTCCTCCAGCCTCTCAATCGATACGCCCCTCGGATCCTCTGCCCCGGCATGATACGCGTACTTCTCGCCAGCGATCAGCTTCCTGTCCCTGAAGCTCATCGGCCTGAGCGGGAGTATGATCCTCATATCCTCATCGAGAAGCAGTATGTTCCCCTTCGGGAAGAGCTCGACCACCAGGCGATACCTTCCGTCTGCTCTTTCAACACATATCTCCAGCACCCTGTCGAAGTCGTGCTGCTCAACGCTCACGATTCTTCCGCCGGAGAGACGGGAGCGGAGCATTGCGGGGAACTGCGGGGGCGTCCTGCCCACAGCTCTCTCTTTCCTGGTGACGTGCGCCCTTCTTCCTGCCTCCAGGATGATATCGAGCCTGCCCTCGCGCGCCTGGACCGTGAGCCAGATTGCATCTCCAGAACTCTGGTAGGCCTTGCCAAAGAATCCCCCGACTATCCTGGACTGGAGCTCAGCCGCGATCGCAGCCACATCAACATTGCTCATCGCTTTCTTCATGCAACACTCCGCTGATGGTAAAACTCACGCTCTCGGAAGATATCTGCAGAAGGTGCCAATGCCATCTGTATTTTGAGAAAACCCCAAACCTATGGACCGTTGTACACAAACTCTATGTTGAGATCGAGGATCAGCCGTCTCAGCTCATCGCACGTTATCGGTCTCTTGAACTCGCTCGCGGTCTTCACCTTCTCAGCCAGTATGCAGAGATCCTTCTTCTCCAGGTCGTAGCCCATCTTCTTCGTGATGTACTTGAGCGCCTTGGCTCCTGTGTGCTTCCCGATGATGATCCTCCTCTCAGCCCCAACCATCTCAGGGGAGTAGAGCTCATATGTCCTGGGCTCCTCGAGGACCGCGGCGACATGGATCCCGGATTCGTGTGCGAAGGCGTTCTCTCCAACGACAGCCTTGTTCTTCGCGACCGGCACGCCAGAATACCTCTCCACCACAGAGGATATCGACTTGAGCCTGCCCAGATCGTAGCGATCTATGCCGTAGTGGAGGCGAAGGTTGACGAGCAGCTCCTCAAGCGGCGTGTTCCCGCTCCTCTCGCCGATGCCGTTGACTGTGGTGTGGAGCTGCTTTGCACCTGCCTCTGCGCCAGCAAGGGTGTTCGCCAGCGCGAGACCAAGATCGTCGTGACAGTGAACGCATATCGGCACGCCCACGATCTTTCTGATCTCGCTGATCATGTAGTACATCGTTCTGGGGTTCATTATGCCGACCGTGTCAGCCACGCTCACATAGTCAGCGTGGTACTCCTCTGCCTTTTTGTAGAGCTTTTTGAGCGTATTGAAATCCGTTCGTGTCGCATCCTCAGCTGAGAATCTCACTATTAAGCCATGCTCCTTCGCGTACTCAACGGTCTCAAGCGCGCATCTTATCGCCTCTGCGCATGTCATGTGAAGCTTGTATTTGAGATGGAGATCGGAGGTCGCTATGAAGACGCTCACCATATCAACACCGCAATCGATGGCTGCATCGACATCAGACTGCCTGGACCTGGAGAGGGCGGAAATCTTCGCGTTAAGGCCGAGATTGCAGACCTCCTTCACCGCGTTCTTCTCGCTCTTTGAGACCACCGGAAATCCGGCCTCTATGATCTCGACGCCGATCTCGTCGAGCATCCTGGCTATCTCGAGCTTCTCCTCAGGCTTGAACACGACACCGGGCATCTGCTCCCCATCCCTCAGTGTCACATCGCATATCTCTATGTTCAGAGGAGGAGTGCCTGCCACCTCAAGAAACTGATTGAGAGAGAAGTCGCTCATCCATCTCCGTTCTCGGCCTCATTTCTTAAATCGATTTCGCAGGAAAAGATGTTCCTGGAGCCTTAAAATCAAGCTTTGCATCCTGAATGGGTGAAAGCAGAGCCTGCAGCGCCCCTGACAGCACCATCCAATACCTGCTGTGTTGAATAATTAAGAGCTCTAAGGTCGAGAGCTATTGATTTTTACTAAATTGCAATTCGTATGAATCCAGCCTCTGCTATCGGATTCTCAAACATTATTCAACACAGCATCCAATACCGAAAAGTATAATTAATGATTTTTAATGATATACACTTGAGGTGAGATAAATGTGTGCGGTTGGAGGCCCACCGGACATGGGGGATCCCGAGTCGTTCTTCCCGACCGATTACGTCTGTCGCTCATGCGGCAAAAAGTTCAGGGGAATCGGCGTCGGGCCGAAATGCCCTTCATGCCATTCTGATAATGTCGAGAGGGTGAGGTAAGCGCTTCTGTCCGGGAGTCTGCACCCTGAGATAGATGTTGCTGTTTGGCATGAATGACCAGTGCTAACTGCCAGGGACTTCTCCTGCAGCCCATCAAACCGGTACGTATGATCCAGTGGTGCAGGTTAGATTCATACTGCTTCAGATTTCTTCGAGAGCGGCAGCGTGAAGAAGACTGTGCATCCTTTTCCCAGCTCTGACTCTATCCATATCCTTCCGCCATGGACCTCGACGATCCTTTTGACGATGGCCAGTCCTGCGCCGGTGCCCTCAGATCTGTTATCCACCTTGTAGAACAGCTCGAATACCCTCTTGTGGTTTTTGGGGTCTATCCCGATCCCGTTATCTCTGACATAGAATACAGTTTCGCCGTCCCTCATGCAGCCGATCTCTATCCTCGGCGCTCTCTGATCTCCCATGTACTTGGCGCTGTTCTCTATGAGATTGACGAGCATCTCCACAACTCTCATCCTGTCGACGTGGACTACGGGCATCTCCTCCGCCACATCCACGCTCACGCCCCTGGACCGTATCCTTTCAGAGGTCACATCCAGCGCCTCTCTGACGATATCAGAGAAGGGCACGTCCTCAGGCGGGTTCACCATACGGCCGATGCGGCTGAGCTCCAGAGTGTCCTGGAGCAGCCTGTCCATCTTCGTGATGGCGCCCTCCACTATCTCGATATCCTTTCTGACCTTGTCCCACGCGCCCTTCTCGATATCATCCCTCATGAACCTGAGGAACCCGACTACAGTGATCAGAGGCGATCTGAGGTCGTGGGAGACGGTGTATATGAACCTCTCCATCTCCGATGTCTTGGCCTCAAGATCTTTTATAAGATGCTCCTTCTCACGCTCCGAGGCGATCCTCTGATGCAGCTCTCTCTGGGAGGCCGCGTAAAGCATTGTGTTCTCTTTGATCGCGATTACCTGTCTGATCACTATCAGCAGTATTATCATCCCCACGCCTGCGGCGAGATGATTATGGCGTATGTACAGATTGACATCCTCTCTCTCAATGCTCCAGACCAGAAATGCATATGCTGAGATGGCACAGATGTATGGAAGGTATAGGGGCCAGGTGAACCCGGATGATGGCCGCTTTGCAGTCTTTATTGGCACGCTGGCGGATTCGACCTGGAGCACCCCTGCAAGTCCGGTGAGTATGTAGCTGATCAGCCAGAAGTTATCGTTGAGTGTTGCGGGCACATAGGTCTCCCTCAGAGCATTTATCATGAATATCGAGTCCGCAACTATCATGAAGAAAGCGCTTGCTGCCAGGAGCATGATGGGGCGCTGGGCTATATGCTCTATTCTTCTGAAGATGAGCGCGATGATTGAGAACGTGAGAACAAGATCTGCAACCGGATACGCGACTGCGATCGCATTTGTGAGAGGATCCGATTCCTCAAGGGTCGCGATCGTGGGCGCGATGAGAAAGCTCCAGAATATTATGATTGCGAATATCGTCACGATGCCTGTGTCCAGGATGGACTTCAGGCGCTCGAAGGCGCTCTGGTACGGGGCTGGCAGCAGAAGGATGCCGATGAGGAAGAACAGGTAGTAAGCGAGGTAGGGGCCATCAGCAACCGACGGAAACGGCACCTCTCCCAGTCCGATCTCCAGGATGCTCCAGAGCACGTCCCCCAGGGCGTAAAGCACCTGCGCAACCGCGAAGAACGCCCATGCGATGTACATCCTCTCATCTATTGATCTTGTGGCTCTGGCAGCTCTGAAGAGAGAGAGTGCAGCAAGCCCGTTGACCACCGGCCATATTATATCATCTATGATCACACGCTGCTGCTCCTGATCTCCCAGGTACAGAACGATCGCGGATCTGACGATCAGGATCGCCGCGCCCAGCATGAGAGCACGGCGGAATGTCAAAGAGCGGCATGATACCCCACCCCTTTCAGATCCGTTATGAACTTGCTTCATGAACACCGTGAACTCAATCTCCGAGTTCCTTTCCAGCCCCCAAATATTAATATTTCAGCAATCTATCTAAATATTTCGCATCCTTGAGCACCTATCACTTACCTTGGAATCGGAGAGATGTAAGCACAGAAATCGGCAGCCTGTGGCTGAGCAGCCAGAAGGCGAGTGAGTCTTCAGAAGATCCCGTGATGCACACTGAATTATTCGGTCCGGTGCTTCACTGCCTGAGTACCGTAGCTCATATCACCCATTCTTATATGCACTCAGGCTTGCAGTGTGTGCAGTGCATTTTATCTGGAATTAGCCTGAACTGCCATATCATGTACAGATGGGACCCGGAGGAGTACGAGAGGAGCTCATCGGCACAGCATGATTGGGCTATGAGCGCGCTCTCCGAGCTGAGGATCAGAGGAGACGAACGCATACTCGACATCGGGTGCGGGGACGGGAAGATCACAGCGCACATCTCGCAGCTCGTGCCTGATGGCTCGGTTCTCGGAATAGACATCTCCGCAGATATGATCTCCTTCGCAAGGCGCAGATACCCGTCGGATACATTCAGGAACCTGAGATTCGAGCATGGAGACGCACTCGATCTCCGCTTCCTGGAGGAGTTCGATATAGTGGTCTCATTCGCGTGCCTGCACTGGATCAGGGATCATCTCTCAGTCTTTAGGGGCATATGCAGGAGCCTTGTGCCCGGAGGCAGGATGCTCATACAGTGCGGCGGCAGAGGGAACGCTGCTCAGCTCCTGGAGATCACATCAGAGGTGATCATGGAGGAGCGCTTTGCCCCCTACTTCATGGACTTCGAGTTCCCGTACTTCTTCTACACACCTGCGGATTACGAGAGGTGGATCCCGGCGGCAGGACTCCAAATCGTGAGCTTGAAGCTCATACCCAAGGATATGGTGCACAGCGGGCGCGATGCGCTCGAGGGGTTCATCAGGTCCACATGGCATCCTTACCTGCAGAGGATACCTGCGGAGCTGCGCCCCGCCCTCGTTCGGGATATAGCTGGGCGTTACATCGATCGTTATTCATCTCCCGAAGGCATGATACACGTGAGAATGATGAGACTGCAGGCTCTGGCTGAGAAACTGCAAGAGTGAAATCATGCTCTCTCATATGTTTGGCTACTGGAGGTGCGCAGGCTGGCTCTGGAAGCACCCTGCTAAACGCATACATGGCCAGTGCCTCCGCGAAAGATGGATGATAGCGCTAGCATCAGCTTTTGCATGCTGTCCTCAAATGCCCATCTGTATCGTATGACCGAGGGCGAAAGCTCCGGAGACAGCGGTCGTCACTATCACGCCTGCAATGAGCACACCCAGCGATATAGCGAGAAATGCGGGGAGGAACCTGAATCCGAGGAGAAATGCAAGAACGCATCCGGTCCAGGCGCCGGTCATCGGCAGGGGTATGGCGACGAAGAGCATCAGGGCAGCAAATCCAATTCCTTCTCTGCCCTCGATGTATTTCCTCCTGGTTCGCGAGAAGAGCCATGTGAAGAACCTGTACCCAGGCGGCCATCTCATGAGGAAGGATGATACCGGGCCCAGAAAGAGCAGGAGAGGGGCCACAGGGATCAGATTGCCCAGGACCGATATCGCATATGCCTCCACGGGCGAGTAGCCGTAGGCAATTGCCAGCGGTATCGCTCCGCGAAGCTCGGATATGGGCGACATTGCCAGCAGCATGACCATCAACCATCCCGGAATGTCACTCATAAAACCTCCTGCATACATGGATGAAACTCATGTCCTCACAAATCCTCCCCGGGGCAGCAGAAACTCCGGTCTTCAGGCAGGAGTATCTGGTGCGGTAGCAGGTGACGAAACTGCTCGGTCTCTGGACTTGAATGGCTGAATGTGACAGCAGGAATCGATTGCTCCGAACGAGATTCATGAAGCATTTGGGATTGGCAGCAGATCTCAATGGAGAGATGAGATCTCATTTTCCCAGAGATCCCTTTATCTCGACCCGGAAGACCTGCTCCTCCTTGGGCGAATAGACTGAGATGGTGAGATCGACCGGTATCTCTCCAAGCGATACGGTAACAGGAGCATCAGCTATCTTGAGCCCTGAAGAGACCAGCTTGGCCAGAGACTCCGCAATGCTCGACATCTCTCCGATATCAATGCCAACAGCTCCATTCACTGATACCGATGCGGGCAGAGGCTCACCATCGCTGGATATCCTCACTCCCAAAGACCCGTCCTTCCCGCTGCCTGTGACCTTAGCGACTATCGGATACCTCTCGAGGCTCTCGTCGCCCTGCAGCCTGGCCTTCGCATCCGCATCGACTTTTATGGATACCATCATACCACCGCTCTGCTTTATGTGCAATCAATATAAAAGGATGGCTCGCGAGGATTTCCGGAGGGGCAGTGAGCTGCATATGTGAGGGCATGAGGCTCGAACAGTCGGTGTTACTGCCTGCGCAGCTGGGAACTGCGCACAGCGGTACACTGGCGTAGAGCCACTCCTCAGCACGATCAATAGTCATAACTACAGACCCTGGCTCTCCCGCGCTCTCTCCAGGAATATCCAGAGGCTCTCCACATCCTTTATCTCCTTTCTCACGAGGAGCTTGAGCCGCTTTCTGATCTCGACATCGACCCTCACTCCAGTGGGGCGGAGGTACTCCTCCATCTTGTGGGCGATCTCCTCCCCACGCGCATCCCAGTCGGTCATCAGCACGATCTCACTGTATGATCTCGCGGTCTCCTCTGCAAGCTCCAGACACGATCTCTGGGATGACATCAGTATCGGACCCGGAACGCCGATCCTGCGGAGCGCATCCCTGTCGCGCGGCCCCTCGACGATGACCGCTGCCCCACGCTCCGATGCATCAAGAAGTGCCTCGATCTGCTCCTCGAGCGCCTCGAGATCGTAGCTCCTCCTGTGCGCTCTCATCCCTTCACCCGAGCGATCTCCTGAGAGCCGCCAGAACAGATCCGGCATCGATGCCCCTCATGAGAACCACCTTCCTGTGACTCCTGTGGCCGCTCACTATCTCCACTGCGCCCTGCGAGAGCCCAAACGCCCTGGCCAGCTCCTGCAGAAGCTGTCGGTTGGCCCGGCCGTGATCTGCTCTCTCCGTAAGCCTGATCTCGATGCTGCCCCTCCAGGCGTTGAAGCCCGCTGGAATCACAAGCTCCGACGATCCTGGAAGGACATCGACGTGCAGGACCACGCCATCAGGATGGCGCTCGACCGCATCATCCAGACTCTTCACGCATGCATATTCGCAGCAGTGCGATAAAAAACTGCCTCTCAGGACGATCTCGGTCCGGCTTGTTGGAAAATCAGATATCTTCTGCATTTAGTATTAATAAAACTAATATTAATAACATTAAAAATTACTTATTCTTAAATTAGTATGATGAGCGACCTTCAAGGGCAACCTTAAAATATTGCCGCTGCATTGGATGTCAAGGTTCCATGAAGCTCAGGCAAGCCGTGATCCCCGCCGGAGCCTCTGAACGGGCGAAGGAGATAGCAAAGGATCTGCAGGAGCTGGGCCTGGATATCCTCACCCTTTCAAATCCGGCTTTTTCTGTACCAGATGACTGGTCTGGGAGTCTCCTCATCTACGACGAATCTGTGATCTCAAGCTCTAATGGACGATTGCTGATAAGATCTGCCATTCACGGCGGCGGCGCTGTTCTTGAGTGCGCGGACAAAGAGATGTTCGAGGCGATCAGGAGAGACCTGGATCTCGCGGATGATGTTAGAAAGCACGCTTCCGCCTCAGCACTTTACAGGTGCATGGCCTTCGACGCCTCCGAGCTCTTCGAGCTCCAGTCGGAGATGTACTGGCCCAGGTACACCGTCAGCCTCTTCGAGAAGATCCAGGATCTCAGATACGGTGAGAACTGGCACCAGAGGGCAGCACTCTATGCAAGGCCGGGAGGGCTGGGTCTCTTCAGGGCTGTAAAGCTCAACGGCAAGGAGATGTCCTACAACAACTTTGTGGACGCAGAGACGGTTCTGGAGATGCTCATAGATCTCTCAGAGTACGATGGGGTTCCGACAAACAGACCGCTCGCTGTCATAGTGAAGCACGCGAACCCATGTGGCGTTGCGTACGGCAGGGATCTCGAGGAGGCATACAGATGGGCATTCGCCACAGATCCGAAGTCGGCGTTCGGCGGCGTGATCGGATTCAACATGAAGGTCGATCTCGCAACCGCAGAGGCGATAGGCGACAGCTTCGTCGAGGTTCTCCTCGCGCCCGGATACGAGCCTGATGCGCTTGAGCTGCTCATGCGCAACAAGCCGAACCGCAGGATACTGGACATCGGGAATATGCTCCAGAGAAAGGAGGAGCTGTACAGGGGGCATGCGTTCAGGAGCATATTCGGCGGGATGATGCTCCAGGACTACGACAAAGAGGACATCCTCGAGTGGAGGGTCGTCACACAGCGCTCTCCGACTCCGGAGGAGAACAGAGCGCTCAGATTCGCCTGGAAGGTCACAAAGTACGTCAAGTCCAACGCGCTGGTTTACACCACTGCAGACCGGACGATAGGCATAGGCTCAGGCCAGGTCAGCAGGGTCGACTCTGCCAGATTCGGCGCTGAGAAGGCCGAGGAGCACGGTCTCGATACAAAAGGCACTGTGGCAGCGACCGACTCGTTCTTCCCGTTCCGCGATGGTCTTGACAGGGTTCACGAGGCAGGGGCGACCGCTGTTGTCCATCCTGGAGGATCGATACGTGATAAGGAGGTAATCCAGGCGGCTGATGAGCATGGCATGGCCATGGTCTTCACTGGGATGCGCCACTTCAGGCACTGAGCAGATAACTGCTCTCAGGATCGCGATTGTCCTGGCACTTCTCTCATCTCCAGCCCTGGCTGTACAAATTCCTGCTGGCCACGATGTCCAGAGCGCGATAGATTCGGCCTCACCCGGAGACGTCCTGATCCTGGAAGCGGGGCAGCACAGGCCGTTTGTTGTGGACAGGCCGCTGACGCTCATCGGATACGGCGCCTTCCTGAGTTCTGATGTCCAGTCTCCGGCGATAACAGTTCGGTCCGACAACGTGCGGATAGAGGGACTCTCGATAGCAGGGGTGAAGCGACCATCTGAGGAGAAGTTCAAGTACTACATGGAGCGGTACCAGGGCGGCGCTTCAGGAGGAGCATCAGGATTTTCGACCCCGGCGACAGCTTCAGGCCCTCTCCGGCTGGACCTGCCAAACGCTGCGGTTCTCGTTTTCGGGAGCAACGTAACTTTTGAGAACATGAGCGTCAGGGACGCTGAGGTGGGGATCTTCGCAGAGGACCTTCACGATCTTTTTATAGATAATTCCAAATTTCAGAGCTGCAAGACCGGCGTGCTGATTCTCAGATCCTCGAGCGTGAGCATTATCAACTCCGAGCTGATCGGGTGTGAGAAGGCGGGGCTTAACGCCTCGAACTCCAGATCATTTACAGTTACCGGATGCAGGGCGATAAACAACACACATGCTGGACTCTTCTTCAGAAACTGCGAGGATATCGATGTCATTGGTAACACCCTGAGCAGAAACTCAGAGGGGCTGGTCTTCTGGAGCACGAACCACAGCTCTGCAGCGGACAACCGCGCAGATCTGAACTACTACGGAATTCTCCTGGCGGACTCGCACAACAACACCATATCCAGAAACATCCTGGTCAACAACAGGAGAAGCGAGATCGTGAGCGGGTTCGGGGTCGGCATGAGCATCCAGGCGAACAGCAGCTACAACCTCGTTTTCAAAAACACAGCATCAAACAACTACAACGGACTGGAGATAACTGAGAACTGCCAGAGGAATGCGCTCTGCGGGAACAACATATCCAGGAACACGCACGGTGTCAGGCTCGACAAGAACTGGAACAATCTGATCTACAGGAACAACTTTGTGGATAACGTGATAAGCGGTTATGACAATCAGACGAGGAGCATATGGAACACAACCGTCGGCAACCACTACAGTGACTACAGAGGATCTGATGGAGATGGAGATGGTATAGGCGATACGCCTTACACCATACCGAAGGGCAGCTCTATGGCCGCGGACTACAGACCGCTTGTAAGGCCGTTCACAGGAGAGATCGATCCAGATGAGATCCTGGAGGACATAAAGCGATACGCCCGTTATGATCCAGAAGAGGGCAGGACCATCAGGGTCAACGAGAGCGGAGCCGCGATAAGATACCCGGCTCGCAGAGGCCCTCCGGTCTTCGAGGAGAATGCGGAGATTGAGCGCCCGCCGTTCACGCCTGTGCTGTAAATCCGATCTCGGCTATCCAGATTGCCTTCTCATTGAGAGCCCAACAGCAAGAGATCTCTCGTGTGATTTAACGGTGGTGAACTCTGGTTGTCGCCGCTCAGCGATCCGCGCTCACGACCGGTTATGGGTTGTTTAGCGGTAAAAACCCTGCATGCGACGCAGAGGCGTGCCAAAAGGATGAAAGATTCAAGGTTGTTTTGTCCAGAAATGACCCGACACAGGAGTTTAACTCTCCATGTCATGCTTTCATGGTAATCAACAGCATTTGGGCATCATTCATCAGGAACTATGCCACTGGACGGCCATTCCTGAGAGAGAATTCGATAAATTGAGTCCCAAGACCGATTTTTAGCGAAAATGCCCTCTTCAGCACTTCGTCTTCACACCTTCCTTTATCAGATCTCCGCCAGCTCCGTTCCTCTTGGCTATGTAGCTCTTGAGCTTTATCCCCAGGAGAGCTGTGCCCATGGCCCCCATTGCGCATACCGCAAAGTACTGGATCGAGCTGAGAGGGGACATGCTGAAGTCCGGGGTGAAGTTCGCGAGTATCACTATGCTCGCGCCCCAGAATATGAGACCTGTTGCGAAGAGGAAGAAGGGATACGAGTATGTTCTCGGATCCTTTATGCCCTCCAGGTGCATGTCTATGAGCTTCCCCACGTTGGCGCAGATGCCTGCTGCGACGTACCACCAGACGCTGGCGTTTATGAAGAGCATCAGAAGCGTGAGATAGCCATACCATATCGGTCCTTTGTATGAGTACCACACGTTAGCTATGCCCTGGATCGTGGCTATTATTATCAGCATCCCAGCAAGCATGTATGTGACGAAGGATATCTTTCCAGCGTACAGCGATCCCCTCAGCGTCTTCTTCGTCTCGTCCAGGAAATCGTCCAGGCCGAGGCCTCTGAAGAGAAGATAGAGCCCGACAGAGCCTGTTATGGCTATGATCGCTCCGTTCGGATAGTTCAGCAGGTAGAATATGGAGAACATCAGCAGCGCCAGGCCGGGTGGGATGAATATCGTGTGGCTTATCTTCGGGTCTGTGAAGACCTGCTTCAGCAGATAGTACGTGCTCTCGATGCTCGGATTCTGCTTCACCAGTATACGCCTTACGCCGTCGACCTTTATCCTGGACTGTATGATCGGAAGTATCGCCTCATCCTCAGCGCCGTCAGATACAACAATGACAGACTTCGGGTCCAGGCGCTCGATGAGCTGCTCGAGCTGCTCTGCAAGCTTTCTGTCCGCGCTGAGCCCGACCTTCTCGTCGCCGGTTATCGTCGCTATCTCAACAGATCTCTCGGCTGCCATCTCATCGTAGATCTTCAGCCCGCCGAAGATCGTGTTGGTGTCGGACTCCTCCGGATCGGCAAGCCCGAGAGCAAGAGCCGCGTTCAGGTTCTCCTCCCTTCCCACCACGGGGCTCTTGATGCCGGCCTTCCGACCCAGATCGTCATCGCGGTCGATGCAGAGCACCAGTACGTCCATGATTCCACGTTGGGTAGAAATCTACTTAAATTATTCTATGTTCTGTGTGCGAGCTGTAGCATCACATTCAGCAGATCTCCCATCATCGTGATGAATGCTGAGCGCTTGAGGCGCTATACGTCCATCTGTCTCGCTAACATCTGATCCGGAATGCCATTCATCTATATACTGAATATAGACAAGGTCTTTATTCTGCACAATGATTTCTGGGATTGTATGAGCGTCTTGCCTCCTGCTCTGAGACGACTGCCGGAGAGGATCATAGAGTCAGTGCTCCTGATCACAGCAGTGACTTCCATCGTCCTCATGATTCTCATTTTCTCATACCTCATACGGGAGAGCTTGCCTGCGATCTATGAGGTTGGGGTGCTGAACCTTGTACTGGGCGAGAAGTGGCACTCCGCCGGAAACATCTTCGGTATGCGCCCGCTGATAGTCAACACGCTCCTGGTCGCGGTTCTTGCTCTTGCGATAAACATGGCGGTGGGCATACCCCTTGCAATATATCTCGCAGAGCTCTCCGGACCCAGGAGCAGAGCTGTGCTGAAGCCGACTATGGAGCTGCTCGCAGGGGTGCCATCGATCGTGTACGGATTTCTCGGCGTCATAATTCTCGTGCCGTACCTGGGGAACACCTTCGATATGCTCACAGGCAGATCGATACTTGCCGGCGCAATACTTCTTGGGATAATGTTCATACCATCCATAACGACCATATGCGAGGATGCGCTGAGGGCGGTGCCGACCGAGTTCAAGGAGGGCTCGATGGCTCTCGGAGCGACGAGATGGCAGACTATACGACATGTTGTGCTTCCAGCTGCCTCGTCCGGCATAACAGCAGCCGTGCTTCTGAACATAGGCAACATCATCGGCGAGACCATGGCTGTGCTGCTGGTGGTTGGAAACATCGCCAGGATACCCACACCGATATACGATGTCTTCGATCGTGGCGCGACTTTCACCTCTGTCATAGCCGGGGAGATGGGCGAGGTGGCACACGGCTCCCTGCACTACCACGCGCTCTTCGCTGTGGGGCTGATGCTTCTCATAATAGTATCGATACTGAGCATGATAGGGGATCTAGCTCGCGAGCGCATCAGGAGGAGGTTCGGTGGCTACTGATAAAAGATCAGAAGCGCTCACAGCTGCAGGCGCTATTCTGCTTCTCTCATCGCTGATCGCACTTCTAATACAGCCACCGCTTCAGATTCTGCTGTTGCTCTGGAGATCTCTTCTGGCGGTTGTGGCGCTCATCCTAATTTTGCAGGCCCTCAGGCTGAACACCAGAAATGCGGCGGTCGTGTACCTCGATGCCCTGATCGTCATCGCTGCGGAGATCTTTCTCCTCATTTCACCTCCTGATCTCCTCATCAGCCCATCGAACCTGGGGGCCTCGTTCAGCTACAGGCTTCTTGCGCCCTCAGCTGCATTCATCGCGGGCGTTTTGATACTAAAAGACGCAATAAACATGCTCTACGGGTTTGGCGCAAAGGCGAGAGAGGTTCTGGCATTCACGCTTATCAGAGGCTCGGCGGTGCTGGCCGTTCTGATACTCGGTGGCATATTCTCAGTGATCCTGTACAACGGCATTGGCGCCATAAGCGTCGAGTTTCTGACAGAGCCTCACAGAAACCTCGGGCAGGAGGGCGGAATTGTGACGTGCATCGAGGGCACGATGTGGCTTGTACTCGGCGCCATGCTGGTATCAGCTCCGCTCGGCATAGGCGCGGGAATATACCTGAACGAGTACTCGAGGAGCCACACGCTCAACCGCATGATCACGATATCTATAAGCTGTCTCAACGGGGTGCCGTCTGTGGTATACGGTCTTTTCGGGCTCGCATTTCTCGTCTCCACGGTCGGAATATCCCTGCTTGCGGGATCTGTGATCCTGGGGCTAATGAACCTGCCCACGATAATTCTGACAACACAGGAGGCGCTGAGAGCTGTCCCCGACTCGCTGCGGGAGGGTAGCGTGGCTCTGGGGGCCACAAAGTGGCAGACGATACTGAGGATAGTCATTCCATCAGCGCTTCCCGGCATACTCACAGGTTTGATAATAGGCGTGTCTAGGGCCGCTGGAGAGACCGCGCCGATCATGTGGACCGCTGTGACCTTCACACCAGTGTATGTAAATAAGGCATACGGTATTGTTCCGGATGTGTATCAGCCAGTGAACAACCTGTGCTACCATCTTCTACAGCTGATATACTTCCTCGGTGCGTGGGATGTCGAGAAAAGGGCCTGGGGCACTGCTCTGGTTCTCATGGGCCTGGTGCTGGCAATGAACTCCCTGGCGATAATTGTAAGAAACCACTACAGAAAGAAGATAAGATGGTAGGCGCTGCAGCCCTGATATACCCCGGTTCTCCCTGCTCAGAGCGATGCTGCGCCCATCACGGCGCGCACAACTTTGACCTCCGAGCCTCGCCGGATGCGTGCCAGGCGAAAAACGCTCTCGAGGAGCAAAGTCCTGGCCGTTCCCGTCAGAGCCGCAGCAAAAAGTAATTGTAGTTATTAATACTTATAGATTTTGGTCGGGAGGTCGGACCTCTGCGCCCCCAGAGAATGCTGCAGGTTGGTCATGTGCCCAGGGCCTGTTGAGTTTGGTTGCGTGCGGTATCGTGGGATATAGCGGGCTTTATGCCATTGAATGCAGATCCCTGGCCGATCGTCGGTTATTCGAGCACATGCACCACATTCATAGCAGGATAACTCTGAGCACGCCCCCCACAATCGCAGCTGCAACCAGGCGGAAAACCACAGCTCTGATTGTATCATAAGCTCCGAGCTCCTTCATCAGCACTGTCAGGGTCGCGACACATGGGAAGTACATCGCGAGCACAACAGCCGCTATGACGAGCTGCTCCGGCGAGAGACCCAGCGGGACGAACATGCCTATGCCGATATCCTTTCTCAGGAAGCCCAGAATGAGGGCTGTCGCAGCCCCCTCCGGGAGGCCGAGAACGCCTGAGACGATCGGACTCGCCAGCTCCCCGATGCTCCTCATGAGCCCTGTGAGCTCGAAGACGTTCATCACAACTATGCCTATGCCTATGTACGGAACAGCCTCAAGTATGAACGTCCTGATGCGCAGAAACGTCTTCTTGACCAGCGCACCGAACACAGGCATTCTGTACTGAGGGATCTCCATGAATATCTCGGGCGATTCCTCGCGAATCATCCTGTGGAGAACCATGCCCGAGATTATGAATACCGCGAGCAGGGTTGCATAGACTGCGAATATGTATCTCAGGCCGTATGGAGCCAGGATCCCGAATACCATCGCGGTCTGCGATGCGCAGGGTATGCTCATGGTCATGAGCGTCGCAGCGAGGAAGCGCTGCTTCGGCGACTCCAGAACGCGCAGCCCCAGGACTCCGGGAACGCTGCAGCCCATCCCGAGCACGCAAGGTATTATCGCAGCGCCGTGGAGACCAAGCCTGTGCATGAGAGCGTCCATGAGCACGCTCACCCTGGGAAGATACCCCAGGTCCTCGAGGAACCCCAGCACCAGATAGAAGGGTATGAGGAACGGGAGTACGATGCCGAATGGTATGTAGAGTCCTGTTGTGAGCAGACCGAACGACTCGAGCAGCTCTGGCGATCTCCCCACAAGGATGTCATGGGCGAAACCTGATGTGTATCTGTCAGCTATGGCGAAGATCCAGTAGCTGTATCTGAGAAAGAGAGGATCGCTCACCCTCTCCATTAACAGCTCTCCAGCTCCCACGATCAGGCTGAACGAGAGATAGAGCACCGTGATCGCCACGGGTATTCCGGTCCACGGTCGTATCGTGAGATCCTCCAGCCGCTCGAGGTGGGAGGGATGCCGGTGGTGGACCTTCTGCACCCTCGATACGATCTCTCCGACCCTCTGCCATCTCTCTGTTGGATCTAGGCTCAAAGCAGGCGGTCTCGAGCCCATCGAGCTCCCGATCGCCTCGACAAGATCGCGTATCCCCAGGCCACTGGAAGCAACCGTTGGCACGACCTTTATGCCCAGCTCCTCCGAGAGCATCTTGACGTCTATCTCGAGCCCTTTCCTCACAGCCACATCCCAGAGGTTGAGGGCGACGACCATCGGGATCCCGCGCTCCTGCAGCTCCAGGGTGAGATTCAGGTTCCTCTCCAGATTCGTTGCATCCACAACGTTGACTATGAGATCTGCGCCCTGATCCAGTATGAGATTCGCGACCTCCTCCGCCTTTGAGCTCGGCTCAAGTGAATAAACACCGGGCACATCTATCAGCGTGGCGCTTCTTCCCAGCACATTTATGCTGCCCTCTGTGTAGCCAACAGTTGTTCCGGGATAGTTCGAGGAGATGGCATCAGCCCCTGTAAGCCTCGAGAATATGATGCTCTTGCCCACATTCGGATTGCCCATGAGAAGGATCTTGAGTGGCCTCTCTTCCTGCATATGATACTACTCCTCGCCCTGGATACTACTCCTCGCCCTGAAGAGATGAGGCTTCCGCACTTCGACAGCATGCAGAAGCCTCCCGACTACGTCGAGAGCGTTCGAGGGTTTCTCCGGTCCGGTTCATCCCATCTCCTAGCTTAGAAGCAGTGGCTACTATAAAGCAGCCACTCATCTACAGGCTTAAACCCTCAGTCCGCGGGTAAATATATTCATTGCCACGTTGACATAATCTCCCATACCCAGACCGCAGCTGTGGCAGTTCAGAGGGAGGGGTATAATGGATAATCGGCGGGCTGGAGGGACTATCACAGGTTTTGATGTAGATCGAAATGCCAGAGGGCTTCTTGGGAGAACTCTCGGAGCTGATACCTGAGATCAATCCTACGGATTAAATATCTGGAGACGTGGCACTCAGCTGAAGCTCAGCCTTCCAGAGACGATATTGTCCAGCGATGAGCCTGTTGTGATAGCTGTAGACTCTACGGGGATCAAGGTGACCAACCGTGG
>Ga0272448_1001120_pt1 | contig 37666 bp, 42 predicted proteins | sample YNPCB0191_FD_202220 | JGI IMG/M metagenome (GOLD analysis project Ga0272448, IMG submission 202220) | Hot spring sediment microbial communities from Yellowstone National Park, WY, United States - YNP-CB-019-1 | ecosystem: Environmental > Aquatic > Thermal springs > Hot (42-90C) > Sediment...
GGCGCTGACTGTGTGATGCTGGGCAACCTCCTGGCGGGTACCTATGAGGCCCCCGGAGATGTTGTGGTGATGAACGGACGTAAATACAAACAGTACCGTGGAATGGGGTCCCTGGGTGCAATGACAGGTGGTATAGGTGCAGGTACCGACAGGTACTTCCAGGAACCCAGGGGGCACATGAAGCACACCAAGGTGGTGCCTGAGGGTGTCGAGGGTGTTGTACCCTACAGGGGCACGGTAAGTGAAGTTCTCTTCCAGCTCCTAGGGGGTCTGAGGGCATCCATGGGATACTGCGGTGCAGCTGACCTTAACGAGATGAAGGAAAGGGCTAAGCTGGTAAGGATAACCTCAAGCGGTATCAAGGAGAGCCACCCCCATGACCTCCTGATAACCAATGAGAGCCCCAACTATCCGACCCTCAAATAATTATTTTTTTCATGGAAATGAGTGAACTTGACTCTGCGGCTGTCCTCTGCGGTGGCAGGGGAAGGCGGATGGGCTCAGATAAGGGACTTCTTCTGATGGATGACCGGCCCTTCATAGAGATCATAACCGTGAAACTGCTGGGACATTTCAGTGAGGTACTTGTGGTTCTACGTGACACTCAACAGGCCCGGGCCTACAGGGGCGTACTTGATGACCGTGTGAGGATCCTGACGGATGAGCTGCCTGGCACAGGACCCCTTGGAGGCATATACACGGCACTGGGGAGTATATCAGGGGACGCTGCGCTTTTCCTCCCCTGTGACGCGCCCATCGTTACAGATGAGTTCCTGCTGAACATGAAGGAGTGCTTCCGGAGGCTTGGCGGGTCCTGTGACGCCCTCGTGCCCTGGGGGGATGATGGACCAGAACCCCTCCATGCTGTGTACTCTGCCCGGGTGAGGGGGACCGTGGAGGAACTTCTATCCAGAAATAAAAGGAAGGTGGGGACTCTAATTGAATCCATTAACTCCTGCCGCATAGCCGCCATCAGCCTGGATCCGACACTTCAGAGCTTCAGGAACTTCAACCGCCCGGAGGATCTCAGGATCTGATATCAACTGTGCGGGGATTCCTTCCCATCTCAAGAACAAACTTGTTTACACGCTCAATCATGTCGATGTAGTGTTCTTTATGGATTTTCTTCCCATCGACAAGAGCATATTCCGGTAAAGACCCGTATAGATTCTTAAACTCAATTATCTCACTGACCATTTCCCTATACTGCTCTAGGGTCAACCTTTCCATGGATACCAACCACAGGAGTTTTTCTATACTCTCTTTATCATGATATATAAGTTATACGATTTTATTTTCACATAAAGGCGATATTAAAAATTTAAATTAAAATATGAAATGTTCCTGGTCTCCCTTTACTGAATTCTCCCTTAGACGGCATGGCCTAATCGATGACCTCCACCCTTGCCTCGGGGTTGAAGGGATTCTTCCTCACTGCAAGGGAGAAGAGGTAGGGGTAGTTCTCACTCAGGTGCTCCATGTAGCCCAGCCACTCCCTGATAACTGCACTGTAGGCCCTCGTAAGGTCGCCTGCAAGGTGTTCGTAGTCTGAGGGTGGAAGGGATCTGACGTCCTTCCGGGCCTCGAGCTCCTCCATCAGATGGAACACGGCCCAGAGCATATCTGTAAAACTTTCATGTTCAAGTAGATTCGGATTTTCAAGGAGGCCCAGGAGGAAATTCCTCCTTAATATGAGAAACTCCCTCAGGTACTCCAGGAGTTCAATGCTCTCCCCGGATCCGAGCTCAAAGCTGAACTCCAGGTCATTTAACTCGTCAATTATTTTTTTGAAATCCTCCCTGCTCCATGAGGCATCCATGATCAGTCTGGATGCAATGAAGGGTGTGTTTGATTCAAATCTGGAGGCCTCCCTCAGGAACTCTGTACCTGTTTCACTGAAGAATGCGCCTATGACCATGTTGAGCTTTTCAAGCCTCTCTGAGAGTTCCCTTCTGGATATTGCCGCCTCAACAACTATCACCACTATAAGTATCTCCAGTGGCACGAATGCAAGGTCTATGCCTATGTAGAACAGCTCTGTTTCTGGTTTATGGAATATCAGATATAAGATGAAGTATATGGATGCTGATACAAGTACCAGAAGAAGTGCCAGTTTTACTCTCCAGTTAATTTTTGTTTTCATGGGATACCCCCGTGTATATCAATGCAACCGGGTTCCTTGAGACCATCATGGTGCCCCTATCAAGTGCACGACCCCGGGTTATGTTGAGTTCTGTGATGTTCACATCAAATCCAAGGTCCCTGAGGCAATCCATTGCCTCAAACTTCGTCTCAAGGAGTATTGCTGTCACGATTATCCTCCCACCTGGCTTCAATTTATCCTTTATAGTCCCAAGGATCTTCCTGAGCTCACCCCCACTTCCACCAACAACTGCAATGTCAATTTCAGGGACCTCCATGAGGGCCTCAGGGGCATCACCCTCCATCAGTGTTACATTATCTCCAAGGCCATGCCTCTGGAGGTTCATCTCAGTTGTTTTGATGGCTTCAGGGTTCCTGTCGATTGCATAGACCCTCCCGACCCTCCCTGCAAGTTCGAGGGTCACTCCACCGGTTCCACAGCCCACATCAACGGCAACATCATTTTTACCGGGCTCTGCAAGGCACATGATGAGGCATCTCACCTCCATGGCTGTTGGGCCAGGCACTGCAGGGTTCTTTATGAACTCATCGTCGGGTATCAAGCCATCACCCTTCGGTGCTTATATCCTTACCGGTCCACCTTCTGAATAGGTCGTTCTCTATTCCAAGGACATCAAGGACCTTCCCGGCTATGAAGTCCGCCATATCCTCTATGCTGGCGGGTTTATGGTAGAAACCTGGCATGGCTGGAAGTATTATCCCACCCTCCCTTGAGACCCTGAGCATGTTTTCAAGATGGACACTCCTCAGTGGAGTTTCCCTTGGGACGAGGACAAGCTCCCTTCTCTCCTTGAGACAGACATCAGCGGCCCTTGTAAGGGCATTCCCTGCATACCCGTTGGCTATAGCAGAGAGGGTCTTCATTGTGCAGGGGGCGATGACCATGGCCCTGAAGGGAGATGATCCGCTGTTTATGGATGTTGTGAAATCCGTGGCATCGAAGCACTCATCTGCCAGTTCCTCAAGGGCTCCAGGTTCCATCTCAAGTTCATATCTTATTATCTCACGGGCGGTGTCGGTTATCATGAGCCCAACCCTCACCCCGGCCCCCCTGAGGGCCTTCAGGATCCTCTCACCATAGATAACGCCACTCGCACCTGTCATGGCAAGTATTATCATTGCAATCACCTTTCTTTAATCTAATGCATCCAGCAGGTCACCTGAACCTCAGGTAGTCCGGGACTGTCAGTCGCAGCTGCCTCGGATGGGAGGGCCTTCTCTCAGGGAGGTCCATGTAGTCATGGAGGCTGAAATCCCTGAAGGAGTCTGCAGCTTCCCGTGGCACGTAGACGCAGATATCTGCATGATTGAACCTGGCCTCCTTCAGGGCCCCTACGAGGCTTGAGATGTGGCTCAGGTTTACAATGGAGTCACCAACAGAGACCTGAGTCCTCATCTCGTCGAAGGCAGGGTACTCTGGTAGATTCACCACCACGTAGTCCGGATCGAGGTCCATGTCCTCTGCGATCTCCTCCTCAGCCCTCCTTATCTCCACCTCAGTTATCCTGAAGACCCTCTCGGGGTCCTCAAGTTCATTGAGCTTCACCGAGTCAACGGTCTTGAGGAGGTTCCTGTCATCAAGCCTCCTCATCATATCACCTGCAAGTCCCTCCTGGTTCCTGCACATGACGATGAGGTCCATGTCATCGTACCTGTAGATCCTGGAGGCGTCCAGGACGCCCCCTGATATAAGGCTCCTCAGGCACCTCCTGAACATGGAGTTCACTATCCTCGTGGTGTGGTGCTGGTATACGCTGGGGTACATGAAGTACCTTGCAAGCAGTGTGGACTCGGCTGCCTGGACACCCTTCCTGTCAAGCACAAGGTCGTTCTCCATCTTCATGTTGTATATCAGCCTTTCAACGTCGATTATACCGTAGGCAACCCCTGTGTAGTGGGAGTCCCTGAGGAGGTAGTCCATCCTGTCAACATCCAGCTCCCCGCTTATGGCCTGACCAAGGACCCCCTCCCCCCTGAGTATCCGCATAACCTGCCTGAGGTCGAACTCCTCTGATATTATATCCCCCAGGACGGATTTTTTTATGAGCTCCCTTGTGAGGCTCTCATGGGACCTCTCAAGGACACCCTCGGATACATGGGAGAATGGGCCGTGGCCCACATCGTGGAGGAGGGCGCAGAGCCTCAGCACCCTCCTCTTTTCGCTGCCAAGGCCGAGGTGCTCTGCAAGTCTTGATGCAAGGCACATGGCACCTATGGAGTGTTCGAACCTTGAATGGTTTGCACCGGGGTATATGAGGCTGGTGAATCCGAGCTGCTTTATACGTCTGAGGCGCTGGAACTGGGGAGTGTCAACTATCCTGACCTCGAACTCACTCAGCTTCAGGTTTCCATGGACGCTGTCCCTTATGAATTTCATGTGTGGCCCCCTTATCCAAGGGGATATCTTTTTCTACAGCTTCATTACCTACTTCCGTCTTTTTTCAGCCGCCTGACATTATGACGTTTTTACCGCTGTCGGTGTACTCCTCCTTCCTGAATTCAATCTCATGCTTTGTCCTCTCAATTATCTCACTCAGGGCCTCCAGTGTCTCGCCACGGTGAGGACCCGCGACAGCCACCATGAAGAGGGTCTCTGAAGTGTAGAACTCACCAAGATAGTGGACCACTGCAACGTCCCTTACAGGGTACTTCCTCATGACATCCTCAACTATACCCTCAAGCTCCATCTGGGCCCTCTCAATGTCTGGTGTTGTGAGCACCAGCTTATCTATCCTCTTATCATCCACACCGCGGACAATACCCTCGAATGTGAATATGGCCCCGCATTCCTCAATGTATGGACCTTTCTTCAGGTTTTCTATGAGGTCCTCCATCCGGTAGGCCTCCTTCTCATCGGTTACCCTCACAATCATGATATCCCTCCAAGTTCACTGACCTCCTTTTTTGCAAGGTGCTTTATCCTTTCAACGCCATTGATCTCATCTATAACCTCCACCACAGAGTCGGGGAGGAGGGAACGCCAGTCTCCATCATCCAGCATCCTCCTTCTAACCTCTGTCCCTGAGTACCTCTCACGGTAGAAGAGGGGCGGGGCTGTTACCTCGTAGCCATCCTCACTGAAGAGCCTCTGGACGAGGGGGTTCCCGCTGTAGACCCTGTCGAAGGGTGGTGTTAGCATCTTTATGTGGCCCACCCATAGGGCGTTGCACTCTATATCCTGGACCGGGATGATGTAGTAGCGTGATGCAGGGATCCCGTTTTCACTGAGGGCCTTGGTGAGCATCATGACCCTTTCACCTGCCGTGAATGGGTCCCGGATGCTGTGGCTCAGCTGTGCACTGCCAATACATATTATGAGTTCGTCGACCTCCTCGAGTATCCTCTTTATGACCTCCAGATGGCCCCTGTGAAATGGTTGCATCCTTCCAACCAGCAATCCCCTCATTGTCATCACCGCATAAAGTTATTATGTCAGCAAAACTATTAGAATTATGGTGCTTCTAGTATATATTCATGGAGCCGGCGGCGATTGCGGATCATTCAATGGCAGTCTGCAGTTCATGGGCACTGCCAGAGGAGAGATGCAGGTGATGCAATGATAAGGGTAGAGAACCTCACAAAGAGATATAAACTTGAGAATGGAGACGAATTCAGGGCACTTTCCGATGTTAACCTTGAGGTGGCTGATGGTGAAATACTTGGAATCCTTGGAATGAGCGGATCAGGTAAGACGACCCTCCTGAGGATACTGAGGGGAGTTGAACCCTTTGATTCAGGCAGAATCGCCCTTGATGATGTGATAGTTGAAGCTGATTCCAGCCAGTACTATTTCTCAAAGCTGAAGAAGAAGACAGCAATCCACCTGCAGAGGTCCTTCGGTCTCTGGGCCGAGACAGCCCTCCAGAACGTCATAAGGAAGCTCTACGCTGCGAAGTATGGCGATGAGTCCATGACAGACTTTGACTATGCCTACGATGAGTTCGGCGAGGAGGCCATGGAGCTCCTCCGGCTTGTCGGACTTGAACACAAGGCTGACCACTTCGCCCCGGTACTGAGTGGGGGTGAAAAGCAGAGGCTCATAATGGCCAGGCAGCTTGCAAAAAAACCCCGCGTACTTCTACTTGATGAACCAGCAACCATGTCCTGTCCGAGGACCAAGCAGGAGATACTGGACGCCATAAAGAACATAAACAGAGAACTCGGCGTCACCGTGGTCCTTGTATCCCACCTCCCGGAGGTCCACGAGTACCTGGCAGACAGGGTGGTGCTCATGGAGGATGGACGCATAGTTGATGAGGGCGAACCCTCAGCCATCATAGGCAGGTTCCTTGAGGACATCGAAAACCCTGTTGAATACACACCCGGGGCCAGAGGGAAGGAGATACTCAGGGTCAGGGGCCTCAGGAAGAGGTTCGTACTCCTCAAGGGCGGAGCTGTCCTTGAAATGAGGGACGTTAACCTCGATATAGATGGGGGGGAGATGGTATCCATAATAGGCCCCAGCGGAGCAGGTAAGACGGTCCTTCTCAGGATGATAGGGGGCCTGGACCTCCCTGATGAGGGTACTGTGGAGTTCCGCCTTGACGGTGAATGGGTAAACATGCATGAGCCTGGTGTTAAGAGGATGGGTATAAGGAGGAAGATGGGCTTCATGCACCAGGAGTTCGCCCTTGTGCACCATGCCACCATAAGGAGTCAGATAGCCTCAAGGCTGGGAGTTAAGGGGGAACATGTGGTTGCGGAGGCAAAGAAGAGGGCCGATGAACTCGGGATAAGTGACATGGTTCTCGATGTCCTCTACCAACTCACTGATCTTCCTGAGACAGAGGCAAGGTACCGGCTTGAGAAGCTGGGCCTCTCACCTGAGATACTTGAGGAGCTATTCCCCAGCTTCCCTGACAGTGAGGTTAAGAGGTATGCTGAGCCGATATTCAGGGCCCTTGACCTTCCCATGAGTATACTGGACAGGAGGTCCTATGAGCTCTCAGGGGGCGAGAGGGTGAGGGCGACACTCGCCCTTGTCCTTGCATCGAGGCCCGACGTGCTTATACTTGATGAGCCCTTCGGGGATCTGGATCCCATCACACTGCGCATGGTGTCCAACTCCCTCAAGAGGATCAACATGGAGTTCGGGACAACCATAATAATGGTCAGCCACCATGTCGACTTCATAAGGGAGCTCAGCACCAGGGCAGTTATGGTTGAGGATGGAAGGATTGTTATGGATGGTGAACCAGATGAACTCTGTGATGAATTTGTTGAGAGGAGTCATGCAAGATACCTTCAGAGGGTTAAGGGGTGATCTCCATGGATTTTGAGGATTTTCCGGTTGAAAGCGCCCACAGGATACTGACACCCAGACCGACGGTTATGGTGACAACCGTGGATGAGGAGGGCAACATCAACGCAGCACCCTTCTCATTCACAATGCCGGTCTCAATTGACCCGCCGGTGGTTGCATTTGCATCGGCGCCAGACCACCACACCGCCAGGAACATTGAGAGCACACATGAATTTGTCATAAACATAACACCTGCAGATATAATTGAACAGATGTGGGTCACCGCCAGGGACATTCCAGCGGGTGAGAATGAACTTGAGGCTGCTGGTCTTGGATGGGTCCCATCAAGGAGGGTGAAGCCTCCGAGAATCGTTGAGGCCCCCGGGCACCTTGAATGTGAACTCCTCAGGATGTTTGAGGTTGGAGACCACAACCTTATAACCGGATGTGTGGTGTGTGCATCGGTGCGCCCTGGATCTGTGAAGGAAGGACTCCTCGATGTTGAATCTGTGAAGCCTGTCCTCCATGTTGGTGGAAAGGAGTTTGTCATAGGTGATCATGTGAGGCATGTCAGGTGATTTCATGTTTGAGAAGATAATGGTTCCAACGGATGGCTCAGAGTACGCTGCAAGGGCAGAGGATATGGCCATAGAACTTGCGGGGCGTCTGGGTTCAGTGGTGATTGCAGTCCATGTCATCGATGAGAAGCTGATATACCCCTTTGATGTCCTTGAGGAGGAGGGTAAGGAAATACTGGCGGCTGTTCAGAGGAAGGGGCGTGAGGCAGGTGTCCGGGTTGACGAGGTCCTTGTCTTCGGGAGCCCTGCCCATGACATGAAGAAGATAGCAGAGAAGACAGGGGCTGATCTTGTGGTTATTGCATCCCATGGGAGGTCAGGCCTTGAGAAACTGCTGATGGGGAGTGTTGCTGAGACAACCCTCAAGACCGTGGATGTTCCGGTTCTCCTGGTGAAGAGATAATTTTTTCACCCATGGTTAGAAAAGTATATATGGGAGTATATAATAATCTGATATATCAAAATTTGATATATCTGAGAGGTGTTAGGTTGAAAAGGGTGTTCAGCGGTATAAAGTCCTACCTTACAGACTGGAAGAACCTTCTAACCCACAGCCTTGTGGGTGTTCTGATACTCCTAATTGCCCTCTATGCACCTGTAAGCCCATACGTGAGGATGGGCTTTGTGGGATGCGTTGTTGGGTTCAATGTATTCAGAATGAAGTACCTCGACCAGTAAAATTTCTTTTTTTAATTACAGATATCCATTGTCTGAAATTTTTTATTTTAACAGCTTTTATGCACAGCCATTCAAATCATCAGCATTTTCATGTCCTTATTAACATCATAAACCTTTCGCAGTGAATTTTATAGATAATTTTAAATTTCAGTAGAGTAATAAAGATAGATCGTGGCAGATATAAAATTGGGGTGCGCGACATGAAGAGATACAAGTGCCGTGTATGCGGATACATCTACGACCCTGAGAAGGGCGAGCCAAGGACGGATACACCACCAGGAACACCATTTGAGGACCTCCCTGAGACATGGAGGTGCCCATCATGCGGTGCAAAGAAGAAGATGTTCAAACCACTGGATTGAGAGGTGAATGAATGGACAAATATGTTTGTCAGATGTGCGGATACATCTACGACCCCGAGGAGGGAGACCCTGCTTCAGGTATAGAGGCAGGAACACCCTTCGAGGACCTCCCGGACGACTGGGTATGCCCTGTCTGCGGGGTTGGAAAGGACCAGTTCAAGAAGATGGATTAGATGACAGCAAAAAGGATTGCTGAAGGGGTTTACTACACAGGCACCATCGACTGGGACAGGAGGACCTTCGATGAACTTGTAGCCCTACCAAGGGGTACAAGTTACAACTCCTACCTCATCTCAGGAAGCAGCGCCACAGCCCTCATTGACTCCACCGAGCCATCAATGGCAGATGAACTCCTCAGGACCCTCGAGGAGATGGATGCAGAGATAAACTACATAGTATCACAGCACGCAGAACAGGATCACTCAGGCACCATACCTGAACTCCTTGAAATCTACCCTGAGGCAGAGGTCCTCGGGACACCGCCATGCATAGAACTTCTGGAGGAGCTCCTGAGAATCAAGGGAAACTTCAGGGAGGTAAGGGATGGTGAGACCCTCTCCCTGGGTGATAAGACACTGAGATTCACCGTAACCCCATGGGTCCACTGGCCAGACACCATGGTAACCTACCTTGAGGAGGAGGGCATACTATTCACCTGCGATTTCTTCGGATCACACATTGCAACATCAGAGATAATGGAGACACCAGAAGACTTCCTGAGGGAGGCGAAGAGGTACTACGCCCATATCATGATGCCCTTCAGCCAGATGGTGACATCAAACCTCAGTAAGATCTCAAAGCTGGAGGTATCCATGATAGCACCATCCCATGGCCCGGTCATATCTGAACCTGAACTCATAATGGACGCCTATGCTGCCTGGACATCAGGCGGGGATGGGGTGGTCATCGCCTACACCACCATGCATGGAAGCACCAGGGTCATGGTTGAGAGACTCACAGAGAAACTCATGGAACTCGATGTGGGCGTAAGACCGGTGAACGTTGCAGAACATGACACAGGAGAGTTTCTGACGGAACTCGTAGATGCATCGGTGCTTGTCGTTGCATCACCAACGGTGCTCACAAGGCCGCACCCGGCCATAGCATCGGCCCTGTACCTTGTAAACGCCCTGAAACCACCTGTTAAATATGTTGCAGTCATGGGATCCTATGGATGGGGCAGCCTGATAGAGTCAGAGGTCAGGAAGCTCCTTTCAAACCTGAATGTCGAATACCTTGAATCCGTCCTTGTGAAGGGCCTCCCCCTTGAGGAGGACCTGCAGAGGGTGGATGAACTTGCCATGAAGATAAAGGGGGTGAATGGATGGTAAGTGAAAGGATGCAGGAGGCACTCAACAGGCAGCTAAATGCTGAGCTCTACTCAGCATACCTCTACCTTTCAATGGCAGCCTACTACGAGGCCTCTGATCTTCCAGGATTCGCAAACTGGATGCGTGTACAGGCCCAGGAGGAGCTTTCACACGCAATGAAATTCTACGACTACCTTGTGCAGAGGGGTGCAAGGGTCGTGCTTGATGAGATAGAGAAACCACCATTTGAGTGGGAATCACCACTGGAGGTGGCCAAGCATGTCCTTGAACATGAGAAGAAGGTCACAGGACTCATAAATGACCTTGTGGACCTCGCCATCTCAGAGAGGGACCACGCCACCAACAACTTCCTCCAGTGGTTCGTTGCAGAGCAGGTTGAGGAGGAGGAATCAGCAGGGGGCCTTCTCCAGAGGGTGCGCCTAGCATCAGACTCGCCCAGCGGACTCCTCATGCTGGACTCAGAACTGGCAAAGAGGGTCTACAATCCACCTGCAGATAAGGGGGAATGAGATATGGGGGAGAAGGTATACGAACTCAGAAAGATAAAGAAGAAGGGAAGGGGAATGCCCCTCATAGGGGATAAATTCCCGGAGATGGAGGTCCAGACGACCCACGGACCAATGGAACTCCCTGACGAATTTGAGGGCAGATGGTTCATACTCTTCAGCCACCCCGCAGACTTCACACCTGTATGCACAACCGAGTTCGTGGCCTTCCAGGAGGTCTACCCGGAACTACAGGAACTTGACTGTGAACTCATAGGACTCAGCGTTGACCAGGTGTTCTCCCACATCAAGTGGATTGAGTGGATAGCCGAGAACCTTGACACCGAGATAGAGTTCCCGGTGATAGCAGACACCGGACGGGTGGCAGACACCCTGGGACTCATCCACCCATCAAGGCCCACAAACACCGTCAGGGCGGTCTTTGTGGTGGACCCTGAAGGGATAATAAGGGCCATCCTCTACTATCCACAGGAACTTGGAAGGAACATCCCGGAAATCGTGAGGATGATACGTGCCTTCAGGGTCATAGATGCCGAGGGGGTTGCAGCACCAGCCAACTGGCCCGATAACCAGCTCATCGGGGACCATGTGATAATACCCCCGGCATCTGACATTGAAACAGCCAGGAAGAGGAAGGATGAATATGAATGCTACGACTGGTGGCTATGCCACCGCAAAATAGGGGGTGAATAGATTGGAGAAAAAATTCTATGAGCTACCCGAGCTCCCATACCCATACGACGCCCTTGAACCATACATATCCAGGGAGCAGCTCAGCATACACCACCAGAAACACCACCAGGCATACGTTGATGGTGCCAACGCCCTCCTCAGGAAACTGGATGAGGCAAGGGAATCAGACACAGAAGTTGACATCAAGGCGGCCCTCAAGGAACTCTCATTCCATGTTGGGGGCTACGTTCTCCACCTCTTCTTCTGGGGTAACCTGGGACCTGCAGATGAATGCGGAGGAGAACCATCAGGAAAACTGGCAGAGTACATAGATAAGGACTTCGGAAGCTTTGAAAGATTCAAGAAGGAGTTCTCACAGGCAGCTATAAGTGCAGAGGGCTCAGGATGGGCTGTACTCACCTACTGCCAGATGACAGACCGGCTATTCATAATGCAGGTCGAGAAACACAACGTTAATGTCATACCCCACTTCAGGATACTCCTGGTCCTTGATGTATGGGAACACGCCTACTACATTGACTACAGGAACGTGAGACCAGACTACGTTGAGGCCTTCTGGAACATAGTAAACTGGAAGGAAGTTGAAAAACGCTTTGAGGACATCCTCTAGACCACTCCAGCTTAAAGAGGATCATCCTCCATCATTTTATATTTATCTTTTCTGCTTCAATAGCGGCTAAACTTTAATTTTTGAACCAACTACTGAGTTCCTGCTCCACATACCGGGGTAACATTTATTTCTAAACCATCATAAATCATTAAGAGTTACACTGATCCGGGAATGATTCTGATGATCTGGAATAGAGAAATGGAATGCATATCAAGGGATGAACTGGAGGAACTGCAGCTTAGCAGACTACAGGATACCGTGAAGAGGGCCTATGAGAACGTACCATACTACAGGGAGGCCTTTGACAGGGTGGAGGTTCACCCCGAGGATATAGAGACCCTTGATGATATAGAAAAACTCCCCTACACGACAAAGGACGACCTGAGGAGGGTCTACCCCTTCGGCATGTTCGCAGTGCCGCGCAGGGAGATAGTTGAGGTCCACACATCCTCAGGGACAACAGGCAAGCCAGTGGTCTCAGGTTACACCAGGGAGGACATTGAGATATGGAGTGAGGTCATGGCAAGGGGCCTCACCATGATGGGCCTAACCGAGGATGATGTAATACAGAACACCCATGGCTACGGACTTTTCACAGGGGGCTTCGGCGTCCACTACGGTGCACAGAAGATAGGGGCCACGGTAATACCCATATCAACCGGGCAGACAAGAAGGCAGATAGAGATAATGAAGGACTTCGGAACAACGGTCATGATATTCACACCGTCATATGGTCTCTATCTTTCTGAAATAGCACGTGAAGAAGGATTCGACCCTGAAAAATCCAGGATAAAGGCCATAGGTTTCGGTGCTGAGATGTGGACCGAGGAGATGAGGGCAGAGATTGAGAGAAGATTCAACGCCCCGGCCTTCAACATATATGGTCTGACGGAGATCATGGGGCCAGGTGTTGCAATGGAGTGCAGTGAGAAGAACGGACTCCACATCGCAGAGGACCACTTCTACCCTGAGATAATAGATAAAAAGGGTGAGAGGCTCGGCCCCGGGGAGAGGGGGGAGCTTGTGATCACAACACTGACAAGGGTGGGGATGCCTGTTATAAGGTTCAGGACCAAGGACATAACATCCATTGACTATGAACCCTGCAGGTGCGGGAGGACCCTTGCAAGGATCTCAAGGATCACAGGCAGGGTTGACGATATGCTCAAGGTCCGTGGCGTATCGGTGTTCCCATCACAGATAGAGAAGGCCCTCCTCCGCATAGACGGAATCGAACCCCACTACCAGATAATAGTGACAAGGCCCCACCTCATGGACGAACTTGAGGTCAGGGTTGAAACCTCACCGGAACTCTTCTCAGATGATATCAGGAAGATGGTGGAGACCCGTGACCGCATCGAGGAGTTCATAGAGAATGAGATAGGCCTCAGGGTCAAGGTGACCCTTGTTGAACCAGGAACCATACCCCGGAGTGAGGGTAAGGCCGTGAGGGTGATAGACAGGAGGAACCTCTAGTTTAAAGGATAGAATGGTGATAAGATGAGGGTTAAGCAGATATCAATATTCCTTGAAAATAAGAAGGGCAGGCTCTGGAAGGCCCTCAGCACACTTGCAGAGGCAGGTATAAACCTCAGGGCACTTTCACTTGCAGACACATCCGAATTCGGCATACTGAGACTCATAGTACCCGAACCTGAACACGCTGCAGCTGTGCTTGAGGATAAGGGCTTCATTGTTAAAATTAAGGACGTGGTCGCGGTTGAAATGGATGACAGGCCAGGGGGCCTTGCATCCATCCTTGAGGTGCTGAAGGACTACGATATAAACCTTGACTACATATACGCCTTTGTACATGAGAAGAAGGACAAGGCCATACTCTTCATGAGCACGGAGGACCTGGACGCCCTTGAGGGTGCACTGGGGGATGCAGGGGTGAGGATGGTCCCACCAGAGGAGGTCTACTCCCTCTGATTACCACCGGAGGTTGATTTTTATTCCCTCTGGGCGAGCCTGAGGTCCTCCACAGAGTACTCAATACCCTCCTTCTCAAGTTTTTCTGTTATACTCCTGCTCATTTTACCAACTGCAAGTACAAGGACGTTGAGGCCCCTCTTTGCAGCTGCAAGTGCTGCGTGGGGTGTTGCGAATTCAAAATCCACCCTCAGATCCAGTTTATTTGCAGCTGCCCTTGAAACTGTCCCCATTATCCCTATCCTGTCCTGGCCTCTGCTGAGCTCCATCAATCTTTCAAGGTTTGCATTCCGTGATCCTCCCTCAGATATTCCTGGCAGCACGGCTATGGTCACCTTACCCCTCTGGAGGGGTATGGTACCCCCGAGTTCTGAAAGGGCGACATCCTCACCCCTCCTTGCAGGATGGAGCACCTCTGCATAGGCCTCCCCGTTTCTCCTCCTCCGCGCGTAGAGTATACCGTCCTCCATGAAGAGTTCAACCTCATCCCCCTCCTGGAGGTCCTCCCAGGCTATGGCAGGCCACACCGACCTGTAGAAGCTCATGGATTCAAGCACCTCATCGGCGTACCTTCTAAGGTCCATGGCGGCTTCTCTGATCTTCTCAGCACCCCTCCTGGTTATCTTGTAGTGGGACCTGCCGCTTCCGGACTCAACCAGGCCCTCTGCTATGAGGCTCTTGATGTTCTCAGAGACGGCCTGGACGGTTATCCCGAGCTTATCTGCTATGTCCTTCTGCCTCACATAGGGCTGCAGCCTGGCTATCTCACTGAGTATCTGAAAGCGTGTAAGCTCACCCTTCTTTCGCAAAGACTTCATCCATTCACCCTCACATTCTTTATGGCCCTGTCAAGGAGTTCAAGGAATTCTCTCTCACGATCTGAGGGTATGTAGGCGCCGCAGGCAGTTGCATGGCCCCCGCCGCTTCCACCCACCTTCTCGGCAACCCTCCTCATTATGGAGCCGAAGTGTATGCCGTCGAAGGCCAGGAGCCGTGAACATCGTAGTGAAACCTTTAACCCATCAGAGGTCTCCCCCAATCCGATCATGGGCCTCCTCCAGTCACCGTACCCGAGAAGCATACCTGCAACGGTTCCTATGACCGCTGTGTTCACTCCGGGGGCATGGAAGTACTGCAGGTTCTCCATGTCCCTTATCAGTTCATCATCCATTATCTCGTTGAGTGTAGCTGCAAGGTAGGCCCGGTGGGCCCTGAGGACATCCTCCAGTTCATCCTGGTTCCCCTTCCGGTCCCCGCCGATTATCTCCATTGCAAGCTTCCACCTTGAGTTACGGTTACATGCGTTCACCGCGGTTGAGAACTCAGATAGATCCCTGAAGACAGTGTACCTCTCCTCGGAGCTGAGCTCATAGACCTCACCAAGGATAAGCCTTGGAAGGTATTTATGGTATCTTTCAGGGACCTCACTGACCATCATGCGGTATATCTCGTTGAAGAGTTTCCTCTTCTCATCATCAGTAAGGTCACAGAGCCTCCGCTGTGATTCACCATTGCTGAGGGGTATCCCAAGGTTCTTGAGCCTTGCAATACACTCATTGGTGTTGTTTGTTGTCGGGAGCGTCACATCCCCAAAATAGGAGAGCGCATTAACCAGGGGCCTTGTATGTCTACCATAGATTGTAAGGTCACTCTGGCACTCAACATGACCCTCCCTGACGCTGTCATGGAGGATATCCCTGTTGAGACCCTCCATCTTACCCAGGGTGATGTTCTGCATGTCACCCACAGCTGCAAGGAGACCCATCCAGCCGAGGTCCCTGTAGCCGAACTCCCTTCCAAGGAGGTAGGCAAGTCCCCCGCCTGAGACATGTGTTGAGCCGTCCATACCATAGAATATGGGGTTTATCTCCAGTAACTCCCCGCTGGGTGCTGTGAAGTCCCTTTTCCTCACGGGGGGATGGTGGTCCAGTATTAGAACCCTTGAGTTTGATTTAAGGTTCTCATGGACCCTCTGACCGGATCCAAGGTCACTGAAGATGGTGAGGTCCGAGGAGAGTTCAACGTCAGGCACCTCATTGATGTTTATGATCCTCACCTCATGGTCCATACCCAGCCTTCCAAGGACCTTGCTGAGGACCGTTGCGGCTGTTATACCATCACAGTCAGTGTGACTGTATACCGCGACAGTTTCAGAGGATTCTATCATCTCCCTGGCCCTTCTGAGGGCCAATCTCAGTTCATCAATACCCGTATCCATGGCATCATCTCTTCTTCGAGGACCTCAGAAGCCTCGCAAGTTTGGGAAGTAGTTCGCTCTTTTTTCCATCGTATTCCACCACAACCCTTCCTGAGGACTCCCACCAGGATGAGGGATATGCACTGTCCGACTCCATCCGGGCCTCCAGCTGGAGCTTCCTCGCAGCCCTCAGTATCTCACTGGCGGTCGGAGATTCAACAGCATACTCCAGGGGCACCCTGCGACCCTCACTCCGAGATTTTCTTGAATCAAGATAGGCTGGCCATATGATCAAATTAACTCCTCCTTCTGGTAAGCTTCACTGCATTCTGCTGGTCCACATCTTCAGCCATGCTAACCCCGAGGGCGGCTATCATATCCTTCACGGTGTACCTTTCAGGTGTCACGGCCTTTATCCCATACTCCTCCAGCTTCCTGAGGGTTATCGGACCTATCGCAGCCACCTCAACATTCTTAAGGGCTCTGATGAGCTGTTCACGCCTATTGCCGGCGATTTTGAGGAGGTTCTCAACCGTCAGGGGGCTTGTGAAGGTAACTGCATCCACCCATCCAGCAAGGAGGCCATCTATCAGCTCCTCTGCGGGTCCGGTGTCATCAGGTAAACCGGATCTGTAGGCCTCGGCCACTAGGACCTCTGCGCCCATCATCTCAAGTCCACGGGGGAGCACCTTCCTTGCAGAGAGCGTCCTCGGGAGGGCAACCTTCCATCCCTCAAGGTTGAGTCCACTGAGGGCGTCCAGGAGGCCCTCGGCAGTATAATCCTCAGGGACTATGTCGACCCTGAGTCCATGCTCACGGGCCGCAGTGGCTGTCCGGGGGCCTATAACTGCCACCATGCAGTCCCTCCTGATTTTCTCTGCAAATTCGCTGCAGAGCCTGAAGAGGGACTCAACTGCAGCCTGTGACGTGAAGATTACAAGGTCCCATTCATCAGCCCTCCTGCAGACCTCCCTGAGGGATTCGGTGTGGGCCTCCTTTAACTCCAGGGTCGGGGCCACGAGGGCCCTTCCACCTGCCCCCTCTATGAGTTCAACAGCCTCTGCAGATCTTTCAGGGGGCCTTGTGACGGCCACAGTCCTATTCTTCAGTCCCTCTAATTTCACGGTAGACATTGACAACATCACCCACAACTATGATGCCTGGTGGCCTCAGGTCCCTATCTGCAATGTCTCCAAGTGTCCCGAGGACTATCCTCTCATCATCCAGTGTCCCTCTCTCAATTACACATACAGGGGTCTCGGCGGGGCGGTGCTTCATGATCTCCTCCATGTTCTCCCTTATGTTACCAACACCCATGAGTATTATGAGTGTATCTGCATTGTAGTCCCAGTGAACCTGCCTCTCGGGCTTTGTCGGGTCCTCATGGCCTGTAACCACGGTGAAGGATGTTGCAACACCCCGGTGGGTTACAGGAAGCCCGACAGATGTGGGGACACCAACAGCCGATGTTACCCCCGGGATGACCCTGTACTGGATTCCGGCTTCCTTAAGGGCCAGGATCTCCTCACCACCCCTCCCAAATACGAAGGGATCGCCGCCCTTGAGCCTCACCACCGTCCCATGTTTCCGGCCTTCCTCAACCAGTATGCTGTTTATCTCATCCTGGGTCCTGTGGTGTTCACCACTCCTCTTACCAACGTATATGAGTTTGGCTTCATCAGGCGCGTATCTGAGTATCTCTTCACCTGCCAGGCGGTCATAGACCACCACGTCCGCCCTCTCAAGGACCCTTATGGCCTTGAGTGTTATGAGTTCAGGGTCCCCTGGCCCTGCGCCAACAAGATAGACCACCATGATCATCACCTCTGTTGTAATGTCCTCAGGGGGGAGTTGCAGTTCATAGCAACAGGATATACTACCATGATCATCACCTCTAGATCTTCAGGATGCCCCTGAAGAATTTGAAGCCATCAGTGGATCCCAGTATCTCCTCGGACGCCCTCTCAGGGTGGGGCATCACCGCGCATACCATCCCTGTTTCATCGCAGACCCCTGTTATCCCGTCCAGGGAACCGTTCGGGTTTTCCCCATGGAACTGCAGGACCACCTGATCGTTTTCCCATACCTCACTGATATTGTTGTGATAGTACCTGCCCTCTGCATGGGCCACTGGCATCCTTATAACCTCATCCTTCCTGAAGAGACCTGTGAATGGCGTCCTGGTTGTTTTAACCCTGAGTTCGGTCCACTGGCAATTGAATTTTGGGTGCTCGTTGACGGTGAAGACCCCTGGCACAAGCCCAACCTCTGCAAGGATCTGGGCACCATTGCATATGCCCAGAACAGGCTTCTCCTCCTTCACAAGTTCCCTGACAGCGTCCATTACAGGGGTTATGGCTGCAATTGCACCTGCACGGAGGTAGTCCCCGTAGGAGAAACCCCCTGGGATCACGACGGCGTCGAGGTGATCAAGGTTGCGCTGGTTCCACCACACATACTCGGGCTCTGCCCCTGCCAGTTCAAGGACATGGTGGACGTCACGGTCACAGTTGGATCCGGGAAACCTTATAACTCCCACCCTCATGTTTCAGCCTTCCATCTCATTTATACTGACATCATAGTCATGGATGACCGGGTTGCAGAGGAGGCGCTGGCACATATCCTCAACCTCCCTCTCAACAGCCTCAAGGCTGTCCTCGTCCATGGTGAAGGTTATAACATCAGTTGTATCGGTGTCCTCAACCTCGTATCCAAGGAGTGCCAGGGCCCTCTCAATTGTGGCCGCCTCAGGGTTCAGCATCCCCTTCTTTAGCCTTATTCTTACCTCAACCATAAATTTCATTCCATCACCTCAGAGTTTAACCTTCCACCTTTCAATGTCATCATCATCGAGTATCATCCTGGCAACCCTCCTGTAGGCGCCAACAACACCCTCCTCTCCACGGCGGAATATGTCCTTGTCCAGGGGCTCTCCGGTCTCCTTGTCCCAGAGGCGGCAGGTGTCAGGGCTAACCTCATCGCCGAGCCTTATCCTACCATCTGAGTCCCTTCCGAATTCCAGCTTGAAGTCTGGCAGGATAAGTCCCCTTGACTTGAGGAACTCCCTGAGGACGTCGTTTATCTGCAGTGTGATCCTCCTTATCTCCTCCAGTTCATCCCTGGTGGCGATCCCGAGGGCAAGGATTATGTCGTCGTTCAGCATGGGGTCCCCGTGCTCATCACTCTTGTAGTCCATCTGTATGAGGGGTGGTCTGAACTCCTGGCCCTCCCTGAAGGGGAACCTCCTGACGATGCTCCCGGCTGCTATGTTCCTGGTTATAACCTCTATGGGTATCATCTCAAGTTTCCTTGCAATCATGCAGCCGGGCTCCCTGAGTTCAAGGTACTGGGTCGGTACCCCGGCGTCCTCGAGGACCTCAAATATCTTTGCTGAGATAACAGAGTTGTAGTAGCCCTTCATATCAAGGGTGTCCTTCCTTTCACCGTCGCCTGCTGTTATATCATCCCTGAATCTGACTGCAACAATTTCAGGGTCATCTGTAAGGAGAACATCCTTTGCCTTACCACTGTAGAGTGGACCGTCTATCTTCACATCCATACTATCACTTTAAATTAATTATGAGCATGAGATTCTGGATCGACTCTCCAATACTTATATAGGTGTAAATCCTATTATGAGTTATATCGCGATTCAGTTATATAATCTTGCGAAATCAGATTCATGCTTCTCAGGGTGAAATAATGTGTGGCATTGTGGCTTGTATACTTAAGGATAGGATTGCAGCCCCGATTCTCCTGGAATGCGTCAGGAGGCTGGAGTACAGGGGCTATGACTCCGTTGGTATCGCAACATCGGATCCAGTGATAAGGATCAAAAAGGACAGGGGTAAAATCGACGAGGTGGATGCAAAACTTGACCTTGCAGATCTACCAGGCAACATGGGGATAGCCCATGTCAGGTGGGCGACCCATGGTCTCCCCACAGCTGAAAACGCCCATCCACATACTGACTGCAGCGGCGAGATAGCAGCGGTACACAACGGGATAATAGAGAACTACCTGGAGGTTAAGGAGGAACTTGAATCAGAGGGCCACATATTCAGGTCCGAGACAGACACTGAGGTCATACCCCACCTCATAGAGAAGTACATGGATGAGGGGATGGACCTCGAAGCCGCAACAGCCACAGCACTCAGGAAGCTCAGGGGAGCATATGCAATTGCAGTCATATCATCCAGGGAGCCTGGAAGGATCGTGGGGGCCCGGAAGGAGAGTCCACTCATAGTTGGTGTCGGTGAGGGAGAATACTTCCTGGCCTCAGACGTTCCCGCCATCCTCAACCACACCAGCAGGGTGATATACCTCGATGACGGTGAGATGGCCATAATTGATGGGGATCTGAGGGTCACCGACATTGAGGGCAACCCTGTGGAGAAGGAGGTCCATTCAATCAACTGGTCGGCTGACATGGCAGAGAAGGGAGGCTATGACCACTTCATGCTTAAGGAGATACATGAGGAACCCGCCGCGGTGAGGGACACCCTCACAGAGATGGATGAAGTGTTCAGGGTGGTTGAGGAGATAGGCGAGGTTGAAAGAGTCTGTTTCGTTGCCTGTGGAACATCCTACCATGCATCCCTGGTTGGCAAGTACCTCTTCGAGAGCCTCCTTGGCATACCGACCGATGTTATCCTTGCAAGTGAGTTCAGATACTCTGCAGGGGCCCTGAATGACAGGACACTGGCCATATTCATAAGTCAGTCAGGTGAAACAGCGGATACCCTGAACGCCCTCCGTGCAGCCAATTCAAGGGCCAGGACCCTGGCGATAGTCAACGTACTTGGAAGCTCAGCAACAAGGGAGGCCCAGCATGTCCTCTACACAAGGGCTGGCCCCGAGATAGGTGTGGCTGCAACCAAGACCTATGTGAGCCAGTTAACTGTTATATACATGCTAGTGGCTGCAATGGGTGCACCAGGCCTCATGGAAAAACTTGAAAGGGTCCCTGAGTTCATGGAGAGTGCCCTTGAGGATGAGGACCGCATCAGGGAACTGGCAGCAGCCTACAGTGATGCTAGGGACTTCTTCTTCATAGGACGCGGATTCGCCTATCCAACGGCCCTTGAGGGGGCCCTGAAGCTCAAGGAGATAACCTACATACACGGTGAGGGCTACGCAGCAGGTGAACTCAAGCACGGCCCCCTGGCCCTGATAGATGACGGGGTACCGGTAGTTGCAATTTCACCGCCAGGCCCCTGCCATGATAAGACCCTGAGCAACGTTGAGGAGGTCAGGGCGAGGGGTGCAAGGGTCATAGGCCTTGGCAGCGTTTCAGATGAATCCCTCAGGAAGGAGGCCGATGACTTCATAGGCCTTGACCCTGAGGTTGATGATATCATATCGCCCCTGATCTACATCGTCCCCCTCCAGCTCCTATCATACCATGTGAGTGTGGAGCGTGGACTGGACCCTGACAAGCCAAAGAACCTTGCAAAGTGTGTGACCGTTGAGTGAAGATGACAAGAGTCATAAAGAAGTATTACGGGGTCCTGACGCTTATATGCGTCCTTATAGGTTTTCTGTTCCCTGAATTTTCAGTTTTTTCAGGTTACACGCCGCTACTACTGGCGCTCCTGGTTTTCTCCCTGGTTGTTGAGCACAGCATAGAGGATTTGGGGAGGATAATCCATCACCCACGGTTTATTGCCCTGATCCTGGCATCTACTCTATTGCTATACCCCATCATGGGATTCATCTTCAGCAGGATCCTCGGGCTGGATTCGGACCTATCTGTGGGGGTCATACTCCTCTCATTCGCCCCATCACCGATTGTAGCAGCCCTCTGGACTGAGATATCTGGTGGTGATGGCACTCCCGCAATATCAGCCGCCCTAACATCCATGCTGACCTCTGTGGCGGTCTACCCCGCGGTTCTTTACGTCCTTGGGGTTGCATCACCGGCAGTTGCCTTCAGGGTGCTCTCACTGCTCCTCTTCAGTGTTTTCATTCCAGCCATCCTGGCCCTGATCCTGAGGCTTGAGGTTGAATTGGTTCAACCGGTGAGGGATGGTATTAACATTTTATCCGCCATTCTGGGGCTTCTGATAATCATAGTTGCAGTTGCCCACATGTCAGGGGCTCTGGGGGGGTGGGGTGTTCTGAGGGTGGTGTTCCTGGTATCTGTGATGCTCCTCGCCGGCTTCATCTATGGCTTCCTTATCGGCAGGAGAATGCCCGGATACAGGGTTGCCTCAATTTACACTTCAGGGATGCGTGATGGTGTGATACCGGTTGGGGTTGCTCTTACATACTTTTCCTCTGCAGCGGCACTCCCGGCAACCATCCTCCTGGTGGTGATGCCGGTATTCACAGGGATAGTATACTACCTTGTGGGAACAGATGATTGATGTCAGCTATTCAGTTTCCGGGAGGGAGGGTACTTTAACGGACCATTTCATTACAAGGTACTCTTTAATTTCTGATTCAGGGACCCTCTTCACAGCCCTCCTTTTACGTATAACCCTTCTCAGCCCCATGTAGGCATCATATTTTGCCCTCAAAATGATGAATTTCCCTCTTTTTATATTCAGAAGGACCTGGATGATTTCTGTGATAACAAAGAGGGGGAGATACCTTAAAAGCAGATCAGCGGGCATGTTCTTAATGAAGGTCCAGGTATAATTTCTCCAGTTATGGTAAACTGTGAAGTCACTTACAAAGGGATTGGTACCCCCCTTGTGGTGGTATACGATGGCATCGGGGGCGTAAAGTGAATCCCATCCTGCGCTTCTGAGTCTGAGTGCCAGGTCAAAGTCCTCATAGTATGCAAAGAAATCCTCATCAAAGTATTCACCATCGACCTCAACATCTTCAAGGGCTTCTCGTCTGTAGAGACAGGCACCGGCACAGCAACCCAGGATTCTGGCCCTTTCATCAAAATTTTCAACGGGTTCATATGCGCCCCTGTTGAATCCAAGACCATTCTTGGAGTATTCAAGACCAGCCGAATCTATAAGTTTTCTGTTCTGTCCCCAGATCATCCTGGCCTGCACACTCCCCACACTTTCACTCTCCTCCGCCGCCACCATGAGATTCTCTATAAAATCTGGAAGAACCTCCGTGTCATTATTGAGGCACATCACATACCTGCAGTGGGGATCCTCAAGCGCTATCCTGATTCCCTGATTGTTTGATGCAGCGAATCCCAGATTCTCACGGTTTTCAATCAGTATTATCCTGTCATTGAGGTATTCACTGAAGTTACTCTTTATAAAGTCCACTGAACCATCAGATGAGCCGTTGTCAATGAACACTATTCTGAAGTCCTCGTAGGTCTGTCTCAGAAGGGATCTGAAGTATGCCTCAAGAAAGGATACTCCGTTGAGGTTGGGTGTTATGATGTAGGTTTCTGGTATAGGATCACTTCCTTTGATCTATCTATTCTTCCGGGCAATGATGAACCTGTAGGTCCTTTCGATTCCTTCAACGATATTATCCCATAGGAATTTTTCCTCAACCTTCTTCCGGCCCTCGGACCCCATCCTGTCCCTTAATTCATCATCAGAGATTAAAAGCTTTATCCTATCATGGAGGGCCTCCTTGTCACAGGGCTCAACCAGGAAACCGTTTTCACCGTCATCTATGACCTCAACGACTCCACCGGACCTGTAGGCAACAGCAGGCACACCACAGGCACCCGCCTCAGCAAGGACCATCCCGAAACCCTCCCTGGTGGATGGGAGGACAAGCACCCTGGCCCCCCCTATCATGGATATGACTTCACGGTAGCTGAGGTTATGGTGGAATGTGACTGACTCCCCTACCCCAAAATCATCGACCATGGCTTTGAGTCTAGACCTCTCCACCCCGTCCCCTACTATTTCGAGTCTGAGGTCAGGGAAATCTGTGACAAGTTTACTGAAGACCTCTATGATGTGATCCACATGCTTGTGGGGGGCGAGGCGTCCAACGAATATTATGTAGTTCCCGGTTGCTGGTGTGACGGAATCGATGAGTTCAAGGTCAACGCCGTTCGGGATGATGTGGATATCCGCGGGGGGTCTGCCATGGACGTCTGTGAGTGCTGAGGCCGTGCTGCGGCTAACGGTGATCACACCATCATAGGGGAGCCTCATGAGGACCCTCTCAAGTAGTCCGGCTGTTCCTGATGACTGCAGCCACTGGTCACCATGGGCGGAACTCACATCATGGATGGTTGCAACCATGGGTGTTCCACGGATCCTTGAGGCGAGGAATGATGGTGGGAGGGGGGCGTAGGTCTGGGCATCAATGATGTCATAGTCCTGGGTCATCACCCACCTGAAAACCGCAGCCATGAACCTGATGAATTCCAGGGGTCCCCTGATGGGCGGCTTTCTTATCCTTGGGCCCAGGTGGTGCACCCTTATCCCGCTGATCTCCTCATAATCGCCGACTCCATGGATCCCCATTGATATCACATCAACCTCATGACCCCTCTCAACGAGTCTCCTGGCGATTTCAAAGTACCTCCTCTCCCCTCCCCCATTGTAATGTGGTACAAAGAAATCTGAGACTATAAGTATCTTCATGGGTTTCACTTTTCAGTTTTTGGTGCAGAGAATTTTGAGACTATAAGTATCTTCATGGGTTTCACTTTTCAGTTTTTGGTGCAGAGAATTTTGAGACTGTGAGTATTATTCATGGTGTGCCTCATCAATTTTCCCATCCAACCTTTGATTCCTCCATCAATTTATATCTAATGTATGATATAATTAATAACATGGCAGGGGTTTTTCCTGTGAATCCAATGGCCATCATATCCATCACAGCCATGGTGGCTGCCCTTGTATCAGGGGTTTACATATTCGCCAAGAACCCTGAAAGCAGATTTAACAGAGCACTACTTGTTTTCTCAGCCCTTATAGCCTACCTCTCACTCACAGACTTCGGACTTTCCATTTCAGAGTCCTACATGATGGCGGACTTCTGGGTGAGGATGGGATTCCTGTGGCCCATGGTGGTACCGATCATAGTGCACATGGTCCTCCTCTTCACAGGTAGAAGGACCACCAGGCCACTCCTTGCAGTTATATATGTACCTGCAGGGGTGATTGCGATCCTTGAACTCACAACAGATCTCATAACAGCAGGACCCACCATGACTGCATGGGGGTGGACCTTCAGGGCTGCAGAGGATTCAATCCCCTACCAGATCTCAAACATCTGGGGATTACTTGTGGCAGCAGCCGCCATAATACTTGTGGCCTGGCACTGGAGGTCATCATCGGGTCCAGAGAGGACACGGGTCTACTACCTCCTCACAGGCCTCACCTTACCTGTCCTGACGGGCATCATTACAGACCTCATCCTCCCCTCAGCGGGTATTGTGGTCCCATCACTCACAGACCCTGCAGCTGCACTTGGGGTTTCCATGATAGCCTATGGTGTCATGAGGTTCCGTTTACCAATCCTGAGTCCTTTAAACGCTGCCATGGACATTGTGAGGAATATGAACAGCTTTCTCATAATCACCGATCCTGAACTGAATATACACTACGTCAATCCAGCCGCTGAGGGGCTGACAGGTTGCAGGGCAGCTGAACTCACAGGGAGGAGGCTGACTGAGATCCTTGAATTTGAGGACATCTGCAAAGACTCAACCATTGAGTCCCGGCTTCGGGGTGGAGATGGATGGATACCTGTCATCGTATCAGCGGGCCATGTGCATGGATCCGGGGGTGAACATGTGGGCTTCCTCTTCACGGGTTCAGATATGAGGCCCATCCTTGAGATGGAGGAAAAGCTCAGGAGGAGGGAGGATCGACTGGTCCTGCTGACAGAACACATGGCTGATGGTCTTGGAGAATTCGACAGGGACTTCAATTTCAGGTACCTCAGCCCATCTGTAGAGAAGATAACAGGCTACGGCCATGAGAAGCTTATAGGCCTCTCAGTCATGGAATTCCTTGACTATCTGCACCCTGATGACAGGGATAATGTTAAAAACCTCATAATTACCGGGGGGGAAGCTCACAGGGCAACCTTCAGGATAAGGAGGCCGGATGGAAACTACAGGTGGGTGGAATACGTTGACAGACCAATCCGCACAGATGGGGACATTGAGGGCTACGTCTTCGGTTTGAGGGATATACATGAACATAAAATGGCCGAGGAGGCCCTTATTGTCAGCAAGGAGAAATTCAGGGAACTCTTCAGGAACATGAGGAGCGGCATAATTGTTGTTGAGTATGATGGAAAGGGGTTCCGGGTTAAATCCATGAACCCGGCAGCCGAGGAGATGGAGGGCGTCTCATGCGCAGCTATAAGGGGAATGGATCTTCCCAGGGCACTTCCAGGGATCTGGAACTCAGCCATCAGGAAAGCCCTCCTTGAGATCATGGAGACGGGTGAGGCCATCCACTGCCCGGAGGTGAGGTGTGGTGAGGCATGGTTTGATGTCCACCTCTACCAGCTATCAACCGGGGAGGTGGTCATAATATGCACCGACATAACCATGAGGAAGGAGTATGAGGACAGGCTCAGATCATCCCTCAGGGAGAAGGAGGCCCTCCTGAGGGAGGTACACCACAGGGTCAAGAACAACTTCCAGATAGTTTCAAGCCTGATAAATCTCCAGATGGCGGATGTTGAGGATCCAGCGCCCCTCAGAGACCTCCAGAGCAGGGTCCAGTCAATGGCACTTGTGCATGAACTGCTCTATGAGTCAGAGGACCTCACAAGTATCGATATGGGGCGCTACCTTGAGAGACTCACATCCTCCATACTTGACAGCTACCATGGAGGGGGAATAGACCTTGAGGTTGAGGTCGGTGACGTAACCCTCCCCATTGAAACCGCGGTCCCCCTGGGCCTCATAATCAATGAGCTCATCACAAACTCTGTTAAGCATGCCTTCACATCATCAGGCAGGATCACCATAGAACTGAAGGAGGATGGGAGTGAATTCACACTCACAGTCGCAGATAATGGGGTTGGTCTTCCCCTGGGATTTGTACCGGGGGAGTCGGATGCCCTGGGGCTCAGGCTCGTGGCGGGCCTCGTGGATCAGATAGATGGGACCCTGGAGACCCTTGGCAGGGATGAGGGTGCTGAGTTCAGGATAACCTTTAGGGTTGTACACTACAGGCCGAGGATATGATGTGGAACGGTTCAGGGGCCTGGAAACATTACTGGTCCGGCCTTATTGTAATCTCCATAGTGCACTGTCAGACAGATGATGGAACACTGCTTCATGCGCCGCCTTCATGTTGCATGAACCCGCTCATGGACAGTCCTGCATAAACTTTAAGTTGTAATTGCTGTAGCTGCAGAGGGGGTTGGGAGGCTGATAAAGATAACCGTCCATAAACTTTAAGTTGTAATTGCTGTATCATGTAACCATGGCACTTACACCAAGAGGGGACGTCCTCAGGACAGTCATGGATCACCTTGAAGGTGGGGCCCTGGATTCTGTGAACAGAAGGAGGGAGCTGTGGAGGTCAATCTCGGATAAATTCATAAGAACTGATGACGGATCCTACACCCTTAAATCTGAGGCCGGGGAGGCCATGCACACCAGGGTGGGGGCCATGACAGAGGCCATCGAGAAATTTGTAAAACCAACGGTTTCAGGGATCAGAGGCGACTTAAGGGTCCTGGACCTCTGCTCAGGCCTCGGATACAACACAGCCGCCCTCCTTGAGTTCACTGAGGCTTCCAGTATCACCGTTGACATGGTGGAGATCTCAGTCGCGACCATGGCCACAGCCCTGATCGTACCATCACCCAATCCAGCCCATAAAATTGTTAAGGCGGCATACGAGGACTTCCTGTTATCTGAGGGCTTACTCTCCCTAATAACCTCACCTCCACCACCCAGGGGCATCGAGCTGAGGGTTCACTGCGGTGATGCAAGGGCAGTGGTGCCTGGACTTGATGAGGGATACTATGACGCCGTCTTCCTGGACGCATTCAGTCCAGGGGTGGCTCCTGAACTCTACACGGTGGAATTCATCTCACTCCTCGCGGGGGTCCTTAAGGAGGGGGGAATACTTGCAACCTACACCTCTGCAGCCCCCATGAGGTCAGCCCTTATTGAGGCAGGGTTCCATGTGGGTCAGGGACCTGTGTTCGGGAGAAAATCAGGGGGAACACTGGCCTCCCTGGATCCAGGGATGATCAGAGAGCCACTTGACTGGAGGGATGAACGTATGATAGCCCTCAGTGACGCGGGGATACCCTACAGGGACCCGGAACTGTCTGCTGATGCCATTGAAATAATGGAGAGGCGGAGGGCCGAGAGGATGTCTGCCAGGGGAGTTACAAGGATATCCTCAGCGGTTAAAACACCACTGTACCTGGGCTCAGAGAGGTTGGAGGGGGGAACCGGGAGACGTGTCCGGAGAAACCTCACCCGGTTTGGAATAGATGACCCTTCAGGTCCGGAGGCGCTATACATCATCTGCCCCCAGATGGAGGAGTGTGTATGTGGCTGTGGGGAGTATAGACCAGGCAACTCAAGGGAGGGGATACTCTCAATGAGGAGGAGGCTGATGGACCTGGTTAACCTGCGACACCTTGCCTGATTAGAATGCATGCACTGCAGTCTGTATGGGAGAATTTTTAGTGTGAGGATTACATATTAATCAGTATCTTGCTCCGGTGCCTGTTAATCAGCATCATGTGGTTCACTGATCTGCAGGGAAGGACCCTCTTAATTACTGAGGTGGATCAACTGATCTGGGGATAAGCCCCTTTTTATACTTAATTAATATGGGAGGATTTCATGTTTGAGATAAAAGCAAAGGACGGCCTTGGAAGGACAGGGATACTTAAGACAGAGCACGGTATCGTCAGGACACCCGCGCTGATGCCTGTAATACATCCAGGTAAACAGACCATCGATGTTAAGGGGTCTGGAGCCGAGATGGTGATAACCAATGCATACATAATCTACAGGAACCCTGAACTGAAGGAGAAGGCACTTAAAGATGGGGTGCACAGACTCATAGACTTCAATGGCCCCATAATGACAGATTCAGGTTCATTCCAGCTATCAGAGTACGGCGACATTGAGGTGGAGAACCATGAGATAATACGTTTCCAGGATGAGATAGGCACAGACATAGGCACATCACTGGACATACCAACACCCCCAGGTGTCAGCCACAGGAGGGCCCTGGAGGAGGTGGAGGTCACCCTTGAGAGGGCCAGGGAGTCCATTGAGTACAGGGAGAGAATGATGCTCAACGCAGTTGTACAGGGTTCAACACACCCGGACCTGAGGAGTTACTGCGCATCTCGCCTGGCTGAGCTGCCGGTGGAACTCCACCCCATCGGTGCGGTGGTGCCACTCATGGAGTCCTACCGTTACAGGGAACTCGTCGATGCAGTGCTTTCATCTGTATCTGAGCTACCACCCTCAAGGCCAAGGCACCTCATGGGGGCAGGTCACCCGATGCTGTTTGCCCTGGCAGTCTCAATGGGCTGCGACCTCTTTGATTCGGCAGCCTACATACTCTATGCAGAGGACGACCGTCTTCTCAGCACCGAGGGAACATACAAACTCGAGAACCTCCAGGAGATGCCATGTTCCTGCAGTGTCTGCACCGATTACACACCATCAGAGCTCATGGGGATGGACAGGGAGGATCGCAGGAACCTGATAGCTGAACACAACCTCCATGTGAGCTTCGCAGAGATAAGGAAGGTCCGCCAGGCAATCCACGACGGAAGCCTCATGGAGCTAGTTGAAGAGCGCTGCAGGGCACACCCCCGCCTTCTGGAGGGCTACAGGCGCATGTCAGAGTACGTGGATCTCATTGAAAAATTTGAGCCGAGATCCAAGAGGTCAGCATTCTTCTACACAGGTCCAGAGTCACTGGGTCGAGTGGAGGTCCAAAGACACCTTAAAAAAGTCAGGGAAGGTCTTGGGGAGAAAATAGCCCTCGTCGCCCCATCGAGGAGGCCCTACTCATCCAGCCTGCCTGATAGGCTTGAGGGCTTCCGTTCACTTAGACCCATGGAAGGAGGGGACTGGAGTGTCGTGGTGGTTGATCTCCCCTTTGGCCTCATCCCCCTTGAACTTGACCAGGTATACCCCCTGGCCCAGAGCGATGCACCTGGTATAATGGACCTTGATGGGGAGGAGTTCCTCAGGGGGCTTGTCCTGGACCTAATTGATCTGGGTGCAGTGATAGATGAGAAACTCTGCAGTGAACTTGGAATTGAGCTCCCCCACATTTACACAGGTGAAGTTGAAACCACAGTTGAAGATCTGGACCGTGTAAGGATGGTGGCAGACTACCAGTTCGGCAGGGGTGCTGGTGAACTCCTCTTCACAGATGATGTGAGGATTGAGAGGAGCCGCAACACAGGTAAGATAAGGCACATATATGCAGGGGATGAGCTCATCTGCACCATGAGGGCATCAGATGGTCTCCTGGTCCTTGGAGCGGAGGGGGCGGTCAGGCTCCACCAGGGGACCACCTACCCGGCATTCAGGGTGGTTGTAAATGAGGAGTCTGAGCCCTTTGCAAGGAAGGGTAAAAGTGTTTTTGCAAAGTTTATAATAGACTGCGACAATAATATAAGGGCCAACGATGAAGTTTTAATTGTTAACGCTGATGATGAACTTCTGGCCACAGGTAAGGCCCTCCTCTGTGCCGGGGAGATGATGGACCTCAACCATGGCCAGGCAGTTAAAACCAGGAAAGGAGGATTTTAATTGATACCGGGTATGGGAATGAACCCAAAGCAGCTGAAACAGATGCAGAGGGCCATGAAGCAGATGGGAATGGATATGAAGGATCTTCGTGGTGTTGAAGAGGTTGTTATCAAACTAAAGAGGAAGGAGATCATCATAAAAAACCCTAAGGTTAATGTCATGGAGTTCATGGGACAGAAGACGTACCAGGTGACTGGTAAGGCCCGTGAGAGGTCCCTTGAAGCTGAAATGGAGATACCCGAGGATGACATTGAACTTGTCATGAACCAGACAGGTGCAAGCAGGGAGGACGCCACAAGGGCCCTCCAGGAGACAGGGGGGGACCTTGCAGAGGCCATCATGAGGTTGAGCTGATGGTCCTTATAGCCCATATCTCGGACCTGCATGTGGGCGCACCCAACTTCAAGGAGGACATACTCCTTGAGGCCATAAGACAGATCAACAAACTCAAACCAGATGCAACCGTCATAACAGGGGACCTCACAGATAACGGCTACTACCTTGAATTCCTTCAGGCAGCAGAGTACCTGAGCGACCTTAAGGGGCCCCACATATTTGTACCTGGAAATCATGATGCCAGGCACGTGGGCAATGAGACCTTCGAGGATGTCTTCAGGTACCGGAGGGGGACCTTTGTGATGGACGGCCTCACCATCATAGGACTTGACAGCAGCGAACCAGACCTGGATTACGGGAAGATAGGGAGGTCCCAGCAGATCTGGATGGAGGAGGAACTTGACAGGGCATCCTCTAGGGGGCACATAAGGGTTATAGCCCTCCATCACCACATAATCCCGGTGCCCAAGACAGGGCGTGAGAGGAACGTCCTTGCAGATGCCGGTGACATACTCCAGTCCATAATCAGCAAGGGGGCTGACCTGGTCATATCTGGCCACAAGCATGTCCCCCACGTCTGGAGGCTTGAGGACACCTTCTTTGTAACTGCGGGGACGGTCTCATCCCTTAAACTGAGGGGTAAAGATATTAACTCATACAATACATATTACATTGATGAGGATTCCATGAGAATAGTCCTAAATCAGGTGCAGGGAGAGAGTATTGAACTGGCATCCTGCAGCCTGTGAAATATCAGCTAAAGGTGGTTACTTGAGGGTAATTATAGATGCATCGAACGTCGCCCATTCACGGAAGAATGATGAGGAGAAGCCATGCCTAGAGAACATACTTTCAGCGGCAGAGGAACTTGAGAAACTTGGCTACGAACCGGTTATAATCGCCGATGCATCCCTGCGACATGAGATAGATGATAAGGAGCAGTTCAGGAAGCTCCTGGAGGAGGGTAAATTCCAGCAGGTCCCCTCAGGTACCAGCGCAGACCACTTCATACTGAAGATGGCTGAGGAGGAGGATGCCAAGATACTCTCAAATGATGTTTTCAGGGACTACAAGGACGAGTTCCAGGATATAAACAGCAGGAGGATACCCTACACCTTCAGGGATGATAGGATCCTCATCGGGACCTCCGGGAAACCAAAGAAGGTAAAGAACATACTTCAGAAGATCTGCAACGAGGCCCTCAGGGAATTCGAGAGGAAGAGGATAGACGCATATAAGGTTAAACGTGGCAAGAAACTCAGCGGTATAGCCATAGCCAAGGAGGCAATAGACAGGATAAGCCGGAGCCAGGAGGAGGGCCTTGAACCCAAACTTGAGGGCATATTCATGAAGCTGCCCCTCTTCGAGAAGTTCATGAGCATGGTTGAGGAGGTTGAGAGGACCAGCAACTACATAATATTCGTCCTTGTGCATCCAAAGGATTACCGTGATGCCGTTAAGTACGCCGGGAACATTGCAGTCACCGTCGGGGACAGGCTGAAACTTGAGCACGCCCCCCTGGTGGCTGTCAGGAATGACCTGTTCCTTAAACCAGGCACCTTTGAGCTCAACATAATGTACTCGGAGGACGTCATGGAGGAGGCCCCCTACAATGTTAACATAACAATAAATGATCATGATTACAGCTTCGTTAAGAAGAACTCAAGGAACATAGCGAGCACCATAGCGGCAAGGATAGGTTCATGGAGGTTCCCCATAGTATCCGTTAAACCGAGCATGCTACTTGAGAAGCCAGGGGAATTCGAGGTAGTCCTTGAGAAGGGAGGCAATGATTGATGGTTATGGATTATCTGCTGCGGAAGATACTGGGCTTCTTCCTGGGGTACAGGGTTCTGAGCATAGGGACCAGGTACATGCCCACCAACAGTACAGAGCGCGAATACGTGGACATGCTCAACTACACCAGGACAATGCTCATAGAGATTGAGAGGGCCCATATAAACACCAGCAACATATTCGATAACCTCGCAAGGGAACTCGGGACAGAGAACATACCAAGGGAGAGGAAATTCATCGAACTTAAACCTGCCGATGAGGAGGTCGATGAATACGCCCTCCTCAGTAACATAATAATGGGTAGTGACCGCTACCTCTACATTGAGATATTCAACGGCGGTCGCATAGCTGATGAATTCGTGGATATCATCGAAAATGAAAAGGGAAAAATAATCGAGAAGAGCTCCAGTGAGGTGCTTTCAAGGTTCCTGTCCAAGAATGACGCCATAAGGGTGGCTATAAAAATTATAGGTGCTGGAATCAGGAGAGGAATAAATGTGAGGGCCGCGGCTGGTATGACAGGCGCTGCAGCCATTGAAAGGGCCATAAACCTAAACAAAGAGATCGGGGAAGTCCCCGGGGTCGGGTTCACAAAGCTTGGAGGAGAATTTGCCATAATATTCACAGGCGAATTTGAAACCCTGAAGGGTGCACCATCCTACCGTGACAATTACCTCTTCATTGACATGATCGACTCCACCGCATTCATAGAGAGGTATGGCCGGGACAGCCTCGTTGAGATAATGAATGATATAAAGGCCTACATGGAGAATGACTGCCATGGGAAGATTGAGGGCTACCGTGAGGGAGGAGACGACCTCATAGCCAACTTCCCAACCAAGGACATGGCCCTCAGGGCCGGTATAGATTCCGCATGGCATGCAATGGATAACGGGGCAAACATAAGGGTCGGGATAGGACGCACAAGGAGGGAGGCCGGTGAGAGGGCCCAGATGGCCGATGAGATAATGCTCTGGAACCCCACCTCCATAATGGTATTCGATGTTGCAGATGGCCTCTACGGGTACTTCATACCCTCACCCTTCACAAGGTCAGTTATAGACTTCTTCATGAAGAGGAAGTCAGTGGCACTTCTGGTCTTTGTCTTTGTATTCGTCGCAACCTTCCTCGGCTGGAACGTGGGGCACTGGGAGTTTGGCCTCGTCGCAATCCTGCTTGCTATTATCTATGGCGCCACAGCATAAAAAGGAAACCTATTTAAGGATATGTCAAGATAATATTAAGGGGAATTGAAATGAGACCTGAAACCGAGGCTAAAATCATTGTTAGCTTCCTGATTTCCCTTATAGCATTTGGGTGCGGGTCCGGCCTGGGCATAGCAATCGGTCTTTCCGGCGGGGACATCACATCTGTTGGTATTAATAATACATCGTCCAATGATAATGTCCAGCTGACCCCAAGCAGCACCAACCACCTTCCCCTCAACGGTATAAAGGAGCAGGGAAGGGAGGTTGCTGAGAACGGCAATGGGGAAGTCAACGTTGTTAACAACCAGGGGTCCTCCAACAATACAACCTACTGAGGGTGAGACCCCGATGAACTTTTTTTAAGGGAGAGTGTATACGATGGAACTGAGATTTATGAGGGGTGGCGTCTGCGCTGTCGAAGGAGTCATCGCAGCAGGATGCCGTGATGGCAAATATGGTGTTGGAATCATCGTTAACAGGGGTTCAACTGCTGCAGCTGTCTTCACCTCAAACAGGGTTCGAGCAGAACCAGTTAAACTCACAGAGCGCGTAATGGCAGATGGAAGAATCTCAGCCATCGTTGCAAACAGCGGGAACGCCAACTGCTTCACAGGCATGGATGGAATGGATGATGCAATAAAGATGGCCAGAACCGTGGCAGAGGCCCTATCCCTGGATGAAAACGAGGTTGCAGTGGCTTCCACAGGCGTTATAGGAAGGAGGATGCCCATTGAGAAGATACAGTCCCTCATCAGGAGGGCCGTAAATCAACTGGAAAATTCAGAGGCCGCATCAGGGGATCTTTCAGAGGCTATAATGACCACCGACACATTCCCCAAGGAGGTGGCAGTTGAGTTTGAACTTGAAACCGGGGAGAAGGCCCGTATAGGTGCTGTTGCCAAGGGTTCAGGGATGATAGCCCCCAACATGGCCACGATGCTATCATTCATAACAACCGATGTTGATGCATCAGCCTCTGAACTTAGGGAGGCCCTCAGGAGGGCGGTTGATGAGAGCTTCAACATGCTCATAGTGGATGGTGATGAGAGCACCAATGACATGGTCATAATATCCTCCACCAGGACCTCAGGCAGGATAGATTCGAACTTCCAGGAGGCCCTCGTGGCCGTGTGCAGGGAACTTGCCCGTATGATGGCCAGGGACGGTGAGGGCGCCACCAAGTCCTTCCAGGTGGATGTTGTAAATGCCGGGACACCAGAGGATGCTAAAATGGCTGCAAGGGCCATAGCAGGTTCTTCACTTGTTAAAACAGCCATATTCGGGGCCGATCCCAACTGGGGACGTATAGTTGCAGCTGCAGGATACTCTGGAGCAGAGTTTGACCCTGATGAGATAAGCGTCACCCTTGAGTCTGGGTCAGAATCTGTGGTGATAGTTGACCATGGTGATGTCCGGGCATTCGAGGGCACAGAGGAACTTGAAATTGCTGAGAGGGTCATGAAGGAGAATGAGATAAGAATAATCGTTGACCTGGCTGCTGGAGATGAATCAGCCACAGCCTATGGCTGCGACCTCACCTATGATTATGTGAGGATAAATGCAGAGTACACCACATGAGTAAGGTCTTAAGGTGTTTTTTATGGAAACAGTTAACATCCTCGTTGAGGCACTGCCCTACATAAAGAAGTTTCACAGGAAGAAGATCATGATAAAATATGGCGGCCATGCCATGATAGATGAGTCTGCCATGGACTCAACCGCCAGGGACACCGTCCTGCTCAAATATGTGGGCATGGAACCCGTCGTGGTCCATGGTGGAGGACCCGAGATTTCACGTGCAATGAACAAGATGGGTAAGGAGCCAAAGTTCATTGAGGGCCTCCGGGTGACTGATGAGGAGACCATGGAGATAGTGAAGATGGTCCTCGTTGGTAAGATAAACACCAGCATAGTCTCAAAGATATGCTACCACGGTGGGAGGGCCATAGGATTATCAGGTAAGGACAGCAACCTCCTGCTTGCAAGGAAGAGGGCGCCCCATGTTGTTAGGGACGATAAGACAGGTGAGAGGCGGGAGATAGACCTGGGACTTGTGGGTGAAATAGAATCCGTTGACCCCGGGATAATCAACATGCTAACAGATAACAACTACATACCTGTCATATCACCCATAGGGGTTGACAGGGATGCTAATACACTCAACCTCAACGCAGACACTGTTGCGGGTGAGGTTGCAGCTGGTATAGGGGCTGAGAAGCTCATAGTACTGACAGATGTCCCCGGGATACTTGAGGACCCCTCAGACCCTGATACCCTCATAAGGAGGATAACTGTTGATGAGCTCAGCGATCTCGTGAAGAGCGGTATAGTGGAGGGGGGTATGCTCCCAAAGACCCTCACCTGTATACAGGCAATCAATGATGGAGTATCCTCCGCCCACATAATCGATGGTAGGGTTGAGCACTCACTGCTCCTTGAAATCTTCACAAAGAAGGGTATAGGGACCATGATAACCGGTTGAGAACTGGTAATGGGGATAAATGCCCCTATTCAGGGATAGGGACCATGAGAAATGAGGGTTAATCAGGAGGGTCTTTTTTTAGACCAATCCCGGACTTCAGGGGTGCTGTTTGGGTTTCTATCAGGTTTTATTGGGGGGTTGAACATCAGTCCTGCTTTATTAGTTCCTCCCTTATGGCCTCTGCCATCTCCATGGTACTGGCCGTACCCCCGAGGTCTGGCGTCATGATGCCCCTCATCAGGGTTTTTTTGAGGGCGTTTTCTATTTTTTGGGCTTCCTGTTTTTTGTTGAGATGTTTTAGCATTAGTGTGGTTGTTAGTATCATTGCTGTGGGGTTGGCTATGTTTTTTCCTGCTATCTGGGGTGCTGATCCGTGTACTGGTTCGAATATTGCGTTTTTTTCTCCTATGTTTGCTGATGGTGCGAGTCCTAGTCCTCCGATGAGTCCTGCGGCTTCGTCTGATAGTATGTCTCCGAAGAGGTTGGTTGTGACGATGACCTGGAATTCCTGGGGCTGGGTTATGAGGTACATTGCTGTGGCGTCCACGTAGTAGTCGTTTGCCTCCATTTCAGGGTATTCTGATGCCACTGAGTAGAATTGGTCCCTGAAGACTCCGTCGGTTTTTTTGAGGACGTTGGCCTTGTGTACCGCTGTGACTCTTTTCATGCCCTCGCTCCTGGCGTATTCGAATGCGAATCGGCTGATCCTCCTTGAGGCGGCCCTTGTTATGATCCTCCTTGCAACTGCGCCCTCACCTGTGTACTCCTCGTCACCCACATAGAGGTCCTCGGTGTTCTCCCTCACAATCACAAAATCAAGGTCAGGGTAGAGGCAGGGGACCCCAGGAAGGGACTTAACAGGCCTCAAATTCGCAAAAAGGTC
>Ga0272448_1001121_pt1 | contig 37644 bp, 27 predicted proteins | sample YNPCB0191_FD_202220 | JGI IMG/M metagenome (GOLD analysis project Ga0272448, IMG submission 202220) | Hot spring sediment microbial communities from Yellowstone National Park, WY, United States - YNP-CB-019-1 | ecosystem: Environmental > Aquatic > Thermal springs > Hot (42-90C) > Sediment...
TTTCAAAACCAATAAGCACCAGGTTTAAGTTAAGTATAATACCTTTATTGCTAGGCTTCTCCTAGAAAATACTATCCCCCAATCAAGAGAAATATTAGATATAGTGGGAGCATTCAACAGTATTAATCGGCGAAATAGCCATCAAACCTAAAGTTTCTGTTAGAGTAAGCAGTCGTGACAAGTAACAAAATCCTAGTTATCGATGACACTACAGTAGTCAGGGTAAAAGTACGAGAAATGTTGCCTCCTGGCAACTTTGAGGTAATGGAAGCAAAAGATGGTATAGAAGGACTCAATCTCATCCGTCAAGAAAAATTCAGCTTAATCATGCTGGATTTTTTGTTACCAAAAATGAGCGGCTGGGAAGTTTTTCAACAAATTCAATCTCAGCCAGAGCTCAAGAAGATTCCCTTGGTAATAATGTCTGGTCGCAAAGAAGAAGTGACAGAAAAAATCCCAGAACCCTTTGAAGGATTCGAATTTCTGGGCAAGCCTTTTGATCAAAAGCAACTACTTAATGCAATTAAATCAGCTATGCTCAAGGCTAAACAACCGCGCCCAGAACCAACCCGAACCCCCACATCACCTACTGATAGCGGTATAGCAGCGACCATTGTCGGAACTACCTCCACCACTAACCAAATTCAAGCATTGAATGAAAAAATAACCGCTATGCAAGCAGAAATTGATAGCTTGAAAAAACAACTAGCTCAGGTGGTGAACTTTATCAAACAGAAAATTAAATAGCATTCCCTCTATAAACTTAAAGTCACCAGCCTGCACAAGCAGGCTTTTTTCATCTATATTTTTCATCTATAAAAATAAACTGTTATTTCCATATTTATATAGAAATAACAGCATTTAAAATCTATGTAACATCAATAAATTTCTATATAAAATCATAATTATAAGGTGTGTTTATATCTTTTTGATGGAGAAAAAATGACATGTTCTAGGCAATTTTGGGAATAATAATATATAATATAATCACACAATACATTAGTCTAGGTTAATGAAAGGATCTTTAAAAACAAATCAATTTCTTCCAGGCTATAGCATTATTGAACAAATTTATTCAGGTACTAGAACAATTGTTTATCGCGGCATTAGGCAACAAGACCAAAAGCCTGTCATCATTAAAACGATGCGTAGCGAATATCCTAACTTGCATGAAATTGCCCAATTCCGCAGTCAATATGCAATTACTAAAAATCTCAATCTTTCAGGTATTGTTAAAACCTATAGTTTAGAACACTATCGCAATCGATATGCCATAGTAATGGAAGACTTTGGCGGCATTTCCCTTCAGCAATGGATAGAACAAAATAGAGACAAAACCCCTCTAAATCTAGAGCTTTTTATCGACATAGCTATCCAAATTGCCTCTATTCTTGACGGACTACATCGCCATCGCATTATTCACAAAGATATTAAACCAGCCAATATTCTGATTCACCCCAGCAGCAAAGAAGTCAGAATCATCGACTTCAGCATCTCTTCAGTGGTACCAACAGAAGCTCAAAGCTTAACAAATCTCAAAATATTAGAAGGTACTCTCAGTTACATTTCCCCAGAACAAACTGGACGGATGAATCGAGGTCTAGATTATCGTACTGACTTTTACTCCCTTGGAATCACCTTATTTGAACTTCTTACAGGACGGTTACCCTTTCCAAGCAGCGATCGCACGGAGTTAATCTATTGCCATATTGCCAAAGAACCACCACGCGCAAACTCCATTAATCCCAACATTCCACCAATACTATCAGATATTATTGCCAAACTCATGGCAAAAAACGCCGAAGATAGGTACCAGAGTGCCTCAGGTTTAAAGCATGACTTGGAAATATGCAAGCAAAAATACCAAAAAACAAAAACAATAGACTCATTTGAATTAGCAACTAAAGATATTTCAGACCGTTTCCTTATTCCTGAAAAACTCTATGGACGTCACAGGGAAGTGGAAACTTTACTTGCTGCTTACCAACGCGTCACAGCTGGAAAAACAGAAGTGATACTGGTCACTGGCGATCCTGGTGTGGGTAAAACAGCAGTTGTTAACGAAATTCACAAACCCATCCTCCGTCAGCGCAGCTACTTTATTAAAGGGAAATTTGACCAGTTCCAACGCAATATTCCTTTTTCAGCATGGTTAGAAGCCTTTCGAGATTTAATTAGACAGCTTTTAAGCGAATCTGACAAGGAGATTGAACAATGGAAAGCCAAGATCCTTTCAGCATTGGGCGATCAAGCTCAGGTTATTATTAATGTTATTCCCCAACTAGAACAAATTATTGGTCAACAGCCTCCTGTGGCTGAACTTCCTGGTATTCCGGCTGAAAATCGTTTTAATTTACTTTTCCAAAGATTTATTCAAGTCTTTAGTAATAAAGAGCGTCCTTTAGTTATCTTTTTAGATGACTTGCAATGGGCAGATACAGCTTCTTTAAGATTTATCGAGTTATTAATGAACTCGACTGACACTGCTTCATTTTTAAATACAAGCGAGCAGAGCAAAGAAACTAACAACAGTATTTTACTCATTGGTGCCTACAGAGAGTGTGAAGTTTACCAGACACATCCTCTCTTTTTAACATTGAATAAAATTGAAAAAAGCGGAGTAAAAATTAATAAAATAGAATTAAAAAACTTGACTTTTAAGGATATCAATACTTTAATTGCTGATACTCTTCGTTGTCTTGATAACGTTGTAAATTCTCTAACGGAAATAGTCTTTGCCCAAACCAAAGGTAATCCTTTTTTTACCAATAAATTTCTTAGAAATTTATATAAAAATGGGTTAATTAATTTTAATTTTGACCGTGGCAACTGGCAGTATAATCTATCAGAAATAATGAAGTCATCTTTTACAGATGATGTTGTAGAATTTCTGGCATCTCAAATCAAAAAATTACCTACAGCTACTCAAGAAGTCCTAAAATTAGCAGCATGTATAGGCAATCAATTTGACTTGAAAACTCTTGCTACAGTGCTTGCCAAAAATGGGACGAATACAGTAAAAGATTTGTATCCGGCTTTACAGGAAGGCTTAATTACACCACAAAGTGAGGATGATAATTTAGTAACGGAAATTTTTAAAACTCAACAAGAAATTCAATTGTCAATTAACGATTCTCAATTTCCCAAATATAAATTTGTTCACGATCGAGTCCAGCAAGCAGCTTATTCTTTAATTTCTCCAGAACAAAAACAGAGAATCCATTTAAAAATTGGGCAACTACTATTAAATGAAATTTCAGTTTTAGAACGAGAAGATAATATTTTTATTGTAGTTAACCAACTTAATCTGGCACAGGAATTAATCACCGCACAGGTGCAAAGAGATGAACTAGCTCGGATGAATTTGCTTGCTGGACGCAAAGCTTTAGCATCAACAGCTTATGTAGCTGCAATGAAATATTTAACTACAGGCATTAAATTATTAACAGATAATCGCTGGGAAAAAAACTATGAATTAACTCTAGCTTTATACGAAGCAGCAGCAAAAGCTGCATATTTAGCTGGTGAATTTGAACAGATGAAGCAATTTGTTCAAACAGTCCTGGTCAAAGCTAAAACACTACTAGACAAAGTCAAAATTTATGAAATTACAATTCAATCTTATGGAGCGCAGAATCAAGCCAAGGAAGCTATTATTACAGCGTTGAAGATTTTAAAAGAATTGGGAGTAGAGCTTCCTGAGAATCCCACCCAATCAGAACTTCAAAAAGATCTGACAGAAATTTCATTAAATTTGGCTGATCGGAGTATTCAGGATTTAGTCGAGCTACCAAACATGAAGGAACCTCAAGCTTTGGCAGCTATGCTCATACTCTCAAGGGTAATGTCCCTTGTTTATCAAGCTGCTCCGGAATTATTTCCTCTTTTTGCTTGTAAGCAAGTTGATTTATCGCTCAAGTATGGTAACGCTCCTTCATCTTCCTTTGCGTACGTTATTTACGGAACGTTACTTTGTGGAGTATTAGAAGATATTGAGAGTGGTTATAAATTTGGAAAATTAGGTTTGAATCTTTTAGATAAGTTCAATGTCAAAGATATTAAACCAAAAATTTTGTTTGTCTTTAATTCAACAATTGCTCATTGGAAAAAAGATGTTAGAGAAGTTTGCAGAAAATTACAAAAAATTTACTCTACTGCTCTAGAAATGGGAGATTTAGAATATGCTGCCTATGCTCTCATATTTTCTTCTATATATTCCTATTGGATGGGAAAAGAACTATCAGAACTGAAAAACGAAACAATAGCTTACAGCAATGCTATTAAAAAAATTAACCAGGAAATATCATTGATATGGAATGAAATTTATCGACAGACTATTTTCAATTTATGTGATGATACAGAAAATCCTTGGCATTTAGTTGGGGAAGCATATGATGAATCAAAAATGTTGCTAATTCAGCAGCAATCTAATGATGTAACAGGCCTATTTCATTTATATTTAAATAAGCTACATCTTGCTTATTTATTTCATTTACCTGCAGCAGTTGAATATGCCACAGTTGCAGAAAAATATATAGCGGGTGGTACAGGACAACTGGTCATCCCTATTTTCTATTTTTATGACTCCTTAGCTTGGCTAGCAGCTTATTCCGAGGTAGAAAAAATTCAACAACAGCAGATTTTAGAGAAGGTTAAAGCTAATCAACTGAAGATGCACAGATGGGCAGATAGTGCACCAATGAATTACCTGCATAAATATTATTTAGTAGAAGCAGAAAAGTATAGAGTTTTACAGCAATATCTGGACGCGATAGATTACTACGATCGCGCCATTTTTATAGCCAAAGAAAACGGATACATTAATGAAGAAGCTCTTGCTAACGAACTTGCTGGTAGATTTTATTTAGAATGGGGTAAACAAAAGATAGCCCAAACCTATCTAGTCGACGCTTATTATTGCTATATTCGCTGGGGAGCACAAGCTAAAGCAGAAGATTTGAGCAAACGCTACCCAGAACTACTTGCTAGTGTTGTTAAGCAAGAACAAATAGATTGGCAAAGCAGCGAACAAAGTTACCGTTCCAGCTACACATCTACATTCGCACTATCTAGCAATCAAACTTTTATTGGTTCTCAAAGTAGCATTTCTAACTCTTTAGATTTAACAGCAATTATCAAAGCTTCGCAAGCGCTCTCTGGAGAAATTGAAATGGAGCAACTGCTTTCTACCTTAATGAAAGTAGTGATGGAAAATGCAGGAGCTTCTAAATGTGCTTTAATTTTGAGCGCGGGTGAGAATGCAGGCTTAACTGTCAGTGCTGTTAGTTGTGATTCTAATACCTGTATCTTTCCAAATACAAGCCTTGAACTCAGCTGTGACGTTCCCATTACTTTGATTAATTACGTGAAGCGTACTAAGGAGATTTCTGTAATCGACGATGCAAGATTAGAACAATTTCTTGCCAGCGATCGCTATATTGTTGAAAGACAACCCCAAAGTCTTTTGTCCATTCCCATTCTCAATCAAGGCAAATTTTTAGGTATTCTTTACCTAGAAAATAATCTCACAACTAAAGCATTTACGCCTGAGCGTACAGAATTGTTGAAGGTTATCACCACGCAAGCAGCAATCTCTCTCAAGAATGCTATCCTTTATAAAAACCTAGAAGAGTACAGCCATACCTTAGAGGAAAAAGTAGAACAAAGGACCCAACAACTCCATCAAAATAATCTACGTTTGCAAGAAGCCATACAGAAATTACAAAGCGCTCAAACTCAATTGATTCAAAGTGAAAAAATGTCCAGTTTGGGACAAATGGTGGCGGGAATTGCCCATGAAATTAATAATCCCATTAGTTTTATTCATGGAAATCTTGCCCATGCCAGAGATTACGTGCAAAACTTGCTAGATTTAATAGCTATTTACCAGCACGAATATCCCCATCCTACTGCCAAAGTTGTCCAAAAGACAGAAGAGATCGATCTAAATTTCTTGCAAGAAGATCTACCAAAGCTTTTAGATTCAATGGAGATTGGAACTTCTCGCATCTGCAATATTGTTTTAGGCTTGCGTAACTTTTCTCGCTTGGACGAAGCGGAGATGAAAGCTGTAGACATTCATGAGGGAATAGACAATACCCTAATGATTCTACAACACCGACTCCAAGCCAAAGGCGATCGCCCTGAAATTTCTGTTATTAAAGAATACGGACAACTCCCAAAAGTAACTTGCTATGCTGGTCAGTTAAACCAGGTATTTATGAACATTCTCAGTAATGCCATCGATGCTTTGGAACAAAAAATACAGCGTTCCCGTAGCGTGCCGGATGGCATATCGCCTTGTATTTGCATTCGTACTGAACTCACAGAAAACCAAACTGTCAAAATTCTAATTGCTGATAACGGTATAGGGATGACTGCTGAGGTAAAGCAAAAAATCTTCGATCCTTTTTTTACTACTAAACCAGTCGGAAGCGGTACCGGTTTGGGATTATCGATCAGCTATCAAATTATTGTGGAAAAACATAAAGGTCAGTTAAGCTGTAATTCTATCCCGGGAAGCGGTACGGAGTTTGTGATGGAAATTCCACTGTCAAAGTAGCTCAAAGCAGTTACGCAACCGTCAATTCGGCAACAACCTGACGCTCAAGACTTTCTCTGGAGTGATAGCGAGCAGTGGTAGAAGACCAATCTAGGTTACCACGTATCCAGGAATGCAATCCGGTTATATATTTTGCCACTTCAGCATCTACCTCTTTTCCAAAAGAAGGAATTGAAGCTTCTAATTCGAGCAGATTTATAATTTCTCGGTCGTGCATTTCAGCAGCTAACTTGAATGCTTGTTCTAAAGGAATTTGCTGTTGATATTGCAGTACCAAAACTAGATTGTGAAAATCACCCTCTGCTATTTCTTTTGGTGCAGAAAAGATATCATTACACCAAGCCAAGATGTTATTTGTCATCAATTTTAGTTCTTTGATGATATTATGTTCGCGGACAAAATCAGGAATCGTCAAGTGGTCAATAAATTCAATTAATTCTATGTAAGAATCTCCAGATGCAGATAATCTACGCAGTACAATGTAAGTTTCTACATCGGGAATTGCTGATTGTTTTAAGTTAGCTGCTTCTTGGGTACATGCTCGCAGATAATCATTAACAGCGCTGACAAAATAAGGAAGAGTTCTTGCTCCTTTAGCTTGTAATATTCGTTGTCTTAAATCGTGAAATGCACGCGTACGGGGTATGTCATCACTTCTGAGTTCTGCTCCATTCAATACTTCTATAAATCTTTGGTGAAGAGCTTTTAGCTTTTCAGGTTGTTTTCCTAATTCTGATGTCTCGCATGTGATATCCCAAGTCATTTGCCAACTTAACCAATCATTGGCTATTTTCAGTTCTTCTAGCTCGCAATCGGGATAGCAACCTGCTATCAATAAATAAAATTTTGCTTTCAAAAAGCGCCGATAGGCAGATTCATCTTCTACTAAATGAAAGCGCGTCACCCATTCAGTAGCGTAATCTTCCAGAACATTAACATATTTATTTACCCGGGATGGAAATGGGCAGTATAGTTCAGGTATGAGTGGGGATTTCATAAATTAAGTACCTTTTGTGTCCAAAAAGCGCAATAAATCTTCTGCGGGACTCCGGTTAATATAGTTCTGCATAATCATCGGAACCCAGACATATTTCAGACATATTTCAACTAAATGAAAATTGTTGTAATTTTTGTAAAAAAAATAATACGAATTTTACATTTGCGTGAAGATATATAAACTTTAGAGGTCGTTAAAGAGTATATTTTTATTTTTTTTTATATTCCAGAGAGTTTTCCTGGATTTATGGGTTTTCTTTAGTATTTATAAAAACAAAGTGATAAAAATAACACTTAATCACAGCGGCATAAAATATGTTGTCTTATCCTCTGAGTCCTGCTGTCAATAACATAAAGTACCATAATATACATTTTATTTCCTCGAATATACTGATTAGTTATGGTTTTTTGATAATTTCTTGCCTTGAAGTGTGCTAGTTATCAGTTTGAGCAAGAAAAAGGAAAGCAATATCTAGTGTACGAAATATTACTTTGGAGAAAAGATATTCCAAAAGAGAGATTGACAATAGAGGAGCGATTGCAAGAATTTTACCGAGCTAAAAACGCCTGACATTAAAATCAGGCGTCTCGACGGTATGAGTTTGAGTTGTCGTGCAAACAAACTTACAATTTTTCAGGTGGCTTTAAAACTGCGGCAGTCACTCGGGTATTTTCAACCACTTTGGCTTGCAAAATGGAAGTATGAGTGACGGAATCGTTAGCCAGAGTAAATAGAGGGTTCGATAAAATTCCAGCGATCGCAGTGGCGATTAAAGTTGTTACCAAACCCACCTGCAAGGGTCTAAATCCAGGTAAATTCCAACGCACTTCTGGATAATTTTTAACAGCATCGGACATCTCCTGAGGTTCCTTGACCACCATCATTTTGACTACACGAATGTAGTAATAGATGGAGACAACACTAGTAACGAGTCCTAGTAATACCAAACCATAAAGACCTGCTTGCCAACCTGCCCAGAACAGGTAAATTTTGCCGAAAAATCCAGCTAGAGGCGGAATACCTCCCAAAGAAAGCAGGGAAATACTTAATCCCAGTGTTAGCAGCGGATCTTTTTGATATAAACCAGAATATTCGGCAATTTGATCGGTTCCTGTGCGCAAGGAGAAGAGAATAACGCAGGTAAAACCGCACAAGTTCATAAACAGGTAAACCAACAGGTAAAATATCATGCTGGCATATCCGGCTTGGGTATCGGCAATCAAACCAATCATTACGAAGCCAGCTTGAGCAATGGATGAATAAGCTAGCATACGTTTCATACTGGTTTGGGCTAGGGCAACTACGTTACCCAAAATCATGCTCAATACTGCCAAAGCAGTAAAAATAAACTTCCATTCCGGAGCAACCAAAGGGAAAACAGTTGTCAGCAAGCGGATAGCAAGAGCAAATCCTGCAGCTTTAGAACCAACTGATAAAAAGGCGATCACTGGGGTGGGTGCGCCTTCGTAAACGTCTGGTGTCCACTGGTGAAATGGTGCGGCGGAGATTTTAAAGCCCACGCCCGCGATCGCGAATACTAGAGCAATTACCACACCCAAAGATTGAGCGAGATTTGCTGTAGTTATACCATTGGCGATCGCGCTTAGTTCTGTTTGTCCGCCAGACAAACCGTAGAGTAAGGAAACACCGTACAAAAATACCGCCGTACTTGCAGCGCCAACCAACAGGTATTTCAGCGCTGCTTCATTGGAACGAGGGTCACGCTTGGTATAACCTGTGAGTAAATAAGAGCTAATACTTAGGGTCTCGAGAGAGATGAAAATCATCACTAGCTCGCTTGCCCCTGATAAGAACATCCCTCCCAGGGTAGCAGTCAGCAAAATCGCTATGAATTCTGCTAAAGCAGTGCCACTTTGTTCCACATAGCGGATGGACATCAAAATCGTGATGGCGGCAGATAAAGCCACAATACCCCGAAACACGATGCTGAGGTCGTCACTGTTAAAGGCACCAGCAAGAAATAGGGGATTTGAATTATCCCATTGCAAACACAGGGCGGCGATCGCAGCTAACAAACCCGCGATCGCAAAATATCCAATCCAGCGAGAGGAATTCCGCCCCCAAATCAAGTCCACAATCAAAACCCCTAACAGGGTAGCTACCACTATTCCCTCTGGCAATATCGTTCCAGCGTTCAACTGGGATGCAACATTAGCAAAATCCATGAGCTGTATAGGTTTTGGCTATTAGACACAAAAGGGCCAACTGTGTTCATTCTATTGTGTTTTTTACTCAAGTTTAGTCAAACTGTCTGGAAAGACTGGTCAAACGAAAACTTTGATATATAAATAAACAGTTCAGTAGATTACCGAACTGTTTGTTGCCTACATTTATGCTTTGGCGCTAGAAAGAATTTATTTTCTTTTCAAAATTTAATAATTTCTGGAGTATCCGCTGCTGTTACTTTTGCTCCAACTATTCCCGCCAGAGCGACCGCTTCTTTCCTCCCGTGGTCTTGCTTTGTTAACTTTCATGACACGGCCCATCCATTCTGCACCGTCTAAAGCTTGAATGGCGGAATTTTCTGAGGCTTCTGATTCCATTTCTACAAAACCAAAGCCTCGCGAGCGACCTGTTTCCCTATCCATGGGAAGTTGAACTCGCTTTACCGTGCCATACTCGGAAAATACCTTATTGAGGTCTTCTTGGGTAACTTTGTAGGATAGGTTGCCCACGTAAATCGACATTAATCTCTCCAGAATTTAGCTATGCATATGCAGAGACGTTAATCCGGAGAGCCACTTGCAATCTTTGACAGAAACACGAAAACAAGAACACTACCACCGAACTACCTCTCCATGCCCATCTTAGCACAATTTTTATTTGGCAAGGTTTGCATTGTTAAAATTTTTATTTTTGTATTGATTTTTACGATTTTTTCTTTTTAGTTTTGTCTTGAGGCGCTTTTTAGGAAGGATTACTCAACTGCGACACAACTCCAGACATCTGTCTCCAGAGGTATTTTACAGCCAAAACGGATGGCAAAACAAGGCCAGCAAGACTAAATGTGTTTAATTTGTAGAAAAGATTCTATTAATCTGGGTTGAAACTGCAAAAATTATTCCGATCTCCTAGCCTTTATTTGTTAACTGGAAGAATTATAGATAACAACCTAATCAAAAAATAGATTTTTGTAAATTGATGGTCTTACCTTTTTGTTTGCCTTTCCCTAACTTTTGTTCGTTCGTCTCCTGCCAAACAGAAAAATCTCCTTGTATTCCCTACAAACAAGCCCAAATGGAGAGTGAAGGTGCCATTTTCTGGGCGTATGATTTTGCTTTTTATCTCTGGTAAGCTACGTTGGTGTCCAAAACGTTCGTTGTTGTCTTTTGCTGCAGCCTGTTGTTGAAAAACTTATAGTGCAATTGCGGCAGGCAGAAAACCAAAAGCAAAAAAGTTCTAGAGAACTGCTGGTGCACAAGAAGATTGTGATGGTGGTTTTCTATCCCAGTACAGCTAGCTGTAGCGCGATCGCCTCATTACCGGGTGAGTGCACTACTGCAAAAGACTTTGCCAACTCAGATAATAGAGATTGTCCCAACCACGGTAAGACAGGCGATGCTTGTCGCCGGTTTGGGAACTAGTAGTGTATTTTCAAATGTTGTTGTTGCAGTCGCCAATTATGTTCGAGATCAGTTAAAGATTGAAATAACTGGGACTTGTTCGTAGCTTTGCTTTCCCTATCCTTCGGGAAACTAAGGCAGCACAAGCGACAGCAATTAGCTAGCTAGTTAGCTGGGCGCCGCAGTTCGAGAAAATTCCACAGGCGGACAGTTGATGTGAAATGAAATAATCTTTTACATCTAGCCTTCTACGATCGCAATTTAACTGTTTAGCCTCACAGCTATATTTTTTTGAAATTTCCATGTCAACTCTCGTCATCGTCGAATCTCCGACTAAAGCTCGTACCATTCGCAATTACCTACCAAGAAGCTATCGAGTAGAAGCTTCTATGGGTCACGTGCGTGACTTACCGCAGTCAGCTAGTGAAATTCCCGCCGCCGTGAAAGGGGAAAAATGGGCGCAGCTTGGGGTAAATGTAGACGCCGACTTTGAACCACTGTATGTCGTTCCCAAAGATAAGAAAAAAGTTGTCACCCAGCTTAAAGAAGCCTTGAAAGACGCTTCGGAACTAATTTTGGCAACCGACGAAGATCGGGAAGGTGAAAGCATTAGCTGGCATTTATACCAGTTGCTGAAACCAAAAGTACCGACCAAGCGGATGGTGTTTCACGAAATTACCCAAGAAGCCATTACAAAAGCTTTACAAAACTGCCGCGACATAGACGAGCAGTTAGTTCGGGCTCAAGAAACGCGGAGAATTCTAGATCGGTTGGTAGGCTACACCCTCTCTCCCTTGTTATGGAAAAAAATTGCCCGGGGATTGTCCGCGGGACGAGTGCAGTCAGTAGCAGTACGACTGTTGGTCAACCGCGAACGGGAACGTCGTGCTTTCAAGGAAGCAACATACTGGGATTTAAAGGCAACTTTGACCCCCCCAAGCACGGAAAGCAAAAAAGACCAGTTTGTTGCCCAGCTGGTGACTCTGGCGGGAACGAGATTAGCAACAGGTAGCGATTTTGACCCCAAAACCGGCAAAATAGCTGCAAGTCGCAAGGTTGTGCTGCTCGATCGAACTGCAGCAGAAGCACTCAAAGAACGCCTGAGCGGAAAACCTTGGACGGTTACAGACATAGAAGAACGCCCGCTGACCCGCAAACCCGCAGCGCCATTTACCACTTCTACCCTGCAACAGGAAGCCAACCGCAAACTGCGCCTGTCAGCACGAGACACCATGCGGATTGCCCAAAATTTGTATGAGCAGGGATATATTACCTACATGCGCACAGACTCGGTACACCTATCGGAACAAGCGATCGCTGCTGCTCGCAGTTGCGTAGAACAACTGTACGGCAAGCAATACCTCAGTCCCCAGCCCCGACAATACACCACGAAATCTAAAGGCGCCCAGGAAGCCCACGAAGCAATTCGTCCTGCAGGCAGTACCTTTCGCACTCCCCAAGAAACAGGTTTAAGCGGTCGGGAATTACAACTTTACGATTTGATCTGGAAGCGTACCATCGCCTCCCAAATGGCCGACTCCCGTCAAACCCAAATCACCGTGCAACTACAAGTGGAAGATGCTGGATTTAAAGCTTCTGGAAAACGCATCGATTTTCCCGGTTATTTGCGCGCTTACGTCGAAGGTTCCGACGATCCAGAAGCAGCACTAGAAGACCAAGAAATTATCTTACCCGACCTGAAAGTGGGAGATCGCCCCAACTGTATCCAACTGGAAGTACTGGGACACCAAACCCAACCTCCAGCTCGATACACCGAAGCAACTTTGGTTAAAACTTTAGAAAGTGAAGGTATTGGACGTCCCAGTACTTACGCCAGTATTATCGGCACAATCCTCGATAAAGGTTATGCCCAATTGGTAAACAATACCCTTGTACCCACTTTTACCGCCTTTGCCGTTACTGATTTACTAGAAAAATACTTTCCCGATATTGTCGATCCGAGTTTTACTTCCAAAATGGAGCAAACTCTTGATGATATTGCCACAGGTGAAGCTGAGTGGCTACCTTACCTGCGGGAATTTTATTTAGGAGAAAAAGGCCTAGAACCCCAAGTAAGGGAAAAGGAAGATTTAATCGATCCCAATCAAGCTCGGACAGTAGAGTTAGAAAATCTAGGCGCAAAAGTCCGGATCGGTAAATTTGGCCCCTACATCGAAGTTGAAAATGGTAACAACGTCGTCACAGCATCAATCCCCAAAGACCTTACTCCTGCTGACCTAGACCCCCAAAAAGTAGAAATCTTACTGCGACAAAAAACCTCCGGTCCAGAAGAAATTGGTCGCCACCCGGAAACGGGCGAACCTATTTACGTACTTATTGGCCGCTACGGGCCCTACATCCAATTGGGCGACAAGTCCGACGACAACCCCAAACCCAAACAAGTGTCCTTACCAAAAGAAGTAAAACCCGAAGATGTAACCTTAGAAATGGCTGTGGGCCTTTTGTCCCTTCCCCGGACTCTCGGTACCCATCCGGAAACAGGTGCAACAATTCAAGCTAATTTAGGACCCTATGGACCTTACATTGTTCATAACACCAAGCAAGGAAAAGATTATCGTTCCTTGAAAGCAGGTGACGATGTGCTGACTGTTTCTTTAGAACGAGCGTTAGAGTTATTGTCTGAACCGAAAAAAGCACGCAGTAACAACGGTAGGTCTAAAGCTGCTCTGCGAGAACTGGGATCCCACCCAGAAGATGGAGAACCAGTGAATATTTACAACGGTCCTTACGGACCTTACATCAAGCACGGTAAAATCAATGCTCGCATTCCAGAAGGCGTTTCCGCAGAAGAGGTAAATTTAGATACGGCTTTGCAACTGCTAGCAACCAAAGCATCGAGCGAATCTACTCGCAAAACAACTAAATCGACTAAATCGACGACTAAGTCCACAACTAGCTCTGGCGCCAAGTCAAAATCAAAGTCGTCAACAACTGCTGCCAAAAAAACTAGTTAAACTCCTAGTTAACAGTCAATAGTTTGTTATTTTGCTATTGACTGTTAAATACAACTTACACTTAAAAAAATTGAAAATTCCTGTTTTGGCAAGGCAACTATCTTGCTGGCGCTCACAGCCACCAATGGATGCTTAAAATTTTTTGGCTTTTGAAACTAAATACCTTTCCTTAGCAGGATACAGCTGTCTGGGTGATGAGTGTGATACTCTAAAAATAAGGAGAAAATACCGCCAAATTTGATTGAGGTGGTCTGAGCTCGCTTAGCTAAAGTACTATTTCTTTTAGCTAGAGCCCAAAAACCCAGCTTCTCCAAAACTAAATCGATTAAACCTATAGAGGTAGTACTTAGGAGCGATTGGTCCAATGGACTATATAGAGAAGGTACTGGAAAAACTAAAAGAATTGGCACGCAAGCTGATTGAAGCCCTGTTAGGCCCGGAAGCGGAGCCGGAATCAGAACCAATTCCGATTCCAGTGGACGATCGCTCGCGCCGTCGCTAACAAATTCTAGGTGCAAAATTGAATCCCCATTGCTTAAGCATTTTGGTGCTGCACGGACCAAATTTGAATTTGCTGGGACAGCGAGAACCCGGCATATATGGTAGTGTCACTTTGGCTGAAATTAACAGACAATTGCAATTGGAAGCAAAAAAAATGGCGGTAGAAATATCCCCAGTGCAATCAAATCATGAAGGAGTTTTAGTCGATGCCATTCACGAGGCCTTGGGAAAACACCAAGGCATTTTAATTAATGCCGGAGCCTACACCCACACCAGTATTGCTGTGCGAGATGCGATCGCCGCAGTGAATTTGCCTGTCGTAGAAGTACATTTGAGCAATATATACCAACGAGAAGAATTTCGCCACCACTCCTACATCGCTTCAGTAGCCATCGGGCAAATTAGCGGTTTTGGCATGCAAAGTTATATTCTCGGCTTGCACGCTTTAGTGCATTATCTCAGAACTCAAGAGGCAACAAGATAGCTTTTTTTGCTTTTTTGTCAAGTTACCGCCAAGGCTTGCAACACCTTTGGCAACAACAGTAAAACATCCTGAAATTTATGCGCTACTGTCTTGTCAGTCGAGTCAGAGGAACTTTTTGGGGAGCCTTGGTAGGCGAAAGCCTATTTTTGGCAAAAAGACAAAAGCAATTTCAGGTGTTAGAAAGCGGGGAAAATTCTTCACGCTGGCAAAAATTGGCAACTTTGACTGGCGAAAGTTTAATAGAATTGGGAAGATTTGATTGCCGTGACTGGGTCAGGCGCCAACAACAAGCAGGGATAATTTTAGGGGAAAGCCCATCAGAAGTAATTCTTGCCACTTTACCCATAGCCTTATTTTTTCACGAGAATCCAGTCAAGCTGCGACAAAATCTGCTAGAAGCAGTCAAGGTCTGGCAAGATGAACAGCTTTATCAAGATTGGACATTGGTAGTAGGCTACGCGATCGCTCAGTCGCTCACACAAAAGCTCGCTCCCTTAACCTTGATTCCCCAAACAGTTTCCTTTCTAGAAAAAACACCAACAAAGGTGCCACAAATTTTATTGAAATTAAATAATTTGTTAGAAGAACAAGTTGGACTGGAAAGAATACAAACCGAGTTTAGCAGGGAAGAAAAACTGAGTCACGCAATGGCAATTGCCTTTTATTGTTTTCTCAGTACCTTAGAACAATTTCCCCTGTCGGTTTCCCGTGCTAGCTGGGTTAACTGGCTTTCACCTTTTATCAGTGCAATTACTGGTGCTTTATCAGGAGCTTACAACAGTACTGCAGGTATTCCCATCCGCTGGCAGCTGTTAGTTTGCAAACCCAAGTCTTCCCAGTGGCAGCGGACAAATTTATCCCAGGTGCTAAAATTAGCAGATGTACTTGTAGCTACCTGGTCTGGAGTCTACAACCCCGCCTTATATCAAGGTGAACTCCAAACTCGGGAATACAATGTAGCATCGAGCACATCGTTTCTACCGGCGATCGCGGCTCCTGGTGTGATTCGGCAACGTTAATGCTAATACACGTATTAATACTGCCAAGTACCAAAAATAAAAAGTTATAAAGACACAAATGTCTGTGTCCTCGGAAAAATTTCATTAAGATAGACTACATTCCCACGGTAGACAACAATGACAAAAATGGCTTTAAGATTGGAAGCCATGAAAGTAATGTAACTGCGTCAGAAGTGATGAAAGCGCAGCTGTTTTTGCAATCCCTGAGTAGACAATTAACAAATTGCAAGCGGTTATACAACGCCGTCCACCGTTTGCATCCGTCAAATTCGCCTGTCAAAAGACAGCGTATCCAAACAATGGTAAACTCAAAGGGAACTGCTGGTTATTTGAAGAAAAAGCGTGACCCTATTATTTTCGCGATCGCTGTTTTGTCTCTCACCGGGGTTATGGGCCAAAAATTTTACAATCAACCCCGGTTAAAAATTAATACAATTGCTCCAGAAACTATCAGAGCTCCATACACCGCAGAAATAGAGGATCGTAAAAAAACAGAAGCCCAGCGTAAAGCTGCTAGTAAAAGTTCTGTACCAGTATTGAGGATCGATGCCAGTATAAATCAACAAATTAACCAAAATTTGCAACAAATTTTCGACTGGGGTAACGAAATTCGAGTTGCTGCTGGTTCTTTTCCTTTTTTTGATACAGCAACTTTATCACTGCGCAGCCAACGCTACCTGCGCTCTTGTACTGATGCAGAATGGAAAACTTTGCTACTAGCATTAGAAAACATTAATAAACAAAAGTCAAAAAAAATACTGAACGATAGTAACTTTTCCAAACCAGAGGAACAAAGCATCACCGTTCCACCATCTTCGCCCGGGTCTGGAGGAGAATTTTCCACTTTCAATTCCAAAACAGGGAATTTTTTGCAAAAGGCCGATTTTGCACAAGCACTAACAGAACTGGCAACTTACCGGCTTAAAACTTCCGCACAAAACTTATCCTCACTGATAACGAAAATTTCTCAAGTTCGCCGAGCTTACAGCCAAGCGATCGCCAAACTTTCTCAACTGCTGGATTCTAACTTACAGACAATCTACCAAGCCAACTTTTTCCTGGACTTATCTGATGAGGATTGGGCAAAAACTCAAATGGGAATTCAACAGAGCGCCCAAAGAATTCTCACTCAGGGAATTCCCCCTGGATTGCCAACTAAGATTTTAGAGGATGCCGTCAGCTTGCAAGTACAAACTTTTGTGCCCGAACAAGCGCGACCTTTAGCAGTGAAGCTGTTATTAACCGTTTTAGTCCCAAACCTAACTAAAGATGAAGAGCAAACCAAACTGCAAGCACAGCAAGCAGCCGCAGAAGTGAAACCAGTAATGGTAAAAGTGTACAAAGGCGATACCATTATCCGCAAGGGAGAACGAATTAGAGCTTGGAACCTGGAGGTGCTAGAGGAATATCACCTGATCCGACGGGAAGTAAACTGGAAAGGATTGCTTTGCTTGACAGTTGCTGTGGGTGTGTCGGTAGGAATTTTTAGTTTAGTTGAGCAACGAGTGCAATGTCGGTGGCGACAAAGCGATCGCTTGCTGGTGTTACTGTTAGTTTTAAGCATACCAACGGTTTTAATCGTCGGCACTTCCTATAGTAGCTGGAGCGGTGTTGGTTTATTGCTGGGTAGCTTTTACGGAGCTAGTTTGGGTGTAACAGCAATCGGACTTTTGGCAGTATTGCTTCCCTTCAGCCTGGAAGTGGGTAAAATCTCTATAGTAGCAGGAGCAGCAGGAGGAATACTAGGTAGCTGCATGGCGCCTCGACTGCGATCGCGTGAGGAACTAGCAGTATTGGGTGTAGCTATAGCTGTCACTGAGGGTGGTGTTTACCTGGTCATTCAGCTTTTATTAGGAGCAGCTTTTAGTCCTGGTTTATATGTCGTACTCAAACAAGCAGCTTTTTTTGCTTTGTCTGGTTTGGTGTGGAGCATTGCTGCGTTGGGATTGAGTCCCTATTTAGAAAAATTCTTTGATTTAGTCACCCCCATTCGTTTAGCAGAACTAGCCAGTCCCAATCGCCCCCTGCTTCAAAAACTCGCCACTGAAGCTCCCGGAACTTTCCAGCATACCTTGTTTGTTTCAACTTTGGCGGAAGCAGCAGCCAAACAATTGGGATGCAACGTGGAATTAGTCAGAGCAGGAACGCTTTACCACGATATCGGCAAAATGCACGATCCCCTAGCGTTTATTGAAAATCAAATGGGAGGACCCAACAAGCACGATACAGAAATTAAAGACCCTTGGAAAAGTGCTGAAATTATTAAAAAGCACGTCACTGTTGGCTTGGAAATAGCACGCAAACACAGTTTACCAACTGCAATTCAAGCTTTTATTCCCGAACATCAAGGAACAATGCAAATTGCCTATTTTTATCACCAAGCACAGCAAATGGCAAAGGAAGATTCCAATGTAATCGTCAACCCAGCTGACTTTAGTTACGATGGTCCCATTCCCCAGTCCCGGGAAACTGGAATTGTGATGTTGGCAGATTCCTGCGAGGCTGCATTGCGATCGCTAAAAGACGCTTGTCCCGAAAAGGCCCTGACTATGATTAACAATATTCTGCGTGCCAGATGGCAAGACAATCAACTGGTAGATTCCGGGTTAACTCGCGAAGAATTAACGCAAATAGCTGCTATCTTTGTGGAAGTTTGGCAACAGTTTCATCACAAACGCATTGCCTACCCTCAGTTGAAAACTGCAACTAAAAAAAGTTAGCTTTTAGTCCCAGGTGAGTTGTTTGGGATGATGTGGACTTTTCCATAAAATGCAAAGCACTAGACCCATATAATTTTTGGTTTAGTGCTTCACAAAGCATATATTTACTTACTATTCTCAGGGTCTTTATAAAGCTGACCCCGTATTATCGACTCTTAATAATCTCCCATTTTTGGATTTTACAAAAAATTTTTAATTTTTTTTTTTAGATTTTTGTTCCTGATGCTTTGTTGACTTTGGGGAGTCTGTGTCTTTTGTGAGTTATAGAAGCTCCGAGAAACTCAGATACCCAAACCTCAAAGTTACGCAACGGATGAAAACTGGAAGTCATTACATCCGTATGGATAATTGGTTCGACCAAAATGGTAAACATTCCCAATCTGTTACCTGCCAAAATATCAGTAAACAGGCGATCGCCTACCATGGCAACTTGTCGTTCTGGTAAATTCATCGCTGCTAGCGCTGCCTTGAGTTTGCGCCTTGAGGGTTTGGCTGCACCCAGATAATAAGGCAGGTTCAAAGAACGAGCAATACCGCTGATACGGGTTTGATTGAGGTTATTGCTGACTAAGTACAGTGTTGCTACCTGGCGAATTTCTTTTACCCACTGTTGCAATTGTGCAGAAGCAGATGCTACCTTCATTGGTACTAAAGTTTCATCCACATCCAACACCATTCCTTTCAGCCCGTAGCGTTGAAGTATTTCCGGTGTTAAATTCAGCACCGAACCTTCCAAAATTAAGTCAGGCTGTAGTAGTTTATTCCAGGACATGTTTTGTGTGTGGCTATTTTGGTAAGAGTGATAATCAAAAACTCCTTTTCTAGAAGCGAAACTTTTCCGAAGTTAAGTTTTATTCAACTTCATTAAATAACTGTTCTTCTAACAAAGGTTGTACTTGACGAAACTCTTCTGGGGATAGTAATTCTGGCTTGCCATTTTTGGAAATTCTGGCAAAAAACAGTAGCGGGTCCAAGGGAGTATAAATAGCGTATTCTTGCTCTTGGTAGTAGAACCTACCTAATAACTGTAATTGCTCTGGTTCTAGATCTGACTGTTCGTCTTCTATTTCTAAAGTGAAAAGTTCAGATTCTTCTACCGGTGGTAGCTCACCTGCAACGGTTAAAGCATAAGCAGTATTCTTCAGAATTAAGTTTTGCTCCGATAGTACTGCCTGAGCTGTGCTAAAAATTTCATCAATCGTAGCATCGTCTTCAATGAGGATAGCTTCTTCTTCGTCACCATCACCTTGCCAGGCGAAAATTTCCACCGGTGAGTCTACAGGAAGAAGCAAAAAATATTCCTGTCCGTCTACTTCGAGGGAGTGCTCTACGTAACATTCGAGCGATCGCCCCTTGTCATCCGTCAAATTTATTATTCCAGAATGTTCGCGATCGTAGTCGTTAGAAAAAGAAGAGGAAAACATAGCCGCAGTGTATAATTTTATAATTACCAGCTATTAAGAAGTTGTTTCACTGCCTAATGACAATACATCTCAAACAATGAATTTTAGATACGTGTTTAATGCTGGTTAATAGATTTTAGAATATCATCCTACCAGCTTTAGCTACTCAACAGATATCTGGGTTGATTTCAGGTTTGCTCGCCTCATATCCAACCATTGTTGTAAAATTAACGCTGCTGCTTTTCGGTCAATCAAAGCTTTATGACGTGACGGAGAACGCTTTTCGGATTTGAGCAGCTGTTCTGCTTGAAAAGAGGTTAATCTTTCGTCGGTGTATTCTACAGGTAGGTTGAGAGCTTTGCCTAGTTTTTTGGCAAACTTTTGTACTTGCCGTGCTTGAAAGCCTAAAGTGCCATCCATCGAATAAGGTAAACCAACAATCAAAACTTGTACTTGTCGCTCTAGGACAATTGCTCGTATTTGTTCTACATCTTGTTCAAAAGACGTGCGTTCGATGGTAGTAATTCCCGTTGCCAGCAATCCGGTGCGATCGCATCCTGCAACACCAATACGCTTGCTACCAATATCTAATCCCAAAGCAGAAATGTACTTACAAGCAGATACATTGAAAAGATACTTCCCGGGGGAGTTATCTTTTAGTTCCTCTTTGCGACTATTTTTCTGTTTTTCCTCTCCTACTCCATGAACGGACACGTGACTACTCCTGCTTTTGTGTATCTTCTGCCGACTCCCGCGGGCAAGGTACTTCCAGATGAGAATTTTTGCAGGAAAAGTTAATGTTTTCTGTTGCTGAATTTGCCTGTAAAGAAGGTCTGTCTGGGTGCGTTTGCTGTCTTGGTGCCATCCACGACATTCCCCCTGGTATTGGTTTGCGCGCCGGTTGCAGTCCTTGCAAAACCTCGGGTAGCTGAATTCCCTCTAAAGAGACAAATTTCGACTCCCGTACTTTGTGCCATACCGAGCGAGACATGATCAAGGTGTGCTCTATACGACTTGCTCCAATTTGCTCCAAATACTCTTCTCCTTCTGGCTGATAGTCTGCTGATACTAATTGCAAGGGTTGCTGGGGAAAATCTTGAGCGATGCGAGCCAGCTGAGTTATTAACTCTGGATACAGCCAAGTATAGGCTGGATGCACGGTCAGCGTTGCCGCGTGGGCTTGTTCACCTTTGCGGTCAAGGGAAATTTGAAAATAACCGATCGCTGCTTTGCGCTGCGGTTCAAACACATAACCGCTTACTACTTCTGTTTTTGTTATCCATTGTTTCACTGCATCTACCAAAGCAGCAAAAAAACCAGTCTTGAAGTCCTGAATTTGGCGGTCAAATACTTGCCTGATTAAAGGTGGCATGGAAGCAGTATCCAATTGATACAGAAGTTGGGCATCAGCATTGCTAACTGGTAGTAAGTTTGGCAAATCTGGCTGCGCGCATGCCAATTCTGCTAGCAGTTCGGGTTTAATCTCCCAGTAAGTCATTTCCGCCAAACGCTGAAAGCCATTTTGTCGATACAGCGCCAATGCTTCCGTGTCGTTAATATTTACTTCTAATATCCAAGTGCGAGCTTCTAAAATTGACTCAAAGCAATGGCGCAGCAGTTGAGAGCCGATTACTTGCTTGTCAGCAGCACCGTCTAACATCACGCGTTCGACCCGCCAAGTACTGCGCGCCCGGTTAAAAGGCGACACTTGGATCATCCCCAAAAGCATTCGCCCTTGTTCTACTACGTAACCGCAAAACGCGTGCTGTAGAGGATTGGGAAACCAACTTAAAAATTTCAGCAATCCATACCAGCGGCGCAGCCATTGCATTTGCCGCATGATGGACGCTGCTTTCTTTTCGGTTTTGGCTGCGAATGAATCTTGAGCTAAACGTTCAATACCTTCCAAGTCCCGGTATTGGACTGGTCGGATAACAATACTGAAATTTCGAGTAAGTAGTGAACTCATTTTCATTCGAGCCGCCATTGAGCCTTATCTAACTGCAAAAAGGAACTTGAGAAGTTGGAGGCGCCTTTCGACGTTTTCACTTCTTGTTGCATTCATCTTAACGGCTTTCTGTTACTTGCCGCTGATCCAAAAGAGTGATTTTCATCTGTTTAGTTTCTCTTGTTTGCTGCCAGCAGTTCCAGAAGGGTTTTTACAGATGGAGTCGGTTTCTTTCAAATGTAACAAAATATTAAACTTTACATTCTCCCCTGGGGGACCAAGAATTTTTGTTGTCGAAAGTGCCGACACAATCTATACTACACCTTGTTTATCCTAGTAAAGTATTTAGCATTTTCTCAGTTATGCAAATTTTCAGTACTCTTGTAGGATAGTCAAAGCAAGGATATGCCCTTTGTGCTTCTGCAGGCGGCTTTTTCGTCCGAGTTGGTAAAAAACCACCACTAACTATATTTTACTTTTCTGGAACTATTTGTTTGGGGGTGTTTTGGGAGCGTCCAGACACTTGTTTGAGAAGTTTACCGTCTGCAGCTAATCTTTAATTCTAGATTGACAACAAGACCCCACAATTTTTACTTAACTTGCTTGCAGGGTCTTATTGTCAGAATGATGGATGAGTTTAATAAATTGCTTGGCGAGAAACTAATTTTTCAAAATTGGCTTGAGTTTGATGGAGGAATTGCTCGCGGCTGTCTAATTGTGTTTGCTTGAGTGTTGGAACGAGATTGCGAGCCTGTAGAGCCATGTGCAGCTGAAGGTGGGCGACGTATTCACTAAAATCTTCCCGTCCTGCAGTTATGCCCTTCTGAACATTTAATTCCGTTGCCACCGAATTCTCCTTCTTTAGTAGATCGCATTATTTTCATTACCATTTTCACAACTTATCATGTTGCTTTATCTATCTTGTTGTTCTGCAATGAAGTTTAACGGTTGCTATTCCAGTTGAAAAAACTTTAGATTTGACTTCAAACATTATTGCGATCGCCAACTGAAGCAATCCAATCTAAAATAGCCTGATTGACAGCATCCGGGTTTTCATCATGAGGACAGTGGCCAACATTATCTAGATTCAGCAATTGCAAATTCTGGTTGTAGCGAGCAAATTCACAAGCAAGAGCTGGAGGAACAAACTTATCCTTTCGTCCCCAAATTAAAAGCATGGGGATTGTTAAGCTTGGTAATACGGATTTGACACTAAATCCGAAATTAGCAGTAATTGTGGCTTTAAACAAAGCACTAAAAGCACGCGCAGAACCCCGGTCTTGAGGAGGACCGGCGAGTATTTCAATCAGCTCGTCCGTGATTGCTTCCGGATTAGCATAGGCAATAGCGGCCCAACGTCGCAAGAAACTCGGTCGGCGCACCAGGTAAAACAAAGGTTTTAATAACAATGGTGAAGCCACGATATTTTTAATGGCGGCAACAACAGGTTGCAGTATCGCAGGAATAGCTTCTTGCTCGAGTGATGGGTCTGGTAAACTCATCATTATTAATCCTTCCACCATCTCCGGATGAATGGTGGCAACAGCCAAGGATATTAGCGAACCAATAGAATTACCTATCAAAATTACAGGTCGACGGATGAACGTCTTCCAAAAGTCGCACACCTGTTCTGCCCAAAGTCGGATGCTATAGTTAGCCGCAGCTTTTTCAGAAGCGCCAAAACCTAGCATGTCAAGAGCATAAACTGTATGTTTTTCTGCCAATACTTCGATATTGTGTCGCCAGTGTCCGATCGAAGCACCAAATCCATGTAGCAAAATCAAAGGTGTAGCTTGGTGGCGGTGATTCTCCATAGGGCGCATGTAGGTATAGCGAGTTTGCCAACCCCGCCAAACCCAATCTCTTTGGTTGCCAACTCGTTCTTGCCAGGGAATTGTGTTGTTGTTCACGCTTTTTACCTCCCCCCATTTGCTCAGCTTGTCAATAGCGTTAGTTACTAGCTTAATTAATTGCATCTAGTCCTTATCTATCTACTCAAGCATCCTGGCAGTTTAAGAATTTACTGTTATTTCTGGGAAAACTATCCATATACTGAAGTAGCAGGATGTTAACAAAATCACAAATAAATGCTATGATAATTAATAAATGCTGCGCTTGTGTAACATAGGTTAACGATCAAAGAGAAATACTCTCAGAATGAGTAGAATGACAAATACAACCAATGTGAAGACTGTCTTAGGGATCGGCTACCTTAAAAATAAGGATCGTTTTCCGTCCTCAGATATTCAATATCATCTTTGCTCCTGAGGCAGATAACGCAATACCAAACCAAACCCAACTCTTAACAAACAGCTCCCACAATTCATAATGTCAGTGACTGAGAAAAAAAGAACCCGCGATTTACCCCAAATTAATGAAAGAATTCGTTTCCCGAAAATTCGGGTCATAGACACTGATGGCGCGCAATTAGGAATTATGCCTCCTCACGAAGCGCTGCAGCTAGCAGAAGAAAAAGAGCTTGACCTAGTCCTGCTTAGTGATAAAGCCGATCCGCCCGTTTGTCGGATTATGGACTATGGAAAATACAAATTCGAGCAGGAGAAGAAAGCACGGGAAGCTCGCAAAAAGCAGCATACTGCTGATGTCAAAGAAGTAAAGATGCGCTACAAAATAGAGGCACATGATTACAACGTGCGTGTTAAGCAAGCAGAGCGTTTTCTCAGAGATGGTGATAAAGTGAAAGCGACTGTGATGTTTCGAGGTCGGGAAATTCAACACAGCGATATGGCAGAAGAATTACTCAAACGAATGGCTGCGGATCTAGAAGAGGTAGCAGAAGTGCAGCAAGCACCTAAAAAAGAGGGGCGAAACATGATGATGCTCTTGTCTCCGAAAAAATAAATAGAGGTAAATTCAGAGGCAAATTGTTGCTATAAGTATTAAAAACAACAAAAAATTACCAATTGAGAGTGGAGAATCCCGAGGAAGGAGTGGGAAAAATATACTCAGTACCTCGGGGTTCTTGCTGTGTATAGAAAGTTAGTTTGTGGAAAAATTGTTATATTTATAACTTAAAAACCCTGGGTGAAAATACCAGAAAGACAAACTGCATGGAACTGAAAAATAACCAGCCTGCTGGCAAAAAAACTATTCTGCCGCCATTGCTAAAGTGGGTAAATCTGCGACCGGAAGAAAGCGATCGCACGTGGTTAATGTTTGCATGTTACACCAGCACTTCCATAGGATTGCGATGGTCGGAGGATTCGACAGTAGCACTGTTTCTAGATCAGTACGGGTCTGGTTTTTTACCTTTAGTGTACATAACCAGTGCAATAACAGGGGCAAGCTTAGTTTTTTTATATTCTTCGCTGCAAAAGATTTTTCCTTTGCGACGGGTAATAGTAGCGATCGCCCCCTGTATGTTCGTACCGTTAATTTTCCTACGCTTGGGTTTGCATGTTTCGCAATTTTCTGTGTTTATCGTATTTCTCCTGCGGTTGTGGGTAGACGCATTTTATGTTGTCAACGACCTCAACATTTCCATCGCAGCCAACCAATTATTTAATATTCGAGAAATCAAACGCGCTTATCCAATCGTAAGCAGTGGCGTTTTGGTAGCTGACGTTCTCAGCGGCTTTAGCTTACCTTTACTGCTACTGTTTGTAGGTTTAGATAACGTAATTATGCCTTTTGCCGGTATATTTATCGGCTTGGGAGCAGCTATTTTGCTGTATCTCAGTAAAACCTACTCGCATACCTTTGCTGATATCTCCCAAAAAAGTCCAAAACAAACACAGTATTACAAACAACAGCAGCTTTACGGTTCTCTCAAACGTTATGCTCTGTTGTTATTTGCCTTTTTCACCCTCCTGCAAGCAATAGGAGTATTAATAGATTTTCAGTATTTAACTCAGTTAAAGTCAAATTACCAAGGTAAAGACATTGCAACTTTTTTAGGTTTATTGGGCGGAATTACGGGAGTATGTGAACTGGGAACGCAATTATTCATTTCTAGCCGCGCTCTGGAACGTTTTGGAGTGTTTGTCACCGCCGCCATTTTACCTGTCAGCGCAGGTATTGTTGTACCTGTGGCGATCGCCTTATTCAGTTTCTTACCGTGGAGGCAGTTTCACAATCAATTGTGGGGTTTAGTAATCCTCAAGTTCTTAGATGAAATTCTACGTTATACCTTTGTTATCAGCAGCAGTCCCCTACTATTTCAACCAATTCCCAATCATCTTCGCAGTCAAGTCCAGTCCTTGTCCGGAGGTGTTGCAGACGCCTTTGGTGCTGGAATAGCAGGTGCAGTCATTTTTATGACCCTAAAGTTGGGAACGCTACTTGTACCTTGGTTTTTGCCCCACTCCATAATGGTGGCAGAAACAATTTTTGTAGCTTTGTGTTGTTTGGGAGTAATTTGGTTGTTGCGATCGCACTACGTAAACTTGTTAGTTTTGGGTGCTGAACGGGGACAACTAAGCGCCGCAGACGTAGATTTACGTACATTCAAACAAGCAGTGGTAAAAGCTTTAGGAGAAAAAGGAACAGAAGTAGATAAACGTTCCTGCATCGAGCTTTTATCTCAAATCGATCCTCAGGGTGCAACAGAAGTGCTAGCACCCTTACTAGTGAAATTACCTGCTCCGTTACAAAAACCCAGTTTAGAAATCATGCTAGCAGCAGGCGTTAATTCTAATTATTTGCCGCAAGTGCGAGCATTGTTAGAGTTGCCCCAACATCTTGTCGATCCAGAAGTTTTTGCCCTTGCTTTGCGCTATGTTTATCTTTGCGACCCACAACCAGACCTCACTCATCTAGAACAATACCTCAAACAGGAACAACACTCAATTATTCGTGCTACTGCTGCTGCTTTGTTGTTACGTCGAGGAACGTCGCTACAAAGGTTAGCTGCGACCAAAACTTTGCGACGAATGCTTACTCACAAACAAGAAAAAGAACGAGTAAATGCAGTCAAAGCTTTAAAAGAAGCAGTTTACTTGCAGACGCTGCGCATTTATATTCCGAATTTGTTGCAAGATGGATCTTTGGAAGTGCGTTGCGCAGTATTAGAAACGATCGCAGCTACCCACTTGGAAGAATACTACACCGCACTGCTGTTGGGACTTCATTATAAATCTACGCGTTCTACAGCCATGCGAGCTTTGGTGGAACTGGAAAATGAAGTTTTACCGATGCTGGTGGACTTAGCTACTAATATCTATAAGCCAGAAGTTGTGCGGATGTATGCTTGGCGCACTATTGGTCAAGTTCCCACCTTAGAAGCATTGGATACTTTATGCCATTACTTGCAAATATCTAGAGGTAAAACTAGGGATCACGTTCTCCGCACTTTGTTAAAAAGACTGCAACCAAAGGAAATTGTAGCTTTAGCCGAGCGCTTTCATGAAAACCAAATCAAAAACCTGATTGAAGAAGAATTGATTTCTTTAGGCACTATTTACGCTGCCTACATAGACTTGAAAACACAAGCCCATGCTTTCGACCAAAATCTCGACTTAAAAACTAAACAAAATTTAGAATTTTATCACTCTCATCGTCAAATTTTAGTCGTCTTATCTTTGCTGCAACGAGCACTTTTAGAAGTAGAAATTGACGTTCAAGAACGATTATTGCTGCTACTACAGCTGATTTACCCTCTAGATAAAATCAAAGCTGCAGGATTTCATTTGCGCTCTGCATCCAGTGTAAATGTAGCAAGGGGTTTAGAAATTTTAGAGCATGTTGTCACTTGGCATTTTAAATCTGTCTTGCTCAATATTCTAGACAGGCGATCGCCTTCCGAAAAATTACAATCTTTAACAGAAGCAGGAATTACAAATTACGAACAGATGGTTATAAGCGAACGTATCCGCTTGTTGCTCGCCCAGGATAATTTACTTTCTGATTGGTGTGTGGCTTGTTGTTTTCATTTTGCTCAAGTTGCTAGCATCCGACTCACAAGCCAACAAGTTTTGAGAAATTTACGCCATCCTACAGGCTTTGTCCGAGAAGCAGTAGTCGCATATTTGAGTGCGGTATCACCCCGCGTTCTTGTGAAAATCTTACCCCAGTTGCAAAAAGATCCCCATCCCCTTGTCGCCAATCAAGTGCAAGAATTAATGAAGAAGTTAGTAGTTAATGGTTAGTATTAATTTTTTCAAAAACATCAAAAAAAACAGCAGATACTTCTTCGGAAATGACATAAAATTGGTAAGAAAATTATATGGTTATTTAATTAATAAATTAAAAAAATAAAATCTTTACCGAACCAAGTTTATGCTAACTACAGTGGAACGCTTGTTATTTGTTCGCCGAGTACCTATTTTTAAAGAATTACGGGATGATTTTATCGTGCGGTTAGCTTCAGTTATGGATGAATTGTCCTTTCCGAGCAATTATACTATTTTTAAAGAGGGAGATGAAGGGCGATCGCTCTACATAGTTGTTTCGGGTAGGGTCAAAGTTCATATTGGCGAACGACAGCTAGCAGTGTTTCCCAAGGGAGAATCCTTTGGGGAAATGGCAGTTTTTGACGCTCAACCGCGTTCTGCTTCTGCAACAACTTTAGAATCTTGTGAATGTTTGGAATTAACCCAAGACCAACTTTACGAAGCGATTGATGAAACACCAGAAATAGCAGTGAATATTATCGGCATTTTGTCTCGTCGCATTCGAGAATTAAATGAAAAAATTAACGCCATCTCGTTAACGAGAAGCCGCGCGTAGCGCGTCTACGCTGCTAAAAATTAGTTGTTTGGTGAAGATGTTATTTGACAACTTTGCAAAAATCGCTGCGGAATTTCTGGATATTCGCCCCAATGCAGGTGAATATAAGAAGCGTGAAGGTTGGGAAGCAAAAACCATCCCTCGTATCCTGTAATTTCTTCGGTGTCGTAACGATAGGTTGCAAACAGTGGTTGTTGGGGAATTGATAAAAGACGAGAACGGTGAAATTCGTGTCCGCAAACACTTTTGCCTGAATTTAGCAATAAACTGTCTTGTAAAGCAACAGCACGGCGATATCCTAAGGTGAGGTGCTTGCTCATGGTGACTGTAGCGGGTAATACTCCCACTACCGGCCAGGAGTTGTTCTCAAAATCAATGATTTGTTCGCATAAGTACATTAATCCACCACATTCTGCCACAGTAGGCATTCCCGAGAAAATTGCTGTTTTAACAGCTTGACGAGCAGGAGTATTTTCTGCTAGCTGTTGCGCAAATACTTCTGGAAATCCGCCACCGAAATACATTCCCCGTACATCAGGTGGTAGTTCGGGATCCTCTAAGGGACTCCAAAAAACGACTTCTGCGCCAAGTGTTTTTAACAAATCGAGATTGTCTTGATAGTAAAAATTAAAAGCGCGATCGCAAGCAACTGCGATTTTGATTGGAGATTTGCTCTCAAAAGCGGAGAGTGGAAAAAAAGGGAGAAACTGGGAAGCACTTGCGTGCTCCTGGGGTTTGGTTTGGAGTAGAGGTAACAATTTTTCCCAACCAAAGCAAGTTTCACTCAAGTGACTGAGTTTGTCAATTAATACATTTAATTCGGGAAGTTCTGCTGTGGGTACTAAACCGAGATGGCGATCGGGAATGGAAATGTTATCTTCACGTCGCAGTACACCAAGAATAGGTAAATTTAGGGGTTCAAGAGAATCTTGGAGTAACTGCAGGTGGCGGTCACTACCCACGCGATTTAAAATTACTCCAGCTATTGTGATGGTGGGATCGAAGGAACGGTAACCGTGAGCGATAGCTGCTACCGAGCCAGATAAGCGGCTGCAATCAATCACTAATACTACAGGCAAATTTAGTATTCGCGCTACGCTGGCGGTACTAGCAAAAGAAGAGTCAACTGTAGAACTATTTGACGTTTCTTTTTCCTTGTACCTTTTAGAAACTCCATCGAATAGTCCCATTACTCCTTCTACGAGAGCGTATTCGCAATCCTGAATGTAATACGCAAAACATGTTTTTACGTATGATTCCGATGTCAGCACCAAATCTAAATTTCGACAAGCACGTCCAGTAACATGCTTGTGAAACATCGGATCTATATAATCCGGACCGACTTTAAAAGATTGTACTTTTTTTGACAACCGACGCAGGAACGCTAACAGGGCGAGCGTAACAGTCGTCTTGCCTACACCGCTGCGTTCCCCGGCAATAATCAGGGACATTACTAATTGCTAATTTACTAATGGCTAATAGTTATTTTTCCATAAGCTATCAGCCATCAACTTTAACTTTGAGCTAGTTTCAGAATTTGCGCCGCCACGGCAAGACTTTCCTCAAATAAGACTTCATGACCCCAGCGCTGTACTTGTTGGCTGAGCAAAACTTCTGCTTTTTGTTCGGAGAGTAAATTTACCTGTTCGAACAAGCCAGAAGACTGAGCACCACCCTGAGTTTCCATGCGCATGCAGCCACCAGTTTCCGAACAAATGAGTGTACCGCAATTAGCCTGGGGATTAGTAGAACTCAAACGCAGTGCAATCAAGTCACCAGAGATTTCACCCGGATCTGCTACCGGAACTCCCGCTAGCTCTGCTTCTACTTGTCTTTGGTCGTTGGTAAGGAAATTGACCTTTGTAATGTCGTAGTCTCCGTTTTCTTTTTTATAGGAAACGGGACGCCAATTTAAGCGGCTTGCCAACCAGCTCAAAAACAGCAATGCTTGGCAGGGATTCCCTTTTTCGTAATCAATGTTAACTTTATCAACTTCTCTGAGGGCAGCGCGACGTTGGGGTGGGTCGTAGGCTTCCGCTGTCAATTCTTGCCATGCGGAGAGCCTTCGCCAGTTCAAATCAGCTAGCGGTATCCCGCTTTCTACCAATGCCTGCAGACTGAGCAAATCTTTCTCTGGCTCGTTAAAATTACAGGAATCTACAATGACGTTATTACAAACTGCCGACAGACGCTTAAACAAGCTGTTATTGGGGTCGGGGCCTGCTTTCCACCAGAGAAATTTAGGCAAGCCGCCAATCATCAATGCTGGTACCATACCGCCTATCCGTTCTAGGGCGGTAGTAGTGCCGGTTAAGGTGATGTATTCGCAGCAAACTAAGGTAGTTGACGAGCCCTTTTGAATGGGACAGTAGGCGGAGACTTGGGCTTTGACGCCTTCATCTTCTCCCGCCACTGGCAAGAGAGTGATAATGCGACAGGGGTTGCGCAGGGCAATTTCATCTGCTATTCTCGGACTTTGTATATCCGAGCTAGGAGTGGAGGTAGCTGTGCCGTTACCGGTGGTTTCTCCACTAGTGCGGCGTTTTGCGAATTCTTCCCGCAAGCGAATCAGGGTTTCTTTTGTAGCCGTTCCGGTTTCTGTCAATCCGTATTTTTTCTGTACTTCGCGCAGTGCAGCTTCTGTTTGCGGTCCCAGGATGCCGTCAATAGGACCGTTATAAAATCCTAGAGCAGCTAATAAGTATTGAGTTTCTTCTGGTTCGTAAACTACTAAAGTAAAGGTTGTGGCCCGTGTAGCTGCAGGAAGCGTACCATCTTCACCGGCAATACCGTAACTCTGCCAAATTTGACTGAGTTCTGTTTCGATGTCTGTAAGCGAGACATCCTTTGGAGCCTGAAGTGAGAAGATTGTAGAAGCTTGGGAAGTCATAATAGCTTTTAATTTGTCCTTGATGTTAATTTTTAATAGCTAATGGTTAATTTTTATTTTTCCATTAGCTATCGGCGTTCGCGATTAGAGTCTGCGCCAACGGCGACCGTCGCGGTTAATCAACAATTCCGCTTCCACCGGTTCCCACGTACCAGCTTCGTAGGTAGGAATTTTGGTTGGATCTGCAGGTGCATCCCAAACGGAAAGAATTGGTGTTACTACCTGCCAAGCTGCTTCCACTTCGTCTCCCCGTGTAAACAGTGTTTGATCGCCCCTCATGCAATCTAAAAATAGGCGATCGTAGGCTTCGGTTGTAGCTTCGATACCGAAGGAACCGTAACTAAAGTCCATGTCTACAGAACGAGTGCGAAAACCGGCTCCAGGCATTTTGACTTCAAAACGCAGGGAAATTCCTTCGTTTGGCTGAATTCGCATTGCCAAAATATTAGCGTTCATCTGTTGTGCTGCAGATTGAAACATCCGAGAAGGAACTTCGCGAAAGTGGATGGAAATCTCACTGACTTTTTTTGGCATGCGCTTACCTGTACGCAGGTAGAAGGGAACTCCTTGCCAGCGCCAGTTATCAACAAGAAACTTGACTGCTACATAAGTAGGCGTTGTGGAGTTAGGATTGACTCCTGGTTCTTGTCTGTACCCCGGAACAGGCTGGCCTTTCATCCATCCAGCGCTGTATTGACCCCGGACTGCACAAAGCTCTAAATTTTGTAAATCTGCCAAACGAGTTGCTTGCAGTACTTTGACTTTTTCTGTACGGATACTATCGGCGTCCATGGAATTGGGGGGTTCCATCGCCGTTAAGCAGAAAAGTTGCATGAGGTGGTTTTGCAACATATCCCGCAATGCACCAACCGTTTCGTAGTAGCCGGCCCGGTCTTCAACTCCGACGGTTTCAGCAACGGTAATCTGAACGTGGTCAACGAAGCGGCGATTCCACAAAGGCTCAAAAATCGCGTTGGCAAAGCGGAACACTAGCAGATTTTGAACTGTATCTTTACCCAGGTAATGGTCGATGCGGTAGACTTGTTGTTCTTTACAGTATTTTTGTACTACTAAATTGAGGCTTCTGGCAGAAGCTAAGTCCCGACCAAAGGGTTTTTCAATCACTAGGCGATGCTTGTAGGGATCGTCAAGCATCCCTGCAGTTCCTAGCTGTTTGATCGCTTCTGCAAAAAAGTTTGGGGCTACGGAGAGGTAAAACATTCGATTTCCCCGCGTTCCCCGTTTTTCGTCTAATTCTTTCAGGAAAGCTTTGAGTTTTTGGTAGCTTTCGGGGTTATCGATATTACCAGAGCAGTAGAACAGACCTTGAGAAAAGTCTTGCCAGAGTTCCTCCGGGCCAACACCACCATGAACTTCTTCCATACCTTTGCGCATTTGTTCGCGAAAATATTCGTGGCTCCAATCCCGGCGAGCCATACCAACGATGGTGGTTTCTGGTGGAATGCGCCGTTCCCGCCGTAATTTGTAAAGCGATGGTACCAGTTTGCGCCAGGTAAGGTCTCCAGAAGCACCAAAGATAACTATGATCTGGGGTTCGGGCATTTCTTGCTGTTGCAGACCAACCCGCAAGGGATTTTCTAGCAGACTGACCATAACAATTTTGGATTTAGATTTCGAGATTTGATTGCTTTGGGGTTAATTGCTATTTTTTCGTAGCGAGCAACCGTTAACAATTAGCTATGAGTCGTGGCTTATACTGGTGACAACTGCTTGACTTTGTTCTCTAAAGAGTTGAGCAAAGATTGGAAGGGTTTGACAAATTTATCAATACCTTCAACAATAAGCTCTTCCATCACGGCGTCGATGTCGATGTTAACGTCCGGATCTTTGAGGCTTTCCATGAGGTTGTAAGCCTGTTGTACATTTGTTTCTAGCCGATTGGCGACATCGCAGTGGTCAGCACAAGCTTCGATGGTAGCTGGTGGTAAGGTGTTAACGGTATCGGGACCAATCAACTCATTGACGTACATGACGTCGCTGTATAGAGGGTCTTTGGTGCTGGTGCTAGCCCACAACAGGCGTTGGACTTTTGCACCTTTTGCTGCCAAGCTTTGGTAGCGATCGCTTTGTACAATCTTTTTATATTCTTGATAGGCTATTTTGGCGTTAGCGATCGCTACTTTTCCGCGAATTTGTCGGAGTTTGGCTTCTATGTTGGCATCTTCAATGCCTTTGGCGAGCTTCGCGTCTATTATGCTGTCGATTTTACTATCGATCCGACTCAGAAAGAAACTAGCTACAGAAGCTATTTTCCTGATATCCTGACCTTGGGCTACTCGCTTTTCCAAGCCACGAATGTAAGCCCAAGCTGCATTGATGTAGCTTTGTACCTTAAACAGCAGGGTGATATTGATGTTGATACCTTCGGATATTGCTTGCTCCACTGCTGGTAAACCAGCTTCTGTACCGGGAATTTTAATCATCACGTTTTCCCGATCTATTTCTTGGAAATAGCGACGAGCTTCGGTAATGGTTGCATCTGTATCGTGAGCAATGGTTGGTGGTACTTCTATGCTGACGTAACCGTCCAAGCCATTGGAAGCCTCGTATACAGGACGTAAAATATCACAAGCATCGCGGATATCTTGAAACACTAGCGATTCGTATATTTTATACGTTGGCAATCCTGCCCGAATGCCAGCTTCGATGTCACGATCGTAAATGGCGTTACCAGCGATCGCTTTTTCAAAAATCGTTGGATTAGAGGTAATGCCACTAATTCCTTTGTTCTCAACTAAATCTTTTAATTCGCCAGATTGAATTATGTCACGGCTTAGGTTATCCATCCAGATACTCTGACCGTATTTTTTTATTTCTAACAAACGATTGATTGTCATCGCTTTCCCTCCTCTTTAATTTCTTTGCCAGCCATTGCTAACTGCTAATTTTGCTTGAGAAAAGACTCTACCTTCGCTACATTCTCTTTGCTACCAACAATTAAAGGTGTGCGTTGATGCAGGTGTTTTGGTACTACGTCCAAAATGTTCTCGTATCCTGTAGTGGCGCGACCACCTGCTTGCTCTATCACAAAGGCTATAGGAGCAGTTTCATACAACAGCCGTAATTTTCCTTCTGGTTTTTTTACTGTCCCTGGATAGAGAAATACACCGCCTTGGATCAAAATTCTGTGAATGTCACTTACCATGGCTCCGCTGTATCGAGCGGTGTAACCTTCTGTCCGGTGGACGTAGCGGATGTACTCGCGAATCGGTTCATCCCACTGCCAAAAATTCCCCTCATTAACGCTGTAAACCGGACCGTGGACGGGAATTTGGATATTTTCTTCGCTGAGAATAAACTCCCCTAAACTTGGATCGAGGGTAAAGGAGTGAACGCCCTTTCCTATAGTATAGACCAGCATTGTGCTGGGACCGTACAGGATATATCCGGCAGCAATTTGCTTGCGTCCGGGTGCTAGCAAATCTTTTGCCGAACCATCTACATCTTCTCCTTCCTGCTGACGAATCGAAAAAATCGAACCCAAACTAAGGTTGATATCAGTATTGGAAGAACCATCAATCGGATCGTATAACAGGGTGTAACGACCAACAGGACAGTTTTCAGGAATGTAGTACGGTTTTTCCATTTCCTCAGAAGCTAGGCGACATACCAACCCGCTTTGCTTAAATACTGCTATGAATACGTTGTTGGCATACACGTCCATCTTCTTGACGGATTCGCCCTGAATATTAGTCTCCCCAGTAAATCCAAGCACGTCTTCCATCAAGCCAGCACGACTGAGACGACGAGCTATCAGTTTGCCAGCTAGGGCAATCCGATTCATCAGTGCACTCAAATCTTGTGCTTCTGGCGAAAAGCTCTGCAATTGCTGCAAAATGTGACGGGATAAAGTAGTACAATCACGATCTAGGCTGCGGTCTGTTGTAGCGTCCTTGGTAGACCGCTCTGTTGATTCTGCCGCTTTAGTCATTTTTTGTTCTCCTTAGCGACTAGCTATTTGTTGGGATTCACCCGCTGCATGGCAACCTGAGGTTGCTGCCTCTATCTTAGAAAGGTAATTTGGCAATCGAACTGTGATTTTAGACAAACTAAAGAAATCAACCTTGTGCGGTCATATACTTTTGTTAGTACGTTTTGAAATCCTCTTTGCCGGGAAAATCACCAAACTTTGCTCGGTAATCTCTATGAGTTAGTCGTGCACTGAATTTGCAATCACTGATTAACTACCAGACAATCTGCCCTCGAAAAACAAAGATATATCTTTACCTATAGTAGTTAGTAGTTCCCAAACAATGCCTGCAGGTAAAAACCGACTAGCCATGACATTTTTCTTGCTGCCACGATTAGTCGGGTACCTAGCTAACTAGCTATTTGATTTATGTTCTTCTCAATTGTTTCCAGTCACTTTTCGCTTTATTGCTTGCGTAACTAGAAAACTATTTGTTAAGATGATCTCTTATCTCTCTAAAAAATATTATCTTTTAGCCCAATTACTTCGTCGGTTGTCCTCTCGCGGTTTTGCTTTATTGACTTTGAGCTGACGACCCATCCATTCTGCACCATCTAATTCTGTTATGGCTGCATCCTCTTGGGCATCTTCACTCATTTCAACAAATGCGAAACCGCGCATCCGACCGGTCTCGCGATCGGTGGGCAGCACAATTCTCACAACCTCGCCATAATCGGCGAAAACTGCTTTTAAGTCTGCTTCGGTAGCGCGGTAGGAGAGGTTTCCAATGTAAATAGTCATCTGGGTTACGTAATTCTCGACTCAAAGCGATTTAGTTCAGCTGAAAACAGAATTACAAACGATAAATACTCATTTCGTTCGGTCTGGTTTCTGGTCTGATTCATGATGGTAGTAAACGGTAGCAGGTAAGTTAGCCAAGGGGGCTGAAATACTAGCTACTTGACCAACAATCAGGCTGAACTTTCGCGTACGCTCACGATCATAACCGATCTTGGCATTTTTCATAGTATGAGATTTTACAAACACTTTGAAGTTACAATTAGGCTCGCTTATATCTCCATTCCGCCTTATGATTCGGAAACTTTTGTTTAGTTTTTTCGATACTTGTAACCAAAAATCTACCTATTTGTATAGATGCAAAATTTTTACTTTTAGGCATGTCCCACAGAGAAAAATAGATCCATTTTTATTTCTAATTGAACCATTGCTCAAGGTAAAATAAATAAAAAAGTAAAGGTCCGCGGAAAATTTGCAGACCTAGGGAAACAAAAATCTACAATCTAAGTTTTATTCAATAGCTATTGACTGAGGACCGCCTGTTTTACCATTGTGGACTTGGGCAGAGGTGCTAGCAGTACTTATATCACTACTGGAGCCAATCTGTTGTTCTAGCCAACTTTTCACTGGTTCATCTGCAAGGTTGAGTCGAAGTAAACCAGAGAAAAATCCACCTAAAAATGAAACAGGATGCTGAGTGAACTGTTGGAAAATTGGCGTCAGTTCATTGAGGAACATGAATCTTCTCCTAGCAAATAAAACTTCTGATTTGTTTCGTAGACGCGCTACGCGCGGCTTCTCGTAGAGATCCTAACTTTAGGAGCAATTTTTTGAAAAAGTAACAGTCAGAACATCGCTATCAAAACTTGAAATTTACCCATTATGGTGATGATTTAAATCAGAAAAAGCGGTAGCTATATTTTTAGTCCTATCCACCGCTTTAATTACTTTAGTTTATGTACTAAATTCGTGTATTTTCTACAGGGCCCAAGCAGCGATCGCTATCGCAAGCCGCGGGACCCGCGGCTTCTATTTTTTGTAAGCTTTCTAGATCCCTTTTCCGCAAAGCTTCCTGGAAATCAGCTTCTTTTTGCCTGCTCGAGATCTCTTTTTGGAGATCCAGAAATCTTTCCCGAGTAATTGGC
>Ga0272448_1001122_pt1 | contig 37633 bp, 37 predicted proteins | sample YNPCB0191_FD_202220 | JGI IMG/M metagenome (GOLD analysis project Ga0272448, IMG submission 202220) | Hot spring sediment microbial communities from Yellowstone National Park, WY, United States - YNP-CB-019-1 | ecosystem: Environmental > Aquatic > Thermal springs > Hot (42-90C) > Sediment...
TGTGTGTGGTTTGGGGGGGGCGCGCCCCCCCCCCCCCCCCCAAAACCCCTCTTTCCACCCCCTCCCCTCGCCCGCCGCCGAAGGCCTCGGCCCGAAGGGCCTTCGGCCCGAGGGCGAGCGGGAGAGGGGCACGAATGATTCAGAGATTTTTATGAACCTGGGAGCAGGGGGAGGGGTGAGGGCACGATTTTTTGAGACTTTAGCCCGGTGTAATTACCTACCACGAAGGGCACAAAGTACTCACAAAGGACACAAAGGGATAAAATATCATCCTTCGTGCCCTTTGTGCGGCCTTCGTGTCCCTCGTGGTTTTTATGAAACGGTTCTTGGGTAGGTAGTCACAGCCCGGTACGATTTTATAGGACTCAACACTGTCATTTGTCATTGGTCATTCTGTCATTTGTCATTGGTCATTCCCCTAAGGGCATCCCAGTTGGCCCTTCATTTTTCCGGCCTGCTCGGCCCACTCTGCGGGCGGGGAGAGGGAGAGGAACTGATCCAGCGCGCGGCAGGCCTCTTCCGGATGGCCCAGCGTGGCCTGAGCCTGGGCAACGGCGTACCAGGCCTGCAGCGAGTCCGGCTCCCGCTCCAGGACCTGGTTCAGCACCTCCAGCGCTTTCTGCGCGTCCCCCTGGAGGAGATGCAGGTTGCCCATACCGATGAGGGCCTCGGGCATGCCGGGGCAGAGTTGGAGGGCGCGGGTGAACTCCTCCTGCGCGTTCTCCAGCCGTGCGCTGTCGGGAAGGGCGAGGGGGTTAGCGGGGATGGCCTGGGCCAGGTAGACCGCGCCCAACTGGTAGTGGGAGCGGGGGTCCTCCGGGTCCTCTTTGAGGGCCGCCTGCAGGTCGGAGACGGCCGCTTCCAGGTCCCCCAACTGGTAGGCGACGACGCCCCGATTGTGGTAGGCGGCGGCCTTCTCCGTCAGGTGGGGGAGGGCGGCGTCCAGTTCCCGCCGGGCCTCCTCCAGTTGGCCCTGCTCGGCGTAGATTTGCCCCAGCCAGAAGTGGGCCAGCCCGTGATCGGACTTCAATTCCAGCACACGCTGGAAGGACTGGACCGCCAGGTCGGCCTGGCCGGTTTCATAATAGGCGCGGCCCAGCCAGTATCGGGCTTCCACATCGGAGGGAGTCGCTTCAGCGACGGACTCCATGACCGAAAGGGTACGCTGGACGGCCTCCTGGTCCCCCGCTTCCCGGTAGAGCCGGAGGAGCCAGAAGCGTCCGGCGGGCCCGCCCCGCCCTGCCGCGACGGCCTCCTCCAGCGCGGCCCGGGCCCGTTCGGCGGCGGAGGAGTCCCCCCGGGCGCGCTGGGCGACGAAGAGCCAGTAGTACGCTTCCAACTGGTTGGGGTCGGCGGAGAGGGCGGCCTCCAGGTCAGCAACGGCCTGAGCATAGCGGTCCACGCCTGCACAGCGGCTGGCCTCTATGTGCTGCCGGGCGGTCCGGAGGGGGTCGGTGGCCCTGGGTGGGGCTCCACAGGCGACCAGGAAAAGCACCAGCAGGATCACAGCAAGACGGCGGAGCATCGAGGGCCTCCTGATTGGCTCGGGGTTCTTTACCGATGGTTTCCTCAGGCAAAAGTATACCGATTTTTCACCAAATGTCCAGCGGCAGCGGGGGAGGGTGTGTCCCAATTTCGTTGGGCGTGGCCGCTTTGTAGGACAACTGCGAGCAGTTGTCCTACAATTTGGGTGGACACTTGCATAAATAGAAATTTGCAGTAAACTATCATTGTACCCGTCACCTCAACCCGGAGGGTGTCCGATGAACCGAGTTCAGAACGGCCTGCTGCTGTGGCTGATTGTCGGCGCGCTGCTCCTGATGGTGAGCGCGCCAGCGGCGTCTCCTCCGGCCAGCGCCCAGCAACCCCGCCCGACCCTGACCCCGACGCCGGAGATTATACCGTCCCCAACGGCGATGCCTCCTGAGGAATCCCCGCCTGTATCGCAGCCTCCCGAAACCGCCCCCTCGCCGCAGACCCTGCCCTCTACGGGCCCGTCCTTTCTGCCCGTCACTGGCTACGGGCTGACCGCGATCGGGGTTGGATTCGGGATGGCGGCCGCGGCCCTGGCGGCCCGACGGGCCCGCCGGCGCAAGCAGGCCGAAAACCCGGAGCATCCGCAGGAGTCGTAAGGAGTCAACGTGGTCAAATTGCTGATGGGCTGGAACCTGATTCCGGGGCTGGAGAACGAGTATTTTGAGTTTTTTACGAAGGAGTTTGAGCCAGCACTGGAGGAGTTGGGCCTTCAGGCAACGGATATGTGGTACACCGCGTACGGAGAGGGGCCCCAGATTCTCACCGGAATGGTTGCTGAGGACCTGAACACCGCGCGCCGGATTCTGGCTTCCGAGCGCTGGCTGAGGCTGAAGGAGCGGCTTCTGGAGTTTGTAACCGACTATCAGCAGAAAATCATTCCTGCTTCTGGCGGTTATCAATTGTGACTCCACTGCAAAAAGGGTTCTTTATCGCAGAGACCGCAGAGTACGCAGAGCAATATTAAAATCTCTGCGCTCTCCGCGTTCTCTGCGATGAGTTTTTGCAGTGAACTCAATTGTAATACCGGTCTTTCTATCTCTTCCCTGTCCCTATCACCGCCCCCTGGCTGGCATCGCCCACATAGCGGGCATAGAGGCGCAGGAATCCCGGCGGGATGTCCTTCTGGGGCGGCACCCAGTCTCTCATCCGTTCCTGCAACTCCCGCTCGCTCAGGTGGACGTTCAGGATCGGTTCTCAACCCTTTTCCCTGGTTTTGTTCGTCTCCCATCGCTGCCACCTCCTACCCTGGCGTTTGGCCCTTATTCTACGTTAGAGCGTTGATAAGCCCTGGTGATAGAACGCGAGCGCTTGATGTCCGCAGGGGCGGGTGGTATAATAGCGGCGATGTTCCACCCGGAAGACCGCGTCCTGGTTGCCGTGATGAACAACGGGCGGGACTTTGAGATTGCCCGCGACCGGGGGTGGTACCGCATCCCCGTGCGGCATGCTCCGCCCAGCACCACCGAGGCCGCCGTGCTGGCCTTCTACTTCACCCGCGCCTTCGGCGAAGAGGGATGGGCCATTCACTGGTACGCCCCCGTCCGGGGGCACGAACTGGCCCGCCGCCGGGACCTCCTGCCCGAGGAGCCCCACCACCCCCGCGCCGATGACCTCTACTATCAACTCCAACTGGGCCCGCTGGTCCGCCTGGAGCGGCCCATCCCCAGCCTGCGCTGGCGGCGGATCACGTTCATTGAAACGACGTGGGACCGCTTCACCGCTGCGCAGGAGATCAACGACCTCTTCGCCTCCGGTGCGGATGGACTGTTCGTCACCCTGAAGGAGGCGGGATTCCAGCCGGAGCGGGAGTATCCCGTGCGCGAGGGTGGGGTGGAGTATGTGGTGGACCTGGCGATTCCGTGCAGGGAGGGGACGGTGCTGATTGCCGTCGGGGAACGGCCCGCTCCGCCGGGCGCTCTCTACTGTCCAGACGTGGAGACGGTCCGGCGGGCCGTCGCCGCATGTGGGGGTGAGATGGGCCTCACACAAAGACACAGAGACACAGAGATTTACAAAAATTAACTAAAACTTTGTGCCTTTGTGTCTTGGTGTGAGGAAAATCTGCACCCTAAAACAGCGGGAGTTGGCGGGCCGGGCGGCGGCCGTCCAGCAGGATGAAGGGCGCGGCCCGCTCCGCCGCAATCCCCAGGGCGCGCAGGTCCTTCAGGTCCCGCAACCGGCCCCGACGACGCGCGGCGATCAGGCGGTCGGCGCCCTGGGGGCCGATGCCCGGTACCCGCAGCAGGGTTTCCCGCCCCGCCCGATTCACCTCCACCGGTGCCTCCGCCAGATGCTCCCGCGCCCAGGCCAGTTTGGGGTCCGTATCCAGTGGCAGGTTGCCGTCCGGCTGGAAGGGGAGTTCCTCCACGCTGAAGCCGTAATCCCGCAGCAGGAAGGATGCCTGGTAGAGACGGTGTTCCCGCTGCGGTGGGGTGGGCGGATGGGCCTCCAGCGGTGTCCCGGGGACGGGGCGGAACGCCTGGAAGTAGGCCCGGGCCAGCCCCAGGTGGCGGTAGAGGAACGCCGTCACGTGCAACAGTTCCAGGTCGCTCTCCCCGGCCGCCCCGACGACGAACTGGGTGGTGGAACTGGGAGCGGGGCCGGGCATCTCCCGGCGGAGTTCCTCTATCCAGCGCAGTCGGCGGAGGAGTTCGTCGGTGAACTGTTTGTGGGGGGCCAGGGCGGCCAGACGGCGGTCGTTGGGGGCCTCCAGGTTGACCGAGACGCGGTCCGCCAGTCGCATCGCCGCGGCCACCTGGTCCCGCTCCGCGCCGGGCATAATCTTCAGGTGGATGTAGCCCCGAAAGCCGTAGCGGTGGCGGAGAATCTCCGCGGTGGCGATGAGTCGGTCCTGGGTATGCGGCCCTCCGCCCAGGATGGAAGAACTCAGGAAGAGCCCCTCTGCGATACCGCGCTGGTGGAGTTGCAGAAAAAGGCGCGCCAGTTCGTCCGGGGTGAAGGTGGCGCGGGGGCAGTCCCGTCCGGCGCGGAAGGCGCAGTAGAAGCAATCCCGCTCGCAGGCCGAAGTGAGGAGGGTTTTCAGCAGCGCGATGCGCCTGCCGCCGGGCATCGCCGCGTAGTGGATGAAGCCGGAGAGGTCGGCCGGAAGCCCGACGGGGGCCGAGAGGGGCCGTCCGGCGGCGCTCACCTCCTCGGCCGGCTCATAACAGGTCGCCGGCCCTAACCGTCGCAGTTTCTCTACCGGGTCCATGGTGGGGGCTCTTCCGAAGAGAACAGAAGTTCACTGATATTATACCACAGAATCTGATCATTGCCGCTTGTCGTTGTCGCCTTCTATAGTACAATAGAGCCGCTTACGCGGATCAACCCGAAACGGAAATCACCCGTCAATCTTCGTGCCCTTCGTGCTCCCTTCGTGTCCTTTGTGGTTTTCAGATTTTTAGGAGAGCCGGGCGATGAAAATCCGCATCAAACTCCTGGCCCATTATCAGCAGTACCTGCCCCCCGATTGCTCCTCTTCTTCGTACGAGGCAGATGTCCCCCCGGACGCCCGGGTGGAGGACGTCCTGGCCGGACTGCCCGTGCCGGTGGAGGAGAGCGTCGTCCTGGTGAACGGGCGTACCCCTCAGCCGGGCCAGGCCCTGCAGGAAGGGGACGTCCTGTGCCTCTTCCCGGCCATCGGCGGCGGCTGACGGAATGGGAACTTCAATAACCACTCACCTCAGGAGGCAACATGTACGGCTGGAACGGCAGAATCCTCAGAGTCAACCTGACCACCGGAGAGACCTCCGTAGAAGAAGTGGACCCCCGCATAGCGCGGGACTTTATCGGCGGACGGGGATGGGCCATCCGCTATCTCTACAACGAGATGGACCCCCGGGTGGACCCCCTCTCCCCGGAGAACAAACTGGTCTTTTCCACTGGCCCTCTCACCGCCACCCCGGTCCCCACCGGCAACCGGTACATGGTGACCACCAAATCCCCCCTGACCGGCGCCATCTCCTGCTCCAACTCCGGCGGCTTCTTCCCCACGGAGATGAAGCGCACCGGTTTTGACCTGTTCATCTTTGAGGGACGGGCCGAGCGACCGGTGTATCTCTGGGTGAACGACGACCGGGTGGAACTCCGCCCCGCCGACCACCTCTGGGGCCGGACGGTCTTTGAGACCGAGGACATGCTGCGGGCCGAGACCGACCCCCGCGCCCGGGTGGCCTGCATCGGTCCGGCGGGAGAACGACTGGCGCCCATCGCGGCCATCCTGAACGATAAGCACCGCGCCGCCGCTCGTTCCGGCGTGGGCGCGGTCATGGGCTCCAAGAACCTCAAGGCCGTCGTCGTGCGGGGCACCCGCCGCATCCCCCTGGCCCGCCCCGACGAACTGAAGGCCCTCGCCGACCAGGTGGTGGAGGAGGTCAAGCAGGCGGTGGCGGCGGGGAAGGCCACTCTGCGGACCTACGGCACCGCCTATGTCCCCCCCGTCACCAACGAAGTGGGCATCCTCCCCACCTACAACTTCCGGACGGGGGTCTTCGCCGGGGCGGAAGCCATCTCCGGCCGCACGCTCAACCAGAAGTATCTGGTCCGGCCCAAGGCCTGCTACGGTTGCCCCATCGCCTGCGGGCGGGTGACCCGGGTGGAGGACCCCATCTTCGGCGGCGAGGGGGAGGGGCCGGAGTACGAAACCATCGGCTCCCTGGGCAGCGCGTGCGGCGTGGACAACCTGGCCGCCATCACCAAAGCCAACTACATCTGCAACGAACTGGGCCTGGACACCATCTCCGCCGGGGTGACCATTGCCTGCGCGATGGAGATGTACGAACTGGGCCTGATCCCCGAGTCGGACATCGGACGTCCCCTGCGCTTCGGGGATGCGGAGGCCGTGGTGGAGATGGTCCGTCTGGCTGGCCTGCGGGAGGGGTTCGGTGACCTCATCGCTCAGGGGAGTTACCGGCTGGCCTCCCACTACGGCCATCCGGAGTTCTCCATGTCCGCCAAAAAGCAGGAGTTCCCGGCCTACGACCCGCGCGGGGCTAAGGGGATGGGCCTCCTCTACGCCACCTCCAACATCGGCGCCTCCCACATGGCGGGCGACACCGCCTACATGGAGGTCTTCGGCGTCCCCAAGAAGGTGGACCCCCTCTCCTGGGAGGACAAGCCCCGGCTGGTGAAGTATTTTGAGGACATTTTCACCATTATAGACGCGGCGGGACTGTGCGTCTTCCTGAGCATCCGCTACCTCTTTGAGCCCACGTACAACGTGGAGCCGGTGCGCATCTCCCGCCTGATGGAGTACGCCACCGGTGCCGGGTACGATGAGGAGACGCTGCTGAAGGCCGGGGAGCGGGTCTACAACCTGGAGCGGATGTTCCTGGTGCGGGCGGGGTTCTCCCGGGCCGACGACACTCTCCCGCCGCGCATGCTCCATGAGCCGATGCCGGAGGGGCCGGCGAAGGGGCACGTGGTGGAGTTGGACCGGATGCTGCCGGAGTACTACCGCCTGCGGGGCTGGGACGAGAACGGCGTCCCGACGCCGGAGAAACTGGCGGAGTTGGGGTTGCTGTAGAGGTGGACGGCTCCGAACGTGCCAGGCACTTTTGAAGTGCCTGGCACGTTCTCCCAACTGACCAGAGACGCTCCCTATTTCGGGGAGATGGTCCAGGTCATGTCCCCGCTGAGGGTGGCCCCGTGCTCCTCGGTCAGCAGGTTGCCGTCGCAGTCCTCGGCCCGCAGGTCGTACGTTCCCTCCGGGAAGGTGAAGGTGTGCTCGCTGCCGGGGGCAATGGTATCTCCACCCAGCCAGTCTTCGCCCCACTCCGCACTTCCCGCCGGGGAAATGTAGATGTAGCAGATGGGGATGTCCAGTTGGTTGACCACCGTCAGCGAGGCCTGGGTCACGTCGGAGAGGGTCCAGGTGAGGCCATCCGCCCCGAGGGTGACGCCGTTCTGGACGTTCAGGGGGTTGCCGTCGCAGTCGTCGGCCCGCAGGTCGTAGGTGCCCGAGGGCACCGGGAAGGTGTGGCGCTCCCCCGCCGGCACGCTGGTGTCCAGTCCCAGCCAGTCTTCACCCCACTCTTTCTGGTCAACGGGGGAGATGTAGACGTAGCAGATTTCGTGACTGGAATTGTTGACCAGCAGGAGGGGGAACCGCTGGATGGCGCTGAGAATCCAGGTGGAGTTCTGGGAGAGGTTAATCTCCCACCCGACATCCAGGAGATTCCCGTCGCAGTCTTCGGCGCGGAGGTCGTAGACACCGGCGGGCACCTGGAAGACCCTGTTCGCTCCGGCGGCGACCACCTCGTTCTCCCCCAGCCAATCATCGCCCCATGAGTCGCTCTTGATGGACGAAATGTAGACGTGGCAGACCGGGATGCCGGAGTCGTTCTGGAGGGCAAGCGCGTAGGTTCCGGACGGGAGCGAGGTCGCCGCAGGGGGCTGAGTGGGTGGCACCGGGGTTGGCGGGGCCGGAGTGGGCGGCACCGGGGTCGGCGTAGAGAGGCAGGCCAGCGCGGCCAGCAACAGGATGGCCGCTCCTGCCAATATGGCACGTTTATTGTACATTATGCTCCTTTCTTTTGGGTATAGCGGAGCCTTTCGGGGAGGTCAGACAGAAGCAGGAGGGGAAGAGAAACGGGGGGTCTGCTCGCTCTCAGATTGGCTTGCTGGGAAATATTATAACACAGATCACCAGAAATTGCAAGGGCGTAGGACAACTGCGAGCAGTTGTCCTACCATAGGGGGTATCCGATGGACCTGGGACTGCAGGACAAAGTCGCAATTGTGACGGCCGCCAGCCGGGGGCTGGGCCGGGCGGTGGCCGCTGAACTGGCGCGGGAGGGCGCGCGGGTGGTCATCTGCGCCCGCCAGGAGGGCCCGCTGGAGGCCGCCGCACAGGCCATTCGCGCGGCCACCGGCGCCGAAGTCGTCGCCGTCCCCGCCGACGTCGCCGACCCGACGGGGGTGGAGCGGGTGGTGGAGGCCGCCCGCGCCCGCTTCGGCCGCATAGACATCCTGGTGACCAACGCCGGAGGCCCCCCACCGGGCCGCTTCCTGGAACTGACCCCCGCCGACTGGGAGGCCGCCGTCCAACTCACCCTGATGAGCGTCGTCCGCCTCTGCCACGCCGTCACCCCCACCATGCGGGCCCAGCGGAGCGGCTCCATCATCGCCATGACCTCCGTGAGCGTAAAGCAACCACTGCCCAACCTGATTCTCTCCAACAGTTTGCGCATGGCCGTGGTGGGGCTGGTCAAGACCCTCTCCGACGAACTGGCGCCGGACGGCATCCGGGTGAACGCGGTCTGCCCGGGCTGGACCCGGACGGAGCGGGTGGTGCAATTGTTGCAGGACCGGGCGGCCCGCAACGGCACGACGGTGGAAGAGGAGGAGGCGAAAATCACCGCCGCCATTCCGTTGGGCCGCATGGCGACCCCGGAGGAGGTGGCCCGCGCGGTGGCCTTTCTGGCCTCTCCCGCCGCGTCCTACATCACCGGCATCAGCCTGCTGGTGGACGGCGGATTGTACCGGGGGGTGTAGGGGCAACCCCTCGGGGCGAGAAGCCCCCTCGGGCCGAGGCCCTTCGGGGCCGAGGGCTTCGGGGCGTGGCCCTTGCGGTTGCCCCCCAGGGCAGGGGCAAAAGGCCGGGGCAGGGGCAAGCCCTGCCCCTACAGCGGTTGCCCACTTTCCGTTGCCCGCAGGTAACAACCTGCCCTGACCGGTTTGCGGATACGTAGCGCAGGCCGCCAGGCCTGCATGAGGGAATATGGATTCCGACCTTCCGGCCCGTTTTATCGGTGTCCCTGTAGAGGTCATCCACGACCGCCCGCCCGCGCTGGAGAAGCGGCCCGGCCCGCCGGACGGGTTCGTCTGGGAGGGACGGACGTACCGCGTGGTGGCTGTCCTGCAGGAGTGGCACGACTACCGCCTGCGCGGCAAGACCCAGGCCTTCTACGTGAAGGAGCGGGGGTCGTACCGGGCGAAGGCCGCCGAACGGCGCGGCACCTGGGGAGTGGGGCGGGATTACTACCGCGTCCGCACGGCGGAGGGGGAAGTATTTGACCTCTACTACGACCGTGCGCCCCAGGGGCCGGGGGAGCGGAAAGGGGCATGGTTCCTGTGGCGGCAGATTTTGGAATAGGACACGGATAAACACGGGTTTTACGGACAGAACTTACGCAGTTGGCAGATAAACTTCGGAATTCGCCACGAATTTCACGAATTGGCACGAATTTTATTTCTTTTCATTCGTGACTTCACTGCAAAAACTCACCGCAGAGACGCCGAGAGCGCAGAGTTCTACATCAGTATAATCTCTGCGTACTCTGCGTCTCGGCGGTGAAATGACCTTTTTGCAGGAGACTCGTTTGATCCAAAGTGTCAGGTAGCCAAACTGGTGTCCATCCGTACCGATCCGTGCACACCCGTGTCCCGTTTCTGTTCTGGCCAAAGAGACTGCTCCTGGAAGGCGCAGGGCTGCTGCTGGCCCTGGCGACCGGCTGGCTCATGGCGCGGCTTCCCCTTCCGATGACGGTCGCCCTGGTCGGCCTGGCCGCGCTGGTCGCGGGGACGGTCGCCGAGCCGCTGGTGGGGGTGGTGGCGGGCATCTTCCTGGGCCTTCTGCGCGCCTACCTGCAGAGAGACGTCCCCCAGGTGCCGGCCCAGGTCGGCCACCTCTTCATCGCCCTGGCACTGGCGGCCCACTGGGCGCGCGGCCTGCTCCGCCGACACCTGCCCCTGCCCCTCGGACGGGAGCACCCGGCCTTCTCGCTCTTCCTGCCCGTGCTGGCTTTCCTGGGCGTGGCGGGCCTCTCTCTGTGGAACGCCCGAGGCTCCTTCCTGGACTTCGGCCTGCCGGAACTGGTCAAGTGGGTGGAGGTGGGACTCGTCCTCTGGCTGGTGGCCGAACGGGCCACCCCTCGCGCGCTGCCTGCGCTGCTGGCGGGCATCCTGGCGGTGGGCGTCTTTCAGGCTGGGGTGGGGCTCTACCAGTTCGCTCTCTGGGGCGACGCACCGGAGCCCTTTCTCATCCCCGGCACCGAGTTCTGCCGCGCCTTCGGGACTTTTGAACAACCCAACCCCTACGCCGGGACGATGGGGATGATGCTGGCACTGACGGTGGGAGTACTGGGGGTTCAGGCGACGGAATGTGCCAGGCACTTCTCAAAGTGCCTGGCACATAAAAGGTGGGCGGGCTTGATGGTCCTGCTGGTCGGGAGCGGGCTGATGGGCGGCGCGCTGGTGGCCTCGTGGAGCCGGGGCGCCTGGATCGGTTTCGGTGCCGCGCTGGTGGTGATGGCCCTGGCGCTCCCCCGCCGGGCCCGCTGGGGATTCATCCTGGCGGGCGGGCTGGTGCTCCTGTTCCTGGTCCTCTACGCGGCGGGCCTGTTGCCCGCGCGGGTGGTCGCCCGCCTGACGGAATTCGCCGCCGAGGTGCGCCTGCAGGATGTGCGCGGCGTGGGCATCAACAACGCCAACTATGCGGTGATAGAGCGGCTGGCCCACTGGCAGAGCGCAGTGGAGATGTGGCGCGCCCACTTCTGGACCGGGGTGGGGTTGGGGGGATACGAGCCGGCCTATCCGGATTTCGCGCTGATCAACTGGCCCCTCGCCCTGGGGCACGCCCACAACATCTACCTGAACATGCTGGCGGAGACAGGTCTGCTGGGCCTGACGGTGTACCTGTTCCTGTGGGGATGGGTCTTCTGGCAGACCTGGCGGGCGACCCGCCGCGCCTCTGGCCTGGCCCGGGGGGTGGCCGTGGGGCTGCTGGGAGCCTGGACCCAACTGGCCGTTCACCAATTCTTTGACAACCTCTACGTCAACAACGTCCACCTGCTGGTGGGGTTACTGTTGGGGCTATTGGTGGTAGTCAGGGAGTACTCTGAGTCAGGCTATGGGGAAGCCCCCTCCCATATAGAATGCACGAATTTTGCCTTCCGTTGCACGGCATTGTATAGCCGTCTGTCGCCCGTCCAGAATTCGCAGTTCAACATTTCCGCCAGGGCCAGGTAGAACGTGTCGTAGGTCGCTTCCAGTTGGAAATCTCGGGCCAGTTGAGCGGCCCGGTCGGCCAGTTCCTGAGGGCTGTAGTAGTGGATGGGGAAGCGAATGAGGAGGGTGATGCTCTCTTTGACTTCATCGACGGTCAACCACCCCCCTTTCCATGCCCGGTGAAGTCCGTTAACAGCCTCGTAAATGAGCAGAGTTGGGGCCGCGATAAAAGTGCGGTTCTCTTTCCAGGCTTCCCACAGGGCCTGGACGGCGACGCTGCCGGGTTCGTCAATAACCAGCCTCAATACCAGGCTGGCGTCAACGACTACCGAAGGCATGGCGGATTTCCTCTGTGCGTTGAGCCCGGCTCTCGGCGATCAGATCAGCGATGTCCGGCCCATGCCATTCTCCCCGACGGACACGCTGGGCCTGGCGCAGCCGCTCTGCTTGCTGTAGCAGAGTGGACCATTGGCCCCAGTCATTGTTCTGGGCCAGGTAGCGCCGAAAGGCATCCAGAACGATTCGGGTCATTGTATCCCCCCGACTGGCCGCTACCCCTTTGACAGCCCGATGCAGGTCCTTTGGCACCCAAACAGTCAGTTTTGTCATCATCATTTGCCCATCCCAAATGATACTCCAGGCCCGATTTCTGTCAAGGAGAGTGTAGGTTTGCAGTGGCGGCCAAAGGCCGCCACTGCAAAACCCGTCACTCCTCCACCCAGACCCCGTTCTCCCGAATCACCCCCGCATACCAGCGACCGCTGTCCTTGATGTACCGCTTCTGGGTGTCGTAGTCCACGTAGACCAGGCCGAAGCGCATCCGGTAGCCGTGGGCCCACTCAAAGTTGTCCAGCAGTGACCAGACGAAGTAGCCCTGAACCGGCGCGCCGTCGGTGAGGGCGCGGTGAACCTGGGCGATGTGGTCCCGCAGGTAGCGGATGCGCCGTTCGTCCCGCACCCGTCCATCCAAATCCACCCCGTCCGGCACCGGGATGCCGTTCTCGGTGACCAGGATGACCGGGGGCCGGTAGTCCTTCCAGACCCGCATCAGCAGTTCGTACATCCCCGGCGGGTAGATTTCCCACATCTGGGAGTACTCGCTCCCCTCCGGCTGGACCTGGGCCAGTTCCACAATCGGGAAGGAGGGGTCATGGCGGGCCACCGCGCGGGAGTAGTAGTTGACCCCCAGGAAGTCCATCGGGGTGGTGAGATAGCGGGCATCCTCCGGCGAAACCTCCGGAATCAGTGACCCCAGAAGGGCCTGCATATCCTCCGGATACCGCCCGAAGAAAATGGGGTCCAGGAACATCCGGTTCAGGATGCCGTCCATCCGCTGCGCGGCCAGTCGGTCTGCCTCCGAGTCGGTGGCGGGGTGGACGGGGCTGAGGTTCAGGGTGATGCCGACCCGGACGGGCCGTCCGGCGGCCGCGCGGATGGCCTCCACCGCGTGGCCGTGGGAGAGGAGAAGGTGATGGACGGCCTGCAGCGCGGCGGGGAAGTCCTGAATCCCCGGCGCGAAGTCCCCGAAAAAGTAGCCCAGCAGGGCCATCACGAAGGGCTCGTTGTGGGTGATCCACCAGTTCACCCGGTCCCCCAGCCGCTTCGCCACCACGCTGGCGTACTCGGCGAAGTACTGGACGATGTCCCGGTGGGGCCACCCGCCCCGGTCCTGGAGCGGCTGGGGCAGGTCCCAGTGGTACAGCGTGACCACGGGCTCAATCCCCCGCGCCAGGAGCGCGTCCACCAGCCGGTCGTAGAAAGCCAGACCCGCGGGATTGACCCGTCCGGTCCCTTCGGGGAGGACGCGCGGCCAGGAGATGGAGAACCGGTAGGCCTTCAGCCCCAGTTCGGCCATAATCTGGACGTCCTCCTCCCACCGGTGGTAGTGGTCGGCGGCAACGTCGCCGTTGTGGCCGTGGTAGATTTTCTCCGGGTGCTCGTGACAGAACGTATCCCAGATGGACGGCCCCTTGCCGTCCTCGTTCCAGGCCCCCTCTATCTGGTAGGCCGATGTCGCGGTGCCCCAGATGAAGCCGTCGGGGAAGCGCAGAAATCGTCGGTCGGACATGAAAACCTCCTGGTTGAGTGAGATGCGGGACGTGCCAGGCACTTTTGAAGTGCCTGGCACGTCCGTTTATCATTACGGGAACACCAGCAATCGGGCATCGTCAAAAAACGCCGCCTTGTGGGGGACGGCCCAGTCCGGTCGGGCGGAAAAGCAGACGGTGACCCGTCCCCCGGTGCCGACCCGCACCCGCGGAGAGCGCAGCACGACCAGGCCGTTGTTCTGATTGATAGACTGCGTCGCACTCCACTGACCCCGCTCGCAGGCCGCGCCGCCGTTGGGGTCAATGCCGGCGCGCACCTGGATGCCCCCCTCGTCGGCGTACCCCTTTGCCTTGATCTCAAACTGGACCTGCGTCCCGGCAGGGACATTGACCACCTGATAGAGGGTCACCTGGAATTTGGCGTACTGGTCGGTGGACTCAATCTGGAGCGTGTTCCCCGTGATGAAACGGACTGGGTCGTCGGCGTATTTGAACTTGGGGTAGGCGTAGGAGTTCTCCGGGTCGTAAGGTTGTCCGGCCGACCAGTTGGCGACGGCGGATACAATCCAACCGGGAACTTCAGCCGGTGTGATCTGGTCAAACGTACCGTTGACCAGTTCGGGAGGCGGGATGGGCGTGGGGGTAAGGGTGGGGAAAGGAGTAGAAGTTGGGGTGGGCGGGGCCGGGGTGGGCGTCGGGCGCGGCGTCGGCGTGGGGGCCGGAGTGAAGGTGGGCGTCGGCGTCCAGGTCGGCGGCAGGGCGGGCGTGGCGGTCGGCGAGGGGGTGGGCGAGGGCCCCATTGCCGACGGGGTGCCAATAAGGCGAGAGGTCTGGGTAACGGCGAAGATGAGGCCCCCCAGCACCACACAATCGGCCAGACCCAGCAGGACAATCACCAGCCACTGTTTGCGTGTCATATTCCCTCCCAAAGCCCGTGTAGCGCCGGCCGCCAGGCCAGTACAGGCGGAGAGCCCGCGCTACTGGCAATCGTTACCGCAGTGGGACAAATCCCAGGGTCGGGACGATAGCCTGCCCTTCCGTCAGAATCCACTCCAGATAGGCCTTGACGACCCCCGTCGGTTCGCCTGCCGTGTACATATACAGCGGACGGGAGACCGGATAGGTGCCGTCGTTGACCGTCTCCACGGACGGCAGGATGAAGGGGCCGCCCGGCTCCCGCCCCACCGCGACCACCTTCTGGTCCGGCGTCACATACCCCAGGCCGTCGTAGCCGATGGCGTTCGGGTTCTGCCGCACTTCCGTGCTGATCCCCTCCGACGAGGGCATCAGCAGCGTGTCCGGGGAGAACAGCAGGTCACTTTCGGGGTCCCCCAGCCGGATGACGTGTTCCAGAAAATAGACGTACGTCCCGGAGTTGGACTCCCGGGATAGGAGGACGATGGGCCGGTCTTCGCCGCCGACCTCTTTCCAGTTGGTGATTTTCCCGGTGTAGATGTCCGAAATCTGCTGAAGGGTGAGGTGGTCCACCGGGTTGGACGGGTGGACGACGACGGCGATGGCATCCAGCGCGACGGTGAACTCCACCGGGTTGATGCCGTTGGCCCGCGCCGCCTCTATCTCTTCCCGCTTCATCGCCCGGGACGCGTTGGCGATGTCGGCGGTGCCGTTGATGAGCGCGGCGATGCCCGTCCCCGACCCCCCGCCGGTGACGGAGATGCGCACCTCCGGGTGCTCCTGCATGTACGCCTCCGCCCACGCCAGCGCCAGGTTGACCAGGGTGTCGGAGCCGATGTTGACGATGGTGTGGACGGGGACCGCGGTCTCTACCGGAGATGGTCCGGAAGAACGGCATCCCGCGATGATGCTCATCAGGAGCAGAGCGCCGATGAGCGCGAATGAACCCGGATTTTCTTTTAACATTGGCACAATCTTGTACGTCTTCAAAAAACCTTCGTGCCCTTCGTGTCCTTCGTGGTTTTCTTTAATACTTGCGGACGATGGCCCGGTACGACATGGGCTGGCGGCACTGGAGAATCTGGGTCTCCTCCCGTTGCCGCCGGACCTCATCCAGGTCCAGCCGGGCCACCGCGTACCCCTCCACCGGCTCGTCCACCACTCCGTAGACGCGGCCGGTGGGGCCGACGATGGTGCTCTGGCCGAAGAAGGTGTAGGACGGCTCCTCACCCACCCGGTTCGCCGCGGCGATGAAGACCGCGTTCTCGTACGCGCGCGCCTTCAGGTACGTATGCCACTCCTCCTGGCGGGGCGCCTCCCAGTCCGCCAGCACGACCAGCAGTTCCGCCCCGTCCAGGACCAGACTGCGGGCCACTTCCGGGAAGGCCAGGTCCCACCCGATCATCAGCCCGATGACGCCGAAGTCGGTCTCAAAGGGGGCCAGGCGGAATCCGGGGCGGAAGGCCATTCGCTCCTCGCCCCGCAGGTGGATTTTGTTGTACTGTCCGATGACTTCGCCGTCGGGTCCGATGAGCACGGCGGAGTTGTAGAGGATGCTCTCCACCCGCTCTTTGGTCACCATGCCGAAGGCGACGTGGACGCCGTAGTCGGCGGCGCGCTGGCCGATCAGGTTGACGGCCGGGCCGGGCACTCGCTGGGCCACCTGTGGGAAGCGCGGCCCCACCTCGTAGCCCGTCGTCACCAGTTCCGGGAAGACGATGAGGTCCACCGACTGTTCGGTGGCGATACGGCGGATGAACTCGCCCATTTTGGCCAGATTCTCTTCCATCTGGCCGAGAACCGGCTGCATCTGGACGACTGCGACAGTGATTTCGGGCATTGGTGGCTCCTGTTATTGGAAATTGGGCGTAGATGAGCGCATAGAGCAGAGAATCTCCACGGCGCTTTTCTCACTTTGCCAGTTGCGCGCGATTTCCTCGCCCAGCGCCTCCAACCGCGTCCAGACCTCATCCGGGTCGGGCTGAGGAGGAACGGCGTCCACGGGCAGCAAAAGGGCCGCTGGCTTGCCCCGCTGGGTGATAAGGTAGCGGGCACGGCGCTCTCTGACCGCGCGCACCAGTTCCGAGGTGCGGGCTCTCAGTTCACGGATGCCAATCTCTTCCATACGTGTGCGTGCTCCCTGCAAGACTTTATCGGAAATCGGACACAGGTGAACCCGGGCGAACACGGAATTTTATCTGTGCCGGTAACTACCTACCCGATGGGCGTGCCGCTATGCGCTGATTGGAAATCAGCCTTCCTGGGCACGCTGTGCCGGGCGTCGGCCTGCGCCGACGCCCCCGGTCGGCGAAGGCCGACCGCAGGCCGAAGGCCTATGGCGGGCGACTTTCGTCGGCACGTGTAACTACCTACCACAAGGGCACAAAGTACTCACAAAGGACACAAAGGGATAAAATATTATCCTTCGTGCCCTTTGTGCGGCCTTCGTGTCCTTCGTGGTTTTAATGAAACGGTTCTTGGGTAGGTAATTACCGGCACGTTAGGTAATTACCCGTGCCGATCCGTAAGACCCGTGTTCATCCGTGTCCTGTTGACAGCGGCGGCGATGAAAGCCTTGAACAGCGGATGGGGGCGGGTGGGGCGGGAGCGAAATTCCGGATGGAACTGGCTCCCCACCATAAACGGGTGGTCCGCCACCTCCGCAATCTCCACCAGTTGGCCGTCCGGCGAAAGGCCGCTGAACACCAGCCCCCCGCGTTCCAGCAGGTCCCGAAACCGGTTGTTGACCTCAAAGCGGTGGCGATGGCGCTCCTGGACCTCGTCCACGCCGTAGGCCGCCGCCGCACGGGTGCCGGGGACCAGGCGGCATGGATAGAGCCCCAGCCGCATCGTCCCGCCCAGGTCTATCACGCCGCGCTGCTCCGGCATCAGGTCAATCACCGGATAGGGGGTGTGGGGGTCAAACTCGGTGCTGTTGGGGGAATCGTTCCCCACCACCCGGCGGGCCGCCTCAATCACCATGACCTGCATCCCCAGGCAGAGGCCCAGGTAGGGGATTTGACGGTCGCGCGCCCAGCGGGCCGCCAGCACTTTCCCCTCAATCCCCCGGTAGCCGAACCCGCCGGGGACGACAATGCCGGCCACGTCCTCCAACTGGTCCCACCCCCGCCCCTTCTCCAGGTCCTCGGAGTTCACCCAGCGGATATCCACGTCGTACCCCAGGGCCAGCCCGGCATGGCGCAGGGCCTCCCGGACGCTGATGTAGGCGTCGTGCAACTGGACATATTTGCCGACAATCGCGACGGTGAGCACAGGCTTGGGGCGGCGGACTTCCTCCACCAGGCGGCGCCAGTCGGAGAGGTCCGGGGCATTGGCCTCCAGGCCCAGGCGACGGGCGATCAGTTCGCCCACCCCCGCCTCCTCCAGGAGCAGCGGCACCTCGTAGAGAATGGGCGTGGTGACCATGGGCACCACCGCCTCCCGCTCCACGTCGCAGAAGAGGGCGATTTTCTCCACCAGCCCCCGGTCCACCGGATAATCGGCCCGGGCGACAATCATATCCGGCTGGATGCCCATGGAGCGGAGTTCCCGCACGCTGTGCTGGGTGGGCTTGGTCTTCAGTTCCCCCGTCGCGCCGATGTAGGGCAGAAACGTGACGTGGACGAAGAGGGTGTTTTCCCGCCCCACGTCCCGCCGCATCTGGCGCAGCGCCTCCAGGAACGGCTGTCCCTCAATGTCCCCCACCGTCCCCCCGACCTCCACGATGACCACGTCGGCATTGGAGACGCGGCCCACCAGCAGGATGCGCCGCTTGATCTCGTCGGTGATGTGGGGGATGACCTGGATGGTGCCTCCGAGATAATCGCCGCGCCGTTCGCGGGCAATCACCTCCGCGTAGACCTGACCGGCGGTGACGTTGCTGGCGCGGGTGAGGTTTTCGTCAATAAACCGTTCGTAGTGGCCCAGGTCCAGGTCGGTCTCCGCCCCGTCGTCGGTGACGAAGACCTCCCCGTGCTGGTAGGGGGACATGGTACCGGGGTCCACGTTGAGGTAAGGGTCCAGTTTCTGGATGGTGACGCGCAGCCCGCGCGCCTTCAGCACGCGGCCGATGGCAGCCGCGGTGACCCCTTTCCCCACACTGGACAGCACCCCTCCGGTGCAGAAAATGTACTTGGGCATATCCCGGTCCGTGGTCTGTCGTCCGTTGTCCGTCGTCCGTCGTCTGTGGTCTGTGGTTTGTGGTCCGTCGTCTGTGGTCTGTCGTCCGATTACAGCAACCGTTCCAGGTCCTCCGCCGCGCGGCGCATCTCCAGGAAGACCAGGCCCAGTTTGGCGGTGGACCGGGCCATGACCGTCAGGACCGCCTCCGTACCCACGGCGGCCAGCAGGACGTATCCCCCCGCCCCTTTGACGTAGACCTGGTCCAGTCCGCCCCGCCCCAGTTCTCCGGCGATTCGCTCCCCCAGGGAGAGCATGGCGGCGGACATCGCCGACACCCGGTCCTCCTCCACGCCAGAGGGAAGGGCCGAGGCGATGGTCAGGCCGTCCACGCTGACCAGCGCGGACGCCTCCACGTCTGGCGTGTTGCGCTGAAGTTCCCGCAACCGCTCCACCAGTTGTTCTGACCGTGCACGTTGCATATCCCCACCCCCTGACCATATCATTGGGCCGGTACGCGGCGCAGGCTGTCAGCCTGCAAACCACAGGCCGGGCGGCCTGCACTACACGTGGCGCAGGCTGTCAGCCTGCGAATACAGGCCCGGCGACCTGCGTTCCATTCAGCACAGACTATATCACGGAAAAAGGGAGATGTCAAACAGGGAGTCACGCCGGATGTGCCCCGAAGGCGTAGGACAACTGCGAGCAGTTGTCCTAAAATTGGGATAACTATTCAGGCTTCCTCACCCCACCCCCGCCGCCTGCGGCGGCAGCGGCGAAGCCGCTGGGGGAGGGGTGAGGCTGAACAGTTACAAAAGAGAACCCACATACCGCCGCATATGCTGCAGGTGGGTGCCGGCCCAGTAGACCCGCCCGCAGTTGGGGCAGACCCCGAACCGTTCCTGCGTCTGGAGGACGTAGGGGGGCACCCGGTCGGCGACCTGCTGGGGAGTGGCGGGCTCCAGCGGCACGTTGCAGAGGCTGCAGCGGGAGAGGGCCGGATTGGGGGGTGGTCCCAATGTCTCCACCACCTGCTGGACCTGCTCCTGCACCCGCTCCGATGTGATCAGCAGAGTCCGCAGGCCCCGGCGGGCGGCCAGGGCGCGGTCACGGGTCAGGAGAACGCGGCCTTCCGCACGGGCGCGGCGGGCCAGTTCCAGGTCGTCGGCGTCCTTCTCGTAGGCCGTGTCGTACCCCAGGAGCCGCAGCCAGCGCGCCAGCCGTCCCAGCATCCCGTCGGCGATGAGGCGAAGGGGGTCGTCTGTAGCGGTCATAGGTCTGAGATTTTGCCCGCCGCACAGGCGGCAGTCTCCATCGCGAAGCCCCCTCAGGGCCCGGATATATTTCGGAATTCGCCACGAATTTCACGAATTGGCACGAATTTTATTTCTTTTTATTCGTGACTCCACTGCAAAAAGGGTTCTTTATCGCAGAGACCGCAGAGTACGCAGAGCAATATTAAAGAAAATCTCTGCGCTCTCCGCGTTCTCTGCGATGAGTTTTTGCAGTGAACTCATTCGTGTAAATTTGTGCAATTCGTGGCAAAAAAGACCAACTGCGTAACTCCTGTATATTATCGCACAACTTGCCGCAAAGGTGAAATCGCGCGCAACCGGGTGTGTCCCAATCTTGCGACCTGTGAAATTACCTGCCTCTGTAACTATTCACGCGCCGGCAACTTCCTGCAGCAGGAACTGGCAGTGATGACCGGCGCGGTGGAGGCCGTCGTGGTGGACGTCCAGTGTATCTTCCCGGCGCTGGCCGACCTCTCTGCCTGCTACCACACCAAATTCATCTCCACTTCCCCCAAGGCGAAATTCCCCGGTGCCGTGCATATGGAATTCCACGAGGAGACGGCCTACGAGACCGCCCGGGCCATCGTCCGCGCGGCGGTGGAGAACTACCCCAACCGAAACCGGGCGCGCGTCTTCATCCCGGACGTGAAGAGCGAGGCCGTGGTCGGCTTCAGCGTGGAGGCCATACTGGCCGCGCTGGGCGGCAGTCTGGACCCGCTGCTGGGGGCGGTCAAGAGCGGGGCGATTCGGGGCATTGTGGCCGTCGTGGGCTGCAACAACCCCAAAGTCCAGCATGACTATGGCCACGTCAACCTGGTCCGGGAACTGATCCGCAACGACGTCCTGGTCGTCACCACCGGATGCAACGCCATCGCCTGCGCCAAGGCCGGGTTGCTCCTGCCCGAAGCGGCGGAGCAGGCCGGGGACGGGTTGAAGGGCGTCTGCCGGGCGCTGGGCATCCCGCCGGTTCTCCATATGGGCAGTTGTGTGGACATCAGCCGCATCCTGGTGGCCTGCGCCGCCATCGCCAACGCCCTGGGTGTGGACATCAGCGACCTGCCGGTGGCTGGGGCCGCGCCGGAGTGGATGAGCGAGAAGGCGGTCAGCATCGGCGCTTACGTGGTCGCCTCGGGCATTTTCACCGTGCTGGGCACCGTCCCGCAGGTGCTGGGAAGCCCCAACGTGACGCAACTGCTCACTGCTGGCGCGGAAGGAGTGGTCGGCGGCAAGTTTGCCGTGGAGCCCGACCCGTTCAAGGCCGCCCGCCTGATCCTGGACCACATCGCCGCCAAGCGGGCCGCGCTGGGCCTGTAGGGAGGGGGTGAGCCATGAGAGAAATCTTCGTCCGTCTGGACCGTTGCGTGGGCTGTCACTCATGCGAACTGGCCTGCGCGGTGGAGCACTCCCGCTCCCGGACCCTCTTCGGGGCCATCGCCGAGACCCCGCGCCCCCGCCGCCGCCTCTACGTGGAGTACGTCCTGGAGCGGAAGATGCCCTTCCTCTGCCGCCACTGCGAGGATGCCCCCTGCGTGGCCGCCTGCCGCACCGGCGCGATGACCCAGGACCCGGTCACCCGCCTGGTCACCCACAACCCGGACCGCTGTATCGGCTGCTGGATGTGCACCATGGTCTGCCCCTACGGCGTCATCGGGCGGGAGTGGGAGCGGCGCATCGCCCTGAAGTGCGACCGCTGCCCGCATCGGGAAGAGCCAGCCTGCACGCTGACCTGCCCCAGCGGGGCGCTGGTCTACCGTTGCGTCGCCGACTTTTCCGCCTGGCGGCGGGACGTGGCGGGACGGGAGTGGGCCGTCGGCCTGGAAAGGAGGGGCCTGTGAGGGGACTGCAGGTCAGCCAGGAACTCTGCTTCGGATGCCGGGCCTGCTCGTCGGTCTGCCCGGCCCACCTGATTGCCCTGCGGGATGAGGACGGTCGCCGCTTTCTGCGCTTCCCCGGCGTCTGCGATGAGGACTGTTCCCGCTGCCAGGAGGTCTGCCCGCCGGGCGCGATCACGTTGGGGGAAGTCGCCGGGGCACCGGAGGCGGTGGAACTGGTGTTTTCCCTGCGGCGCTGTACGGTCTGCGGGCGCGCCTTCGCGCCGGAGAAAGCGCTGGAGGCCCTGCGGCCCCGGGTCCGGGAAGCGGTAGGGGGCGGAGAACTCCCCTGGTGGGGCCTCTGCCCCTCTTGCCGACGCGGGGTTCTGGCAGGCAGCGTCGCACAGGCTGCCAGCCCGCTGGCAGCGGGCTGATTGCGGTCTGGCCAATTCAAAGTAAAATAGGGGTTTGACGCAGCGACCGGAGGCCGCTATGTCAAACCCCGTCTTTTTTATTCAATCGCATCCCGCCCGTTGGGTTTTCCCCTCTTATCCCCCTTGCTCCTTGCGGGGAAGAAGGGGGTCTGCAGTGGGCGGATTTGCCGTCCGCCGCAAACCCCTGTTCGGCGGAAAACTGAAGACCATCCATCGCGATTCCTGGAGGAGATTTGAACGACCGGCTGAATGAGTTACAGGGACGCCTGACCAGAGCCGGGGTGGACGCCGCCGTGCTGGTCCATCCCCGCGACATCCTGTACTACGCCGGGACGGCCCGCCCGGCAACGCTGGTGGTGGGCTCCCAGGAGGCCGTCCTGCTGGTCCGCCGGGGGCTGGACCTGGCCCGTCGGGAGGCCACCCTGGAGCGGGTGGAACCGGGGGGCGGTTGGGACGCCGTGGCCGCCGTCCTGGCGGCCCAGGGGCTGACCCGGGGCACCCTGGGTGCCGACCTGGACGTCATGCCTGCCCAACTGTACCGGCGGATGCGGGAGGCCCTGCCCGCATGGGAGGTGGAGGACATCAGCCCCCTGGTCCTGGCCCAGCGGATGATCAAGGACCCGGAGGAAATCCGGGCCACGGAGCGGGCCGCGGCCGTCGCCGATGCCGGGCATGCGTCCCTGCCCCCCATCCTCCGCCCGGGCCTTTCCGAACTGGAACTGGCCGCGGAGGTGGAGGCCGCCCTGCGGCGGGCCGGACACGAGGGCTACCAGCCCCTCCGCTACCCCGGCGCGCGCGGGGGCGGCGTCCTGCTGATGAGCGGGGAGAACCTGACCATCCGCGGCGGCCACGGCCTGGTGATCACCGGTGCCGGCCTGAGCCCGGGCACCCCCTACGGCCCCTCCCGGCGGACCGTCCGCCCCGGCGACCTGGTCGTGCTGGACATCGGCGCCACGTACGACGGCTACACCGCCGACGAGTCCCGGACCTGCGTCGTGGGACGGGCAACGGCGGCCCAGGAGGCCCTCTTTGAGGCCGCGTTGGCGGTGGAGGAGGCCGTCCTCTCTGCCCTCCGCCCCGGCGTCTCCGCCCCCGAAGTCTACGCAGCGGCGGAGGCGGCCCTGGCCCGGGGAGCGCCCCCGCACTTCGCCCCGGGGCGCCTCTCCCTTCCCGGCTTCGTCGGCCACGGCCTGGGCCTGGAGATAGACGAGCCCCCCGTCCTCTGGCCGCGCGAGGAGACCGCCCTGGCCGTGGGAATGGTCCTGGCGCTGGAGGTGGAGGTCAGCGCCCCCGCCGACGGCCTCATGGCCAAAGTGGAGGATACGGTGGTGGTGGAGGCCAGCGGCCCCCGTCTCCTGACCCACGCCCCGCGCCGGTTGCTGGCTTGCCCTCTAACCGAACCGTAGTAGAATACAGATAACTGTTCAGCCTCACCCCTCCCCTAGCGGCTTCGCCGCTACCCCCTCCCCTCTCCTGAACGAAGTTCAGGAGAGGGGAGGGGGTGCCGCCACAGGCGGCGGGGGTGGGGTGAGGAAGCCTGTACGAATACAGATGCCGGGCACTTCGGAGATGCCTGGCATCTCCATTACGAGGAGAAGGAGATGCCCGAGAAGATTCTCGTCTGCGTCGCCTGGCCCTACGCCAACGGAGACCTGCACGTCGGCCATCTGGCCGGCGCCTACCTGCCCGCCGACATCTTCGCCCGCTACCACCGCCTGGCCGGCAACGACGTCCTCATGGTCTCCGGCTCCGACTCCCACGGAACCCCCATCACCGTCCGGGCCGAGAAGGAAGGCGTCACCCCCCGGGAACTGTTTGAGCGCTACCACGCCCGGTTCCTGGACACCCAGCAGCGCATCGGCATCAGTTACGACCTCTTCACCCACACCGACACAGAGAACCACTACCGGGTGGCCCAGGACATCTTCCTGCGCCTGCTGGAGCGAGGGTACCTCTACCGCCAGACCCAGGTCCAACTCTACTCGGAGACCAGCGGCGTCTTCCTGCCCGACCGGTACGTGGAGGGGACCTGCCCCCACTGCGGCTACCCCGAGGCGCGCGGCGACCAGTGCGACAACTGCGGGCGGTTGCTGGACCCGCTGGACCTCATCAACCCCCGCAGCAAAATAGACGGCAGTATCCCCGTCCCCCGGGAGACGGAGCACTTCTTCCTGGACCTGCCCGCCCTGCAGGACCGCATCGCGGCCTACCTGAACGAGGACAAGGAGCACTGGCGGCCCAACGTCCTGACCTTCTCCCGCAACTACGTCGCCGCCGGGCTCCAGGGCCGGCCCATCACCCGGGACATTGAATGGGGTATCCCCGTTCCCCTGCCCGGCTACGAGGGCAAGCGGCTCTACGTCTGGTTTGAGGCGGTCATCGGCTACCTCTCCGCCAGCATTGAGTGGGCCCGCAACCAGGGCCGCCCCGACGCCTGGAAGGAGTGGTGGTACGACCCCGCCGCCCGCACCGTCTACTTCATCGGCAAAGACAACATCCCGTTCCACACCATCATCTGGCCCGCCCAGTTGATCGGGATAGAGCGGCTGTACGAGGACGACCCCGCCCGTCGCCTGAATCTCCCCTACGACGTCCCGGCCAACGAATTCATGAATCTGGGAACGGGAAAATTCTCCAAGAGTCGGGGCCTCGTCATTGAACTCCCCGTCTACCTGGACCACTTCGCCCCCGACCCCCTCCGCTACTACATCGCCTCGGTGATGCCCGAAACGCGGGATACGGATTTCCTCTGGGAGGACTTCGTCCGCCGCAACAACGACGAACTCCTGGCGACCTGGGGCAACCTCTGCCATCGGGTGCTGACGTTTGCCTACCGGCACTTTGAGGGACGGGTGCCCGTACCCGGGCTGATGGATCGGACCGATGTGGGGCTACTGGCCCGGATAGACGTGGCCTTCGGCCCCATCGGCCGCATGCTGGCCGGGTGCCAGTTCCGCGCCGCCCTGAGCGAGACCATGGCCCTGGCGCGGGAGGTCAACAAATACCTGGAGGAGAAAAGCCCCTGGTTCCAGATCAAAGAGGACCGGACGGCGGCCGGGACGACCATCTACGTCGCCCTGCGGGCCATTGACTCCCTGAAGATTCTCTTTGCCCCCTTCATCCCCTTCTCATCGGAAGCGCTCCACCAGTACCTGGGTTACGAAGGGACCCTCTTTGGCCGGCAATACATCGCCACCTTCCGGGAGGCCGGGCGCGTCCACGACGCGCTCTGCTACGACCCCGCCGGCGCGGTGGGGCGGTGGGCGCCCAGCGAACTTCCGGCTGGTCAGTCCCTGCGCCCCCCGCAGCCCCTCTTCCGGAAACTGGAACTGGAGGAGGTGGAGGCAGTGTTTGAGTCTTGATCAAACCACGAAGGACACGAAGGTCACACAAAGGGCACGAAGGAGCCCCCGGGCAAGCGCTATCAAAGACGCGGCGAAGGCATGCCCCTGTAGTGCAGGCCGCCAGGCCTGTATTCGCAGGCTAAAGCCTACGCTACATTATCTGCAAACGATTCAGGGTAGGTAATTACCCTTTGTGAAGTACTTTGTGCCCTTCGTGGTAAATTCCATCTAAAAAGAAAGGAGCGAAGATGATGCGGAAACGGATTCTTCTGGGTGGAGCGCTGCTGGCGCTGGCCCTGCTGGCCTGCTCCCTGCCTGGCCTGGGAACACCGCCGCCCATCGCCGGGCCCGGCGGTGGGAAGCCCCAGGTCCTCTTCCAGGACGACTTCAGCGACCCCAAGTCCGGCTGGGAGGTCGGGGAGTACGATACGGGCAAAGTGGGCTACGGCGAGGGCTACTACTACGTCGTCTCCTCCGGGGGCGGCAACACCATGTGGGGCGTCGCCAATCGGTCCTTCACCGACGTGGCGATAGAGGTGGATGCCACTCAGGTCTCCGGCCCGGCCAACAACAACACCGACTACGGGGTCATCTGCCGGACGGCGGACCCAGAGAGCGGGGTGGGCTACTACCTGCTCATCTCCGGCGACGGCTACTACGCCATCGCGAAGGGGACCGACAATGGATATAAGTGGCTGGTGGACTTCACAGAGTCCAATGCTATCCGGCAGGGGAACAACGCGACCAACCACATCCGGGCCGTCTGCAGCGGCTCCAAACTGAGCCTGACGGTCAACGGCACCCTGCTGGCGGAGGCGGAGGACTCGGAGTTCACCAGCGGCGACATTGCCCTGACCGCCACGTCCTACGAGAGCAGCACCGCCGAGGTTCGCTTTGACAACCTGGTGGTGACGGCGCCGTAAATGTCGCGCGGGCCGCCCGGCCGGTGTCGCGCGGGCCGCAGGCTGGTGTAGCGCAGGCCGTCAGGCCTGTATCCTGCAGGCTAACAGCCTGCGCTACCAGAGTGTGTAACGCCGGCCGCAGGCTGGTGTCGCACAGGCCGCCAGGCCTGTATCCTGCCAACGTGTATCCTATCCTATAATCTCAAACATAAGGAGGTATCCCATGTCCAGACGCATCCTTCTGTTCCTTGCCATGCTGACCGTCATCGCGGTGCTGGTCGGGACGGCCGGCTGCAAGAAGGCCCCCGCCCTGGGGACCGAGGAGAACCCCATCATCATGTCCTTCGTCCCCTCTGGGGACACCCAGGAGATCATCGCGGGCGGTGAGCAACTGGCCAAGATGATCTCCGACCGGACCGGCTTGGTGGTCAAGGCCAACGTGGGCACGGACTTTGCCGCCGTGCGGGAGGCCATGGGGGCCGGGAAGGCCCACATCGGCTGGCTCAACACCTTCAACTACGTCCTGGCCCACGAGAAGTACGGCGTGGACGTCGCCCTGGTGACCGTCCGCTTCGGCTCCACTTCCTACAAGGGGCAGATCATCGTTCGGGCCGACAGCGGCATCCAGTCCCTGCAGGACCTGAAAGGGAAGGTGATGTGCTGGGTGGACCCGAACTCCACCTCCGGCTACATCATCCCCCGCATCATGCTGAAGGCCAACGGGATTGACCCCGACGCCGACTTCGCCAAGACCGTGGAGGCCGGGTCCCACAACAACGTCGTGGTCGCCGTCTACAACGGGGACTGCGACGCCGGCGCCACCTACTCCGACGCCCGCAGTTCGGTAGAGAAGGATTTCCCGGACGTGAAGGAGAAGGTGGTCGTCCTGGCGACGACGTCGGACATCCCCAACGACAACGTCTCCTTCATCAAGAACTTCCCGGCCGATATGCGGCAGAAGGTTGTCCAGGCCCTGCTGGACATCGCCCAGACGGAGGAGGGGAAGGCCGCGCTGAAGACCGTCTACAGCATTGAGGGGCTCAAGCCGGCGGATGACTCCTTCTACGACGCCTTCCGCGCCGACCTGGGCAAGGCCGGGATCAACATTGAGGACCTGGTGAAGTAATCGCCGGGTTCGGGAATCCTCCCGCAGGTCTCCGGCCTGCGGGAGGATTCCTTTCCATCTGCAGGGAGCGCCGATGCTGGAAGTCCGACACCTGACCAAAGTTTTCCCCAACGGGACGGTGGCGCTGCGGGACGTCAGTTTCACCGTCGCCGACGGGGAATTCCTGGCCGTCATCGGCCTCTCCGGTTCTGGAAAGTCTACCCTGCTGCGGTGCATCAACCGCCTGATTGAGCCCACCTCCGGGCAGGTGATCTGGAACGGGATAGACATCACCGCGGCCAGCCCCCGAGAACTGCGCCGCATCCGCCGCCAGATTGGGATGATTTTCCAGCAGTTCAACCTGGTGCGGCGCTCCTCCGTCCTGACCAACGTCCTCTCCGGGCGCCTGGGGTACGCCGACCCCTGGCTGAGCCTCCTCCACTACTTCCCCCCCGAAGACCATCGGCGGGCCGTTGCCGCGCTGGAACGGGTGGGCATCGCCGATAAAATCCACAGCCGGGCCGACCAACTCTCCGGCGGTCAGCAACAGCGGGTGGGGGTTGCCCGCGCACTGATGCAGGAGCCCCAACTCATCCTGGCCGATGAGCCCGTCGCCAGCCTGGACCCCGTCCTGGCCCACTCCATCCTCCAGTACCTGGAACAGTTGAACCGGGAGGAGGGGATCACCGTCATCTGCAGCCTCCACTTCCTGGACCTGATCCACCGGTACGCCACCCGCGTCATCGGTCTGAAGGAGGGGGTGCTGGTCTTTGAAGGGCATCCGAAGGAACTGACCCGCGAGCGCTTCAAGGAGGTGTACGGCGAAGAGGCGGAGATGGTCACCGTCGGCGGGAATCTGTAGCGCTGGCCGCCGGGCCGGTATGCAGGCTAAAAGCCTGCGCTACAGGCTGATGTAGCGCCGGCCGCCAGGCCGGTATACAGGCTAAAAGCCTGCGCTACAGGCCGATGTAGCGCCGGCCGCCGGGCCGGTATGCAGGCTAAAAGCCTGTGCTACAGGCGATTGCTTCGCTCTTCCGCGTCCGTCCGCGTTCATCCGCGTCCCATTTCCGATAAAGCCTATCTGTGTCCGATTCCGAACTGTCAGGTGGTCAGACCAGAAGGCACACCGGAGAACGCCTCTATGGCTCACCGGACCGATGCATCCGAGCACCGGCGGCTTCCGAAATGGCCGCCGCTCCTTTCCCTGATCCTCCCTGGCCTGGGGCAGATGGTCCAGGGCCAGCGGAGCCGCGGGGTTGGGCTTCTGGCAACCGTCCTGGCCCTGGGTGGACTGATCCTCTGGCAGAAGGTCCCGCTGCTCCTGGTGCCGCTGGGGGCCGTCTGGCTGTGGGGGGTGTGGGATGCCGTCCAGTCGGCCCGGAACCGACCCTCCGGCACCGTCGCGCCGTTCCTGCTGGGCGCGTTCATCGTCTACGCGCTGGCCGTCCGGGCGACGGAGATCAACCCCGGCCGCCTGGTCAGCGGCTGGCCCACCGTCCGCCCCATCGTCCGCGCCCTGGTGCGTCCGGAACTGCTGGAGTACCCCAAAGAGAGCCACATCGGGTATCTCCCCTTCCAGGTCCCCTGTGTGGAGCCGTTGCCCCCGCCCCAGGGGCAGGCCAGCGCCCAGCCCCGCCTGAAGACCGACGTCCCCTGCGCCGCGCTGGGGGAGACCATCACCCTGGAGGGTGAGGGGTTCCTCCCCGGCCTGGACGTGGAAATCTGGTGGCAGAACCCTATCGGCGACTACCAGCGGGTGCTGAAAGACGGCGTCCCCCTGGTCGTCCCCGCCGACGGGGAGGGCCGCTTTCGGGTCACCGTTCAGGTCCCCGTCAACTCGGTCCCGCTGGACCGTCGGCCCGGCCCCGGCGAGACCCAGACCCACCGCATTGAGGCCCGCCAGTACCGGACCTACGGCTCCCTCCAACCCACGGAGACCCTCCGGCTGGTCCTGGAGAAAATCGGCGAGACCATCGCGCTGGCCTTCATCGCCACCGTCCTGGCGACCCTCTTCGCCCTCCCGGTCAGTTTCCTGGCCGCCCGCAACCTGATGGGAGGCCACCCCGTCGGCCTGGCCGTCTACTACGTCGTGCGGACGGTCCTGAACATCGTCCGCTCCATAGAGACGCTGATGTGGGCCATCATTTTCGCCGTCTGGGTGGGACTGGGCCCCTTTGACGGGACGCTGGCGCTCCTCCTCCACTCCATCGCCGCGCTGGGGAAACTGTACTCCGAGGCCATAGAGGGGATTGACCCCGGCCCCATAGAGGCAGTGCGGGCCACCGGCGCCAACTGGACCCAGACGGTCGTCTACGCCGTCCTCCCCCAGTTTCTGCCCTCGTTCCTGGCCTTCACCCTCTACCGCTGGGACATCAACCTGCGCATGTCCACCGTCATCGGGCTGGTGAGCAACGCCGGGCTGGGCTTCCTGATCATCCAGTGGATTCGGCTGAGCCGCTACAATTCTATGGCGACGGCCATCATCGCCATCGTCCTGGTGGTGGCCCTGCTGGACTACGCCAGTGTGGCGCTGCGGGAGCGGATCATTGCGGGCGGGACGGGCGCGCCGCGCCGGGGCGTTCTGCGGCGGTACGGGGTGCCCGTCGTGGCGGTGGCGGCCTTCCTGGCCCTCTTCGTCTGGTCGTGGCGCGTGGCCGAGATCAACCTCCCCGCGCTGATAGAGGGAGCCCCCGCTGGCCTGCGCATCAGCCGGGCCTTCCTGTTCCCCGACCTCCTGACCCGCCCGACGGAGGAAGTGCACATCACGGCCCCACTGGTGGTGCCCTGTGGGGCCGTGCCCCAGCCCGCCAGCCCCTCCTCCCCCGAAGGGCCGCGAGTCACCCTCTCCATTCCCTGCGGCTCTCCGGGGGACCCGCTGGTCATCTCCGGCGAGGGGTTGCCCCCCAACGCCGACGTCTCCGTCCGCTGGCGCCTGCCCGACGGGGGCTTCCTGCGGGTCAAAGAGAACTGTTGCCGGACCGACGCGGCCGGTACCCTCCGCCTGGAGACGCGCGTCCACCCGCTGATGGAGGTGCAGGAAGGGACGGCGGGGGAGGTGGAGATTTCGTGGAAGCGGACGGTGGGGGGATACCGGCCCAGCGAGGCGCTGGTCACCACGGTGAACCTCTCCCTGGTCACCCTGCTGATGGCGTTGATGGCGACGACGCTGGGGTCCGTGGTCGCCGTCCCCCTCAGTTTTCTGGGGGCCAGCAACGTGATGGGGCGCGGGCCGGTGGGACGGGCCGCCTATTTCGCCGCGCGCACCGTCTTCAACCTCTGGCGGTCGGTGGAGCCGATGATTCTGGCGGTCATCTGCGCCAGTTGGGTGGGGCTGGGGCCCTTCGCCGGGGTGCTGGCGCTGGCGCTGAACAACATCCCCAACCTGGCGAAACTCTTCTCCGAGGCGATTGAGGAGATTGATCCGGGACCGGTGGAGGCGGTCACCGCGACCGGCGCCAACCCCCTGCAGGTGCTGGTCTACGCCGTCCTCCCGCAACTGGTGCCCCGCTTCCTGGCCTACATCCTCTACCAGTGGGACATCAACATCCGCATGTCCACCGTCATCGGGTTCGTCGGCGGAGGCGGCATCGGACAGCAGTTCCGGGTCTGGGTGGGGCTGAACCAGTACGCGGCGGCGGGGACGGCGACCTGGGCGATTGTGGCGATGGTCTGGGGGATGGACTACGTCAGCGCGAAGGCACGGGCGCGGCTGATATAGCGGCTTGCCAAAATCGCCGAACCCGGTATAATTAGGGGTGATTCGGGGCGTAGCGCAGTCCGGTTAGCGCGCAGCGTTCGGGACGCTGAGGTCCGGGGTCCAAATCCCCGCGCCCCGACCAGCGACAAAAAGTGCCAGGCACTTCCGAAGTGCCTGGCACTTTTGCTTGCAGGGGGCGCGGCGGCTTCGCCGCCGCGCCCCCCTCCGCGCCCGCTCATCCGAACCGCGCCTGGTTGAAGGCCCAGAGGGCCACGAAGCCAAACGCGCTCACGATGTGCCAGGTGGCGTGGTAGGCCAGGATGCGGAAATCCACCTGCTGGTTGGACGCCGTCGCCAGCCCCAACCCCAGCAGGAAGATGCCTGTCACCAGATACAGGAGAGGCCGGGCATGGGGCGGGATGCGGCCCAGCCGCGCGTAGAGCAACCCCACTCCCAGAAAACTGTTCAGGATCAGCAGGACTTCCCCCACGTGGAACCCGCCGAAATCCCCGAAGGAGATGGCATTGGCCCGCGAGAGGGGCCCGACGGCCAGTTTCCAGACCAGATACAGCAGGATGAGCGCCCCTGTCGTCCCGGCGACCCACCGACGGGTCCGGCGACTGTAGTAGTCCCCCAGCGCGGCCACCTGGACCAGCCAGGCCAGGAGCAGGTTGGTGCCAATGTCAAAGAAGCCTGTCGTCAGCGTCTCCCCGAACCCGTGATGCCAGATGGTGGGGATGCCGGTCAGCAGGACGCCCGCATAGACGGCCCACCAGCGCCGGGGCTGAGGGGCCATCAGCGCCGTGAGCGCCAGGGTCAACAGACCTGCCAGGACAATCGCGTAGGCCGAGACGGTGTTCGCCAGTGCCCAGGCGGGGAGGTCGCCCATAGAAGTCCCTCCAGTTTGGCTTTTTGACCATAGCCCATCAGCATGGGCTCATAGCCGCCTTCGCGGCCCGGAGAGAAGATGATTTTTCGCTGCGGCGGCTTCGCCGCCGCAGCGAAAAATATTTTTCTTTCGCTATCCGCCCCGCAGTTCCTTCAGTTTCGCCTCCCACTTGGCGTAGAGTTTCTGGTAGGTGGCCTCGGAGATGGCCCCGCTGGCCAACTGGGCATCCAGGTTGTCCAGCAGCGCCTGGACCTCCTCGGCTGTCTGCGGGGTCCTGGGGGCCGCCGGTGCCGCCGCGGCTGGCTCGGCGGGCTGGGCGGGCTTCTGCATAGCCTGGGCCATCATCTGGGCCATGGTGATGCCCATCGCCGCGCCGGCCCCCAGGCCGACCCCGGCGCCGGTCAGGCCGCCGGCACCGCCCTGCTGGGCCGCTTCCCGCATCCCCAGCGCCGCCTGGTACTTCAGGTAGGCGTCCATATCGCCGATGGCGCCCATCGCGGCCGCCTGGTCAATCGCCTTGGCCGTCTCCTCCGTCGGGCTGATGGATTCAATGTAGACGGACTTGAGGAGCAGCCCCCGCGCGGCGAAATCGGGCTCCGCTTTGGCCGTCACGCCCGCGGCCAGTTCCTCCACCATCGCCGGGATGTCCAGGATGGAGCGGCCCAACTCCCCCAGCAGGTCGGTCAGTTTGGTGATGATGATGCTGCGCAGGAACCGTTCAATGTCGGCCGTCCGGTAGAGCCGCTGCGCGCCGACAATCTGGTTGACGAAGAGTTGGGGGTCGCTGACCTGCATGGCGAACGTCCCGAACGCCCGCAGGCGGGCCATCCGCAGGACGGCATCCCGGATGGTGATGGGCTCCGGCGTCCCCCACTTCAGGTCCAGAAACTCCCGCGTGGAGACGAAGTAGACTTCCGCTTTGAAGGGAGTCTCGCCGGAGAACGCCTTGCCGATGAGGTTCACCAGCAGGGGGATGTTCGCCGTGGTGATGGTGTGCCGCCCCGGCCCGAAGACGTCCAGGGCCTTCCCGTCCCGGAAGAAAACGGCGGCCTGGCTCTCCCGGACGATGACCTGGGAGCCGATGCGGAAGTCCCCGGAGCCCTGTTCCGGAAAACGCCGGACGATGTCGCCGGCCATCTCGTCGGGCAGTTCAATGATGTCAAAGATTCTTGCCATTGTTCCTCCTCTCACGCTTCACGTTTCACGCTTTACGCCTACTGGCTGGGCTGGGTGCCCAGGATGATCTCTTCCCGCATGCTGAAGGTATCGTTGGCCTCCGCGCAGATGCTCTGGACGGCGCGCAGCGCGTCGGCCAGCCCCTCACCGCTGGGAATGGCGGTCTCCAGGGTATCCAGCGCCGCCGAGAGTCGGTCCCCGTACTCCAGGAGTTGGTGGTCAAAGTCGTAGAGGCGGTCCAGTTCCTCCTCCCGGATGCGGGTGGCGTCAAAGAGGCCGCTGTAGCCGTAGGTGGCCCGCCGGACCCGGTCTATGAAGGTCTGGAGTTGGGTGACCGCCACGCCCAGGTCATCCAGGTATTCCAGGCGTCCGGCGCTGATGAGTTGCCGCTGGAGGCCCTGCATTCGGCGGCGCTGGGCTTCCATCCGGGTGACGACCGCCTGGCGCAGGAGTTTGTCGGACTCCCGGCGCATTTCCTTTTCTTTGTAGCCCTTGTATCCGGGGATCTGGCCCAGCAACTTCTCCAGCCCGGTGCGGGCATCGCTGACTCGCTTGTACAGGTCGGTCATGGTTGTTCCTCCTTTAGATTACAGGGCGCATGTCACAGGTCGCATGTCGCAGGGAGCAGGTCGCAAGGGACAGGTCGACGGGGCACATTCATGTTGAGTAGAAACCTCATCCAGCCACCACCTCTGCCAGGGGAATGATCCTCTCTTCCATCATCCAGGCGGCATATCCGAGGGCCTGATAGATGTCCTCCGGCTCCAGTTCGGGCCACTCCCGCAGAATATCCTCTATGCTCATCCCCGAACTCAGGTAACTGAGAATAGAGGCCACGGGAATCCTCAGCCCACGGATGCACGGTTTACCAAAGCATTTATCCGGGTTCAAGGTAATCCGGTCAAACCGGTAGTGGCGAATCTCCATACTCCCCCCTACAAAAATATCTCTGTCCCGCAGTACGGGCATCGGACCACGCCCTTGCCCGCCAGTTCCAGTTCGCCTCCACAGTGGGGGCACTTGTTGGTGCGCATCTGCGCCGCATCCACGGAGATGAGATCGCCCTGATCCCAGTTGATGTAGCCGGTAAAGAGCCCTTTGTTGACCAGGTCGTAGACCCACTCCTTGACGGTGTCCCGGCTGACCCGGAGTTCCAGGGCGGCCTCGGCGATGTTGACCCGTCCCTGGGAGCGCACCATGCCCAGCAGTTTCTTCTGCTGCTCCACGACGGCCAGTTCCCGCGCCTCCTGCTGGGCCCGGAAGAGGATAAACGCCCCCACCGCGGCCATCGGAGCCCCTAACAGGGCCCCGAAGACCGCGCCCAGCACTCGCCCGCCCGTGGTCTGCGCGGAGGTCAGGCTGACCGCCGCAATGAGCAGGCAGAGGACAATGCCTCCGATGATGAGGATAACCCCCAACGTGCGTCCGGTATTCATAGAACTTCTCCTTCTCCTTTCATCACAATGGTAAATACAAGGCCTGATCCTGGAACTCCTCCGCCGTAGACACTTCCCAAATCAGATACAGTTCTGCAATCACCTCCCCTACGCTGACCCCCGGGCGCAGCCAGAAAACTCCCGGCACATGCCGGCCAGCCTCAAAATGGGCCTTCAGGTACCCAGGAAGAGTACGCCGGTTCTCTGTAACCAGGATATAGCCGTTCTCCTCAATCCAGACCAGGATGTCGGGATCGGAAGTCCCGGCCGGCGGTGCCCCGGGGTCGCCTACAGCCAGTACCTCAATACGGAAATCCCGCCGTAGCAACTGGCGCTGGACAGCCCGGGGAATATGCTCGTCCAGCAAGTATCGGAGCCGGGCCATCAGACCACAACCGAAGTGGGATGTCCGATCGGCGCTTCCTGCAAAGATCGGCGCTGTTCAGCCATACGTCTCCTCAAGTCCTGCACAAACGGAGAGGGGTGCCGCTGTTGCTCCATCCAGGCCTCCTCCCCCAGTTGCCAGCATTCTCGCAGGTACTGGTTAATCCGATCGGTGTTTTGCAGGTAGTATAAAATCGCCGCGTGAACCTGCTCCAGAGAAAGAGTTGGATACCGGAGTACAATCTCCTCCGGGCCAGCGCCCAGCAGATAATCCCGCAGGACAATTTCCAGCCCCACTCGCGTGCCCTTTATGCGAATCTCGCCAGAATCCAGGAACTCAAAATACTCCTGAAGCACCTTTCACCTCCGAAACCTGTGCTGTGAGTCCAAATCCATCTCGGGCCGCGACGGGCCAGCGGTTTATCCAAATCCGCCGCCACCGCCGCCTCCGCCGCCACCGCCTCCGCCGCCGCCACCAAAGCCACCGCTCCAGCCCCCACCACGGGAGGAGGACGGGCGGCTGACGAAGACGCTGCCCGCCGTATCCAGCATGGAGCCCAGCCCGCGCGAGAAGGCGTCCAGCGAGGCCCCCAGCCCCCGGCTCATGCTGTCCAGCGACGGCATCCCGCCCGGCGCGCCCGTGGGCGCCGGCGCGGCCAGCCCATGCCCGCCCGCCGCGGAGGGGCGGCCCCCGTAGTAGACCGGGGACGGGATGTACCAGACCGGCATCGGCGTCCCTTCCACCCGGGTGAACCGGTTGACCCATGTCCGGTCCACGCCGAACGCAACCGCGTATGGCAGGTACTTCTCAAACTGGTCCGTGGCCTCCCGAACGTCGGTGTACTTCTCCATTTCCTCCAGGTAGCGCTTGAACGCCCGCCAGCGGGCCGCCTCCTCCGCCCCCTTCCGGGTCTTGGCCGGCATGTGCTGTCCAACGACGATCATGGCCACCGCCGTCACCCCAAGACCAAGGAGAGGACAAACCGCCGCGCCAGCGTTCTGCAGAACATCAGCGGCAATCCCACAGAAACCGAGGACTCCTAAAAGGATCAGCGCCACGACACCCACACCCTTGTAAGTGGAGCGAACATCCTCCGGCGAGGTCCGGAAGTAGCCCCGGCGCACCAGTTGTTCGTAAATCCCTTTCTGGATTTCGGGAACGGCCGTGTAGAACTTGTTCTTCAAATCGGCCAGACGACTCTCCCCTTTCCGACCGAACAATTCGGAGAGCAACTTTTTCTCGTAGGGGAGCAAATCGTCGTCCGGTTTGTCCGTCCGCCGGAAAATGAAATCCGACGAGGTGGTCAGCATCCCGCGCCTGGCCCGTTCCTCAATCTGCAGGTATCCCCGCCGGGCCAGGTCCACCAGGGTGGCCAGGATGTCCCGCATATCCGCCACTTCGTCCACCAGCGCGCCCGCCACCCCCGGCGGCGCATCCGACGGCGGCTCCGTCAAATAGTCCGTTGGTAGTTTCACCACCGGGTCCCGCCCCCGCAGGTACCAGAGCAGGAGCACCAGCAGCGGGCCGCCCACGGCGAACAGCCCGCCCAGCAGCCCCAGTCCCAGGTTGATCAGCGGCTTCGCATCCTCCGCGATCTGCCAGGCCGGCGCACTCCCCTTCACCACCCCGTGGGGAAACTGCACCCGCACCTCCATCTCCTGCCCCGGGTCCAGCACCTCCTGCGCGGTGAAGACCACCGTATTCGTCCCGATGCCGGAGACCGTCGCCTCGGCAAAATACGCCGCCGCCTTCTCCGCCACCGCCCCCTGCGGCAACCGCACCGTTACCGTAGAGGCTTGCACTGGGAAACTCCGGTCGGGAAAGACCGCCTTCCACCACAACTGGTCGCCCCCGTCGTAGTAGCGCAGACCGCCGTGAACCAGATAGCGCACGATGTAGGTGTGGCGGGAGTCGGAACGGGGGGCATTCATCTCCCACCGAATCCGGTACTCATCCTCTTCTTTGTTGACGGACACCCGGCAGGGCTGCCCGTCCTCCCAGACCTGGATGTCGCTGATAGAGTTGAGGCGACGGGCCGGGATAGCCCGGTAGCCGTAGGTGAAGGTCCCGGAAGTGAACTGTATGACCTGGGTCTCCTGGACCAGGAAATCCCCGTTCTCCAGGACGGTGATCTCCACGTCCAGCCGCTCCCAGATGAAAGTCTTGCTCTGGGCGGAGGCGGGGGTGGGATGGAGAAGACAGGATGCAAGAAGCAAGAAGGCAAGAAGCAAGAGAGCAAGAGGCAAGAAGGCAAGATGCAAGAGACGGTCAGGCACGATTTTCCTCTGCATATGGCTCCCTTCACAACGGATAGCATACTGCCCACTGATATATACGTTGCAGCGGGCCGCCGGGTCGCGCCCATAGCCGCATCAGCAGCAGAAGCCCTGATCGCTGTACCGGCCTGATGGTCAGCGCTACAGGTTGCATCCCGGGCCCGCCATCGCTGCCAGTGCGGACTGTTTCTACAAATCGTGCCCTCACCCCTCCCCCTGCCCCCTCCCCTCTCCCGCTCGCCTTCGGCGGCGGGCGAGGGGAGGGGGTGGAAAGAGGGGTTTTGCGGCGGGCGGCGTCGCCGCCCGCCGCAAAACCC
>Ga0272448_1001123_pt1 | contig 37618 bp, 43 predicted proteins | sample YNPCB0191_FD_202220 | JGI IMG/M metagenome (GOLD analysis project Ga0272448, IMG submission 202220) | Hot spring sediment microbial communities from Yellowstone National Park, WY, United States - YNP-CB-019-1 | ecosystem: Environmental > Aquatic > Thermal springs > Hot (42-90C) > Sediment...
AAAAACTAACAATCATAACAAGTAAAAAAATGAATTTAAATTTCATTAGCTTACTCCGTCTTTAAATATCTACCATCTTCCGAAGGACTTCACGCGGCTTAACCCCATCGCTTGGACCCACTATCCCTTCTTCTTCCATTTTCTCGATAATCCGGGCGGCGCGGTTGTAACCGATTCGAAGTTTGCGCTGAATTAAAGAAATCGAAGCTTGTCCGAGGTTAGTTACCAGAGCCACTGCTTCCTGGTATTTTTCATCAGTAATTTCAATTGGGTTTTCATCCGAAATATCCTCAGCATTTTCCAAATGCAATTCCTGATATTCGGGTTTTGCTTGGGACTTAAGGAATTCCACAATCCGGATAATTTCATCATCGGAAAGAAATGGACCCTGAATCCGAGTAATCCTTCCCGTCCGGGGAGAAAGAAAAAGCATATCTCCTTGATTAAGAAGGTTTTCCGCTCCATTGCAATCAAGGATTATGCGAGAATCTGTTTTTGTTGCCAGACGGAACGAGATTCTCGCTGCAAAATTAGCTTTTATGGTACCGGTTATAATATCCACGGAAGGCCGCTGGGTAGCAACTAAAAGATGAATCCCAGCAGCACGTGCCATCTGAGCTAACCGTGCCAGTAACCATTCTACTTCCCGAGTAGCTACCGTCATCAGATTAGCCAATTCATCAATTACAATTACAATCCAGGGCAATTTTTGGGGCGGAATTTCCCCGTTTTCCTCGTTTTCTCCTGAATCTCCGATAAGTTTTCCCGTTTGGGAGCGAACAATTTTTTGGTTATACGCCCAGATATCTCTTGCTCCTATTTTTGCCAATAAATTATATCTTCGCTCCATTTCTTCTACCGCCCAGCGAAGTGCTTCTGCTGCTTGCTTGGCATCGGTAACCACTGGATAAATCAAATGAGGAATCTCTTCATAAAGAGTAAGTTCAGAACGCTTGGGGTCAATAATAAGGAGCTTAACCTCAGTGGGAAATGCTTTATAAAGGATCGAACAGATTAAGGAATTGAGGAACACACTCTTGCCGGAACCAGTTGTTCCGGCAATTAAAAGATGAGGCATTTGGGCTAAATCAGCAATAATCGGCATTCCATAAATATCCTTTCCCATTCCCAGAGTTAAGGGGGATTCATTTTGGAGAAATTTCTCCTGCCCAACAATTTCCTTAAAAAACACTATCTCCCGGTTTTTATTTGGTATTTCTACTCCAATTGCTCCTTTCCCCGGCAAGGGAGCAATAATTCTGATCCCCATTGCCTTAAGGCCAAGTGCTAAATCATCCGCCAGATTTACAATCCGGTTAATTTTGACTCCCGGAGCAGGTTCCAGTTCATAAAGAGTTACCACCGGACCAGGGTGAACATTTATCACTGTTGCCTGAACTCCAAAATCATTGAGCTTATTTTCTAAGAGCCGCGAATTCTGAATAAGGACCTCTCGTTCAATTTTAGTAACTGTTTTCTGGGGATCGTTAAGTAAGGAAAGTGGTGGAAGGATAAACCCTGAGGTAAGGTGAGGAGACGAGGATAACCTTGGTTTATCCGAAGAAACTTTTTCAGTAGTTGCCGGAGTAATTTGGGATGGGGTGATTATTCGGGGTGCTTGTTTGCTCTCACGCGCTTCTTCTTTATCTTTCTCAGCTTCTTTCCCTTTTACCGGCTTTATTTTATTGGTGGGTTTGCTCAAGTTAGAAAAAAGTTTTCCTCCGGTTTGAAAAAGTAAAAACAAACCCTTCTTTGCCAATAAAAAGAGTCTAAAACAATTTCGCATCCAGGAAATAAAAGAAAAATTAAGGTAAAGCTGTAAGGAGACAATAAAAAGCAAAGCTAAAAAGATATTAGCTCCTAAGGGATTAAAATATTTAACAAAAGAATCAGAAACGATCATCCCTAATAAGCCCCCCGCATTTCCAGAAAAATTTAAAAAGGTAATTTTCTTAAAACTAAGACTTAATAATCCCGTACTAGCAAAAAGGAAGCCGATAAAACTTAGTGCTTTAAGAAGACGGAAAGAAAATTTAAGAGTAATAAAAAGGTTAAGGGAAATATGAAAAATAACTAACACCAACCAAAAGGAACCCAGACCAAAGGTTTGATATAAGAAATCAGAGAGGTAGGAACCAATTATGCCTAAGAAGTTTTGAATCTGCGAAGGTTGATGAGTATAATAAGACAAAGAGGGGTCATCAGGATGATAAGAAATCAGGCTTAATAATATAACCAAGCTGAAGGTAAAGAGAATTAGAGAAACAATTTCGCTGGGTAAAGGTGAGGGATTTTGATTTCTCTTCATGATAGTTAAGTTATCTGAGAAAGTTTTTTAACCCGTGCTGAACTTTCTCCATTAATAATATAATTTTGTTTTTGAATTGCTTTTTTTAGTTCTTCTTTTTCGGCTGAAGCAGTCCCAATTTTTTTAATCACAATACCTGCGGCATAGTTGGCAATTAAGGCAGCAACTCGGGGTAAAGCGCCATTCGCCAGCGCTAAAGCGAGTACACTTACTACTGTATCACCTGCTCCGGTCACATCATAAACCTCGGTAGCTAAAGTAGGGATATGGGCAAGTGAACCATCTTTTTCCAATAATGTCATCCCTTGCTCTCCCCGAGTGATTAACACTGATTCACAGTTAACTTTCTTTTGGAGTAAAATAGCCGCCCGGGAAGCATCATCATCGGTCAAAATTTTTATCCCGGTAGCTTCACTTGCTTCTTTCTGGTTGGGTGTAATAATAGTTACTTCCTTATAATTATTAATATTTTCCACTTTGGGGTCCACTATTATTATTTTTTTGTTTTTTTTGCCCAAAAAAATTATTTCTTCTACCAGCTCACCGGATAACAACCCTTTATCATAATCAGATAGAATAACTGCCTGAATCTCGGAAAAGACTTTTTTGCAAAAAGAAATAATCTGCTTTTGAACTTCGGAGTTTAAGGATGAGGTTTCTTCCCGGTCAAACCGAACTACTTGCTGGTTATGGGCAATAATCCTCGTTTTTACTGTAGTAGGACGGCCTGGAACTAAAATCACTCCTTGGGTATTTATTTTTAACGAACGGAGTCCATTGATAATTTTTTTACCCATCTCATCGTCACCAATTATCCCGGCAAGATAAACTTTTCCCCCCAGGGTATGGATATTATGTACTACATTAGCTGCGCCACCGAGGTGAAAACTTTCCCGGGTTACCCTGACCACCGGTACTGGTGCTTCAGGTGAAATTCGGTTAACACTTCCCCAAATAAAGTGGTCAATCATTATATCTCCAATCACCACAACTTTCGCCTGGGGAAATTTATCTATTTGGTTTAAAAGGGTTTTTTTAGTAACTAATCTCTTCATCCGCTTATACCTAAGCTATCAGGACAGTTTTAAAATTTTAACTGACATAGGTGATAAAGTCAATTTTTTATCTTTTTCGGGGGAAACTGGATATTTAGAACCGAACAGATTGATTAAAAAATTTTTTTGGGGAAAATTATTGACTTTTTTGATTAGATTAATAATATCTTAAAAACGGTTAGGAATGGCGAAGGGAAGAGGATATTGGTAACAATATAAAGGAAATGGAGGAAATTATGAAACGACTAATCATCATCTCAATTATCTTGGGATTATTTCTAAATGGGGGAATAGTCCCATTTTTATTCTCAGAAACCAAAGCTTCTCTTGCTGCCGAAGAAGGAACTAACCCTAATAAACCCAGTTCAGTAAAATTAATAAATATTAATACTGCCTCGGCGGAAGAGCTTGCTACTCTTAAAGGGATTGGTGACAAAACCGCTCAAGCTATTGTTGCTTATCGCCAAAAAAACGGTCCTTTTAAAAGTATTGAAGACCTAAAGAATGTTAAAGGAATTGGTGATAAGAAGTTTGAGGCAATAAAAGCGAACATTTGTGTGAAATAAAAGTTAGTTGAACTTACCTTCGCTATTCCGTAAACCCAAAAGGCCCGTTAATGGGCCTTTTTTACTTCCTTTTCTCCCTAAGTCTTTCATTTTAAATTCTCACCGAAAATGTCTTAGATAAATTTAAATTGCTCCGGTTTTAGCTTTAAATCGGAAAAAGTTTTGTTTATACAAAAGCGCTTAGAAGTTATTGACTTCTTTAGGGAGATAGGTTATGTAAAAAATAAACTCTTTATTAATTATTTTTTTAAAGGAAGAAATGTCAGTTTGGGTAAGAACCATCTTTTTTTGGTTTACTGTCTTCTTTTCTCTACTTCTTCTTTCTCCAGTTGTTTTCTTTTTACAGACTCAAAAAAAATTCCTTCACTGGCTGGCGCGACAATGGAGTAAACTCCTCCTCCTTATCAGCGGAGTGAAATTAGAAATTCAGGGCAAAGAAAAAATTGATCCTTCCCGTTATTACATTATTATGTCTAATCACCAAAGCTATTTTGATATTTTCTTACTTCTTTTTTTACCGGTTTTTGTTCACTGGCTGGCAAAAAAAGAGCTTTTCCGTATCCCTATTTTTGGAATGATCTTAAAATGGATGGGCTCAATAGAAGTAGACCGGGAGGATCGGGTAAAAGGGTACTGGAGCATTAAGCAGGCAGTAGAAAAAATTAAAGGTGGAGCAACTGTCTTGATTTTCCCAGAGGGAACGCGAAGTGCTACTGGCGAATTACTTCCTTTTCATAAAGGAGGATTTTCCCTGGCGATACTTTCTGGTGCACCAATTTTACCTATTACTATTAAAGGCACCAATAGGGTTATGCCTAAAGGGTTTTTTCGAGTTTTCCCCGGAGCAACCCAGGTTATTATCCATGATCCAGTAGAGACAAAAAACTTATCCCTTAAAGACCGAGATTGGTTACAGGAAAAGATCAGGGAAATTTTGCAAAAAAATTTAAATAATCATTCTTCTCATCATACTGCCTCCTTGACATAGGATATTTTTTTTTCTATTATCCAAAAATTATCTTGCTATAAGTAAAATAGGATTTTTTAAAAAATTAATTAAACTTTTTCTATTGTTATTTTTCGGTGGGAAACCCAACTAATCCTGGTCCGGTTAAGCTTATTTCCAGTTTAATCTTTAATGATAATGAAGTGGTGAGGGTTGCTGCTGAGGAACTAATCGACCATTTTGGTCCACTTGATTTTGTCAGCGAAATTATGCCTTTTGATTTTACTGATTATTACACTGAGGAAATGGGCGGAAATCTGAGTCGGAGGATTATAGCTTTTGAGCCTTTAATTAATCCGGAGCTTATTTCTTCTATTAAGCTTTTTACCAATCAGATGGAAGGAATACTTGCTTCAAAACCGAACCAGAGAAGAATAAATATTGACCCTGGCTATGTCAATTCTTATCATCTAATTTTAGCCACTACTAAACCTGCTCCTCATCGGCCTTATCTTAAAGAAGGAATTTATGCTGATTTAACCTTACTTTACTATAATAAAGGATTCAAACCCCTCCCCTGGACCTATCCGGATTATGCCTCGGATCAATTAATTGCCATAATTAATAGCCTCCGCCAAAAATTTCTTTTTCAGCTAAAAAGATTAAGGAATAATTCTCTATGAAAAGTATGACCGGATATGGCCGAGCCGAAGGCCGAATTGGCAATTCTTTATGGATGGTGGAGATAAGGACAGTGAATCATCGTTTTTTAGATATTTATCTCAAAGCCCCCCGGTCCTTGAGTCCACTTGAATTAACCATAAAAAAATATTTGGGTAGTCAAATTAAGCGGGGAAGAGTTGATATTACTATCCAAATGGGAAACGGTGGAACCAATAGTTTCCGGCCTAAACTAAACTTTCCCTTAGCTCATGAATATTTTCAACTCCTTCAAAAGCTAAGGGAAGAATTTTCTTTTCCCGAGGGGATTTCTTTAGGCCAATTTATTGGTTTACCTGAGATAATTTCTCTGGAGCCAGTCGAGGAAAATTTTAATCAGTGGGAGGAGTTTAGATTCATATTGGATCAAGCGCTAATCTCACTTAATGAAATGAGGGAAAACGAAGGTAAAGTATTACAACAGGAACTTCAGCAAAGAATTCAGAATATTCACAATGCCCTTGCCAATATCGAAAACTATGCCTCTCAACTGACTAATTTTACTCGAGAAAAGCTACTAAAGCGATTTCAGGACCTTAATATCCCTTTAGCTATTGACGAACCTAGGTTTCTATCCGAAATATTTTTTTTAGCGGAACGGAGTGATATAACCGAAGAAATTACTCGGATTAAAAGCCACTTAGCTCAATGTGCCGCTTTACTTGAGCTTCCTGATGCGGTGGGGAGGAAGTTGGAGTTTATTTTTCAGGAAATTAACCGGGAAGTAACTACTATGAGCACTAAAGCCAATGACCTAAGAATTTCCCAAGCCGTGGTCGAAATAAAAAGCGATTTAGAAAAAATGCGTGAGCAAGTTCAGAATATAGAATAAAATGGAGGGTGAATTATATGGATAGAAGATTACTAAATGTCGGTTTTGGAAATTTGGTAATGGCATCCCGGGTGGTAGCAATCATAACTCCCGGTTCCGCTCCTGCTAAACGGCTAAAAGAGGAGGCGCGTGAGGCAAGGAAACTGATTGATGTAACTCAGGGAAGAAAGACCCGCTCAATTATCATTACTGATAGTGACCATGTAGTGCTTTCGGCAATTGAAGCCAGCACAGTAGCAAATCGTCTTTTATCCGATTATCAACCCAAAGAAGGGTAAAGGGAAAATAATAATGGCGAACAGTGGAATTTTATTTATTGTTTCTGGGCCTTCGGGAGCGGGGAAGAGCACCCTTTGTAAGGACCTAATTAAATTACTCCCTAACTTAAAGTTTTCTGTTTCCTGTACTACTCGTCCACCTCGAAAAAACGAAATTCCTGATCAGGATTACCACTTTATTTCCCCAGAGGCTTTCGAAGCTATGATTAGGCGGGGAGATTTTGCGGAGTGGGCGGAAATCTATGGCCATCGCTACGGTACCCTTCGGTCATCGATCGAGCAGGCACTTAAAAATGGAAATGACTTGATTTTTGATATTGATCACCAAGGTGCCCAACAACTTAAAAAAAATTATCCGGAAGCAATTACCATTTTCCTTCTTCCCCCTTCAATTGATGCACTTAAGCAAAGGTTAAAACAACGGGAAACTGATTCCTTCGAAATTATTCAGACAAGAATTAAGCAGGCCTCCCAGGAAGTAAAGCAAGCCAAAGATTATACCTACATTGTTATAAATGACATTTATGTACAGGCACTTCAAGCACTTCATTCTATTGTTTTAGCGGAGAAACACCGTAGCTCAAGAATGATGAAATATGTTGAGGAATTCTTTCTAATTGATTAATCAACATTTCAGTTTAAATTTTATGATGAAAAAAGCCGAGGTCGCGAAAAAAAAGCTTATTTTAGCTCTGGATGTAGATGATCTTTCTCAAGCTCGAGATTTTGTAACGACATTAAAGAATTTGGTTGGCCTTTTTAAAATTGGCCATCAACTTTTTACCCGCAATGGTCCAGCGGCAATTGAAATGGTTCGTGATGAAGGTGGAGAAGTATTTCTTGATTTAAAATACCACGACATCCCTAATACGGTAAAAAATGCCATTGCCGCGGCAATAGATTTAGGAGTATCGATGCTCAATGTCCATACCTTGGGTGGTTTTACCATGATGGCGGCTGCTGCCGAAGCAGTCCGTGGGAAAAACCGACCAATTACTCCTATTCTTTTGGGGGTAACTGTGCTTACCCATCTTTCCGATAATGATTTAAATCAAATTGGTATTTTTTCTCCCATGGCGGAGGAAGTAATTAGATTAGCTCGTTTAGCTTATCACGCCGGACTTAACGGAATAGTGGCTTCACCTCAGGAAATTTTTTTTCTCCGGAAAGCTTTGCCCCGGGAGTTTGTCATTGTCACTCCTGGAGTTCGGATCACAAAAATAGAGGGAGATGATCAGAAGCGAATCCTTTCCCCCGCAGAAGCAATAAAAGCAGGGGCAGATTATTTAGTAGTTGGACGTCCGGTCTTAAATTCTTCTGATCCCCAGGAGGCTACGGAAAAAATATTGGAAAATATAGCCTCAGCTTTGAGCTAAGTTGCTTCTTTATGGAAGAGAAAATTTTTGGGATAAATCCGATTTTAGAATGTATCCGATCCAAACCCGAACGAATCCAGAAGCTTTATTTACTTCAAGGAAACCTTAGGGGGAAAAAAGCAGAAATTTATTCTTTGTGCCAACAAAACAATATCAAAGTCCAATTCCTTCCTATTTCTCGCTTTTGTTCTTTAGTGGGAGAAGTAAATCATCAAGGAGTAGTGGCAATAGTTTCTCCTTATAACTATCAACCCTTAGAAGTGGTTCTAAATAACTGGCGAAATAGTAAAGAAAAAGCACTGTTTTTAATTTTAGATGAACTTCAGGACCCGCGGAATTTTGGTGCAATTATCCGAACTGCTCATATTGCCGGGGTTCATGGAATATTTGTCCCTAAGCACCGCTCTGCTCCAATTAGTGATGTGGCTTTCAAAGCTTCAGCTGGAGCATTAGCTTATGTACCTATCTGCCGAGTCACAAATCTTGTTTTTTTGATCGAAAACCTGAAAAAAGAAGGAATCTGGATCATTGGCACTGATTCGCAGGCAAAACAACCACTTTACTCCCTGGATTCAAGTTTAGATATTGCGGTAGTAATTGGGGGAGAAGGAGAAGGGATCCGTTTATTGGTAAAAAAACACTGCGATTTTTTGGTAGCTATTCCCTCCCGGGGTAAGATCACTACTCTTAATGCCTCGGTAGCGGCCGGGATAGTGCTTTATGAAATTATCCGGCAACGATATTTCGCTTAAACCTCAAGACCACTAAAATTTAATCCCTTGCAATTCGCTCATTTATTACCTTTAGAATTTCTTCCGCTACCTCCTGGGGTAATAAACCTTCGGTATCGATTTCCAGATGGGCGGCGGATCGATATTTCGGGATTCTTTCAGTTAGCACCTCCTCAACTTCTTCTAAAAAAGTTTTTCCCCCAGTAAGAGAAGGTCGGTTAGTATCTTCCCGAATTCGGGCAACAATTGTTTCCGGATTTGCTTTAAGCCAGATAACAATTCCATTATTACGGAGATGTTCAATGTTTTCTGGCCGTATTACCACTCCCCCACCGGCATCAATAATGGTCCTATCTTGTTTACTTGCTTTTTTCGTTATTTTTGCCTCTAAGTCGCGAAAAAATTCCCACCCATAATTAGCTACAATCTGAGGAATGCTCATCCCTGCCTCAGCTACGATAGCTTGATCCATATTGAAAACTGGCCAGCGTAAATACTCAGATAAAATTTTTGCTACCGTTGATTTGCCAGTTCCCCGGTATCCGATAAGGACAATGTTCATAGTTTTAGCTGCTCTAAAAGGACTCTTTCCATTACTGCCACTGGTGCTTTTTCGCCAGTCCAAAGTTCAAACTGAATCACTGCCTGATTAATAAACATTTCCAGCCCAGAAATAGCCTGACAGCCAGCCTGAGCTGCTTCCTTAAGGAGTTTGGTTTGCGGTGGATTATAAACTACATCAAAAACGATAAGCTGGGGCTTAAAAAATTCTACTGGCACTGGGCTTTCGGAAATTCGGGGATACATTCCAATGGGAGTGCAATTAATTAATATCTCGGCCTCAGCTATACTTTCCGATAAAATTCTTTCGTTAAGCAACCTGCCTTCCACTTTGGCGACCTTAAGCTGGCTAAGGTCACTAACCAGAGTATCAATCTCTTCTTCAACTATACCTAAAATTCGGAGGTTTTTTATCGTAGCATTCATTAAGAGGGAAAAGGCAATTGCCCGCGCTACTCCTCCTGAGCCTAAAATTAAGATCGATTTACCGGTAAGCTCAACCTTTCGATCCTGAAAAACTTTTAAGGCTCCAATCCCGTCGCTATTGTATCCAATAAGTGAACTATTATCATTTACAATGGTGTTGATTGAACCAATTTTAGAGGCTATTTTATCTAATTTATCCACATATTTTATTGCCTTAATCTTATGGGGGATAGTTATGCTTACTCCCCGAATATTTAACGCCCTGATCCCTTTAATTGCAGACTCCAGATCTTTTACCGGGAAAGCTACATAAATAAAATTAATCCCCAAAGCTTCGAATCCCGCATTATGGATAAGGGGAGAAAAGGAGTGTTCTACTGGATCTCCGATAAGCGCACAAACCTTCGTTTTTGCATCAATTAGAGGCATTTTCTCTCCGGCTATTTTTTACGAAAAATAAAACTATTTACTTTATCGAAGTTTTTATATAATAAATAAAATATTTTATTTGGTCAATTTTTTTTGGAGAGACAAAAATGTGCCCCAAAAAAACTACTTCGAGTCGCAAATCCCAGACTCCCAAAGGGAAGTCCGGTAACTTGGCTTTAGGTTCAGCAAAAGTAAAAAAAGTTACCATCCTGGAAGATAAAGAAATCCCAGTGGAAAAGCGCCGTTATTTAAGGTTAGAGTACTCCCGCCTTATTTCTTTTACCCATTATGATAATGAAAGCCTGGTAGCTATTCCGGGAAAAATGGCAGCTGTAAAAGACTTAAGTGAACAAGGAATGTTAATTGAAACGGCAGAAAAACTTGAGCCGGGAAATGTCCTGGATTTAGATATTGCATTTGAACAGGATAAAATAATTCCAACTCAGGCCGAGGTGGTGCATACTCGGAGAGTCAAAAAAAATATTTATCATACGGGAGTAAAATTTCTCCGGATCGATGAAGTCGACCTCATTTACTTGAAAAATTTTTTAGAAAACCAAATTAAACAAAAGGGGCTAAGATAATTTAATTATTGTAAAATATCAATTTGGCTTGGAGCAGAGACAATTATTGCTGGTCCTTCAAGGTGACGCACCACTCCATAAACTTTTATTTTTTTCCCCAAAAAATAAGTTTTTAATTCCCCCGGGTTTAAAGAAAATAAAGTTAGATTGGCTTTATAAATAATAACCGTAAAGTCTTTCTCCCACTCTTTGCCAAAATGGAAGTAAATTTTTTCCTTTCCTGGGTTAACACTAATTATTTTACCTTCTACTGCCCCCAATTCTCCAATTAACTTATTTGCCTGCCAGTGGGGGTAAGAATAATTTTCAATTTCCCCCCAAATCCCTCGACGAAAGTTACGTGCCTCTTGCTGAAAATCAGAAAACATCTTTTGGTACTTCAGGTTGGGGGGACGAAAATCGGTTAGTGCTAATCCTCGTTTCACTAATTCTCCATTGACCAGGACTCCATTAGCCCAAACATAGGCTAAGATTCGATTATAAGCATCTAATTTTTCTCGATCATATTCTAAGATAACCTTTTTCCCTCCCACCAATCGTTGATTAAATTTTTTAGCTTCTTCTCCCCCAATCTGGCTTCGGGCAACCCATTGTTTCCCATTCCAGACCCTTATTTCGGGAGCATTTATCCCTAAATAACGAACTTTCTTCCCTCCCTTAAGGATAATGGTATCTCCATCAACCACCTTTTCCACTATTGCATTTAAAGAAAATGGTTCGGTCTCGGGGTGAGTCTGATTTTGAACAAAATTCTCTATCCCCAAAAATAAAAATAGGATTATAATGAATAGTAGTATCAATCTTCGAGATAAAAAAACCGACATAACAGTAAAATTTTTCTTGACCATTGTGCGGGGAAAATATTAATACCAAAAACCGATGCTGATAGAAAATTTTATAACATTTTTTGCTCGTAAGGAAAACTCCCGTTATCTTCAATTTTCTCCCTCGGCTTCTTTACTTTTACCTCCGAAGGAAGATGATGTCCCTATTCTACTTTATCTCCATGTCCCCTTCTGTGAAGAGCTTTGCCCCTATTGCTCATTCCACCGAGTGCTATTCCAGAAATCTCTGGCTCAGGACTATTTTTCTGCTTTACGCCAGGAAATAAAGCTTTATAAAGAATTAGGATACGATTTTAAGGGAGTTTATGTGGGGGGAGGGACTCCTACGGTTTTGATAGATGAATTAACTACCACTCTCGAACTGGTAAAAAAAATTTTTTCGGTCAATGAGATATCGGTAGAGACTAATCCTAACCATTTAAACAAAAATAATTTAAAAGTTCTTAAAGATATTGGGGTAAACCGTCTTTCAGTAGGAGTGCAAAGCTTTGATAACAGGTTACTTAAGGCAATGGAACGATACCATAAATATGGAAGCGGAGCAGAAGTTGCAGAAAGGCTCAAACAAACCCAGGGCATTTTTGATACCTTAAATGTGGATATGATTTTTAATTTTCCGCTTCAAACTCCAGCTATCTTAGAAAGGGACTTGTCTACTTTACTTGAATTAGGAGTGGACCAGATAACCTATTATCCCCTTATGGTGGCTTCAGCTGCCCAGGAATCAATTGAGAAAAAACTGGGCAGGGTAAATTATGCCCGAGAAAAAACTTATTATCAAATAATAACCTCAATGCTCCCCCCCCAATATCAGCCGGCTACTGCCTGGTGTTTTTCTCGAAGTAAAGCGATGATTGATGAATATGTGATTAATTTTGATGAATATGTTGGAGCGGGCAGTGGTGCAATTGGGTATCTTGGAGGGAGTGCTTATGCTAATACTTTTAATCTAAAAGAATACATTCAAATAGTGAAGGAAGGAAAGCTTCCGATTACTGCCCGCCGGGATTTTTCGATAAAAGAAAAAGCCCGTTACGAATTTTTGATGAAACTTTTTGGATTAAGCATTGATTTGGAAAAGTTAAAAGCAAAGTTAGGCGGAAACATTTATCGCTACCTTGGGGCAGAAATCTTGTTTTTTCTCACTATCGGCGGATTGAAAAAACAAAAAAATATGCTATTTTTAACTCCAAAAGGCCAGTATTACTGGGTGATTATGATGCGGGAGTTTTTTATTGCAGTAAATAATTTCCGGGATTATTGCCGGAGAAAAAATAATCTTTAGTTGACATTTTTTAAAAAATATAGGATATACTTCGGTTAAAAAGGGGCTGTAGCTCAGTTGGGAGAGTGCTTGACTGGCAGTCAAGAGGTCACGGGTTCGATCCCCGTCAGCTCCATAAATAAAATCAAGGTGTTAGCAAATAAGATTTTTCCCACCAAAGTGGTGTTATAATTTTACTCGCCCAGGATAGGTATAGACAAAAAATTTATTACCCCGGACATCACCAATTAGGGTAATTCCCAGTTTTTGAGCTAAGGTTATAGAATGGTAGGTGGCTACATTGCGCGAAATAATAAAAGGGATTCCCATTCGCGCCGCCTTAAGCAGTAGTTCCGAGGTGATTCTTCCCGTAGTTAAAAGAAGTTTATCCGATAACGGAATATCGTTTAGCAGACACTCTCCCCCGATCATATCAACCGCGTTATGTCTCCCAATATCTGCTCGTGAGAATAGAATTCTGCTCGGTGTAGCTAAAGCAGCATTATGAACTCCCCGGGTATATTTATAGAGGATTGATTCCCGGTTAAACTGCGACATAAGGGAAAAAACCTGGTCAGAGGTGATAATAAGTGATGACTCAATTTTGGTATTAAGGAGGGAATCAATGGCATAATAAAACATGGTGCCTTTTCCACAACCAGAGGTAATGGTTTGTCTTTTAAATGCCTCTTTTTCTAAAAAAGGATCCTTATTTAAAGTTAGGAATATTTCTTCTTCGCTTTTATTTAGGGAAATGTCGATAATGTCTTCCCGATTATTTATCAGTCCTTCTGACCTAATGAATCCCACGGCTAATGCCACCGGATTTTCACCGGAATATAGAAGGGTCACAATTTCTTTTTGGTTTACAAAAATAGTAAGAGGTACCTCATTGACCACTGCCACTGTCTGCTCAACCGATTTTTCAGGGGTAATTTTTTTAGCTACCGCATACTTTATTGTTTCTTCATTCAATTGTTCATTGTCGTTGGGTTGCATAGGATTTACTCCAAAAAAAGGGGTTATTGGCTGGCTATATCTTTACCTTTAACTTAGGGTAAATAAGGTTTTGGTAAGTTAGCCAAAAGGTACATCAATATTTATTCCTTCCACCCGGCAAATAATTAACAGATTCAAAAACCAAAGGAATATAGAGTAAAGGAATATACTGTTTTCCCCTTCAGTATTGAGTTATCAAGTATGCTACCGGAAAAATTTAATTTTTGCCTTTTCTACTCGCCGGTTTCTTGGCCACTTTCCAGCATTTTTATTTCCGGAATCGAAGCCCCAGCTATACCTTTTATTGCACCGTAAAATTGGGCAACATTAGTCAATATTTTTTCGAGCTGTTTTTCTCGTTCCTTCCAGATCTTTTGCAATTTAAGCTTTTCGTCTTGATAACCTTTTTGTAATTCCACAAAACCTTCGATTATCGCCTCAAATTGACCTTTAAATTCCTGGCTGGTCAAAAAGTTATAGAGCATTCCCATTTTGGTTTCTTTACCTTGTTGAGTAATGGATAAGGAATGAAGTTGAAGTAATCCATGTCTCAAAACCAAAGAAAGTCCCTTTATCTCGAAAAATGAACAAATCCATACCCCATCCTTAAGAAAGAATTTATTTTCATCTTCTGGCATTGCTTCAGTAACCAGGACTAAGATGTCGGCTTTTACTTCTAAGTTATCTTCCCGTAACTTTTTTAGCCAATTATAGTCAAAGTTTTTGGTCCGCTTACTTTCATAATAAATTTTACCGCATTCATAACCCTGATTAGTTTTTACAATTTGCAGGACATCAGCACCTCGTTGCCCCTTTTTAATTTCTTGAATCTCATCCTGAGGATATAATGAGCGAAGGAGATTTTCCAGTTCTAATTCTTGGATTTCTCCCTGCAGCTGAATTGAGCCTTGTTCTGCTCTTTTTTTGGCTTCTTCCAGTTGAATTTTTAAGTCCTCAATAATTTTTTCTTTTTCTCTTATTTTTAATAGATTTGCTTCCTCAATTTGCCTTTGGATTTTTCCTTTTTCCGCTTTTAATTTTTCGGAAAACTCTTTTTCTTTTTCCAGGATAATTTGTTCTCTTAATTCCTCTTTTTCCCGTTGTAGCTTTATTAGATCAGCCTTCACTTTATTTAATTCTTTTACCTGATTTGACTTTTCAATTAGCTCGTTTTGTAGGGATTTAATCTCGGCGTCGTGTTCTTCGTTTATTCGCTGTCTTAATTCTTTTTCCAGTTTATCTCGTTCTATTTTTAGTTTGCTTTCAACTTCTTTATTCACCAGTTCTTTCAATTTTTCTTTTTCTTGTCCAACCTTTACTCTTTCGGCTTCAAGCTCTTGAAATTTTTTATCTAATTCTTTTTTCTGTTCAGCTGCTTTTTTTTCATAATCTAATTTTATTTGTTCTTCGAGCTGACGATATAGCACTTCACTGACATTTATCTTGGTCCCGCATTTAGGACATATAATTAGGTTTTGATTTTCCATTAGCTATTTCCCCTTTACTCGGAATGATGAAAAATAATTTTGAGCTAAGTCAGGTATTTTGATAAATATTTCTAATTTTATTCGAATATTCTAAATATTCAATAGATTTAAATTTTTGCTTCAGAAAATTGCGCCATTAAAATCAAAGCGGGAAATAAAATCAAAAATTTAGCTTTGCCTTTACTGCCAATGGTTTAAAATTATTGATATAATTGGTGAGGTTAAAGAACGAATGGATTTACTTGATTTTCTCATTCTTCTTGTTAAAATCTATTCTACAATTAGTTAAAATTCAGTTTTAATAAGGGAGGGATAATGGCCGGCGTAAATAAAGTGATTTTAATTGGTCACTTAGGGGCTGACCCGGAAATTCGATACACCAGTAATGGGACGGCAGTAGCCAATTTCCGAATTGCCACTACCGAAAGATGGACTAACCCGAATGGAGAAAAAGAAGAACGGACCGAATGGCACCGAATTGTAGCCTTTGGTAAATTAGGCGAAATATGCGGAGAATATTTATCTAAAGGGAAACAGGTATATATTGAAGGGAGACTCCAGACCCGGACCTGGGAAGACCGAGATAAAAATCAAAGAACTACTACTGAAATAATCGCTACCGGTATGCAGATGTTAGGCTCTCCCCCCGGTGGTGGGAAATTTTCGGAAAAAGAACCTCCTTCTTATCCTGAGGAAATCCCTAAAGAAGAGGATATTCCTTTTTAAATTAAAGTAAAGCAAATAAAAAAAGGGCCCAATTTAGCGGGCCCTTTTGATTTAGGGAAGTATTTTTTAATTTTTAATACATTCCACCACCCATTCCGCCTCCCGGAGGCATCGGAGGAGTTTTTTCTTCTTTCGGTTTTTCCGCTATGCAGGCTTCGGTAGTAATCAGTAATCCGGCTACACTTGCTGCATTTTGGAGCGCGATTCTTACTACTTTGGTGGGATCAATAATTCCGGCCTCAACTAAGTCCTCAAATTTCTCAGTTTGAGCATTAAAACCAAAAGCACCTTCGCCATTTTTCACTTTTTCTACAATTACTGAGCCATCATAACCCGCGTTCTGAGCAATCCAGCGGAGAGGTTCTTCCAGAGCTTTCTTTACTATATCAACTCCGACCTGTTGTTCCGGATTATCAAGCTTGAGTTCTTCCAGCGCTTTAATGCAACGAATGTAGGGAACTCCGCCCCCGGGAACAATTCCTTCTTCGATTGCAGCACGGGTAGCATGAAGGGCGTCTTCTACCCGGGCTTTCTTTTCTTTCATTTCAGTTTCAGTAGCTGCACCAACATTAATTACTGCCACTCCTCCGACCAGCTTCGCCAATCTTTCTTGTAACTTCTCTTTGTCATAGTCAGAAGTGGTCTCTTCAATTTGGGCGCGAATTTGTTTAATTCTTCCTTCAATATCACTTTTCCTTCCGGCACCTTCAACAATTGTGGTATTGTCTTTATCAATCGTTACCCTCTTACACCGACCTAGATCATCAATTTTTAAATTCTCAAGCTTAATGCCTAAATCCTCAGCAATCATCCGGCCACCAGTGAGAATAGCAATATCTTCTAACATTGCTTTCCGGCGATCCCCAAAACCGGGAGCTTTAACAGCTGCACATTTTAAAGTTCCCCGGAGTTTATTAACTACTAAAGTTGCCAGAGCTTCTCCTTCTACATCCTCGGCCACAATTAACAAAGGTTTGTTAGTTCGAGCAACTTGCTCTAAGAGCGGAAGAAGGTCTTTCATATTACTTATCTTCTTTTCATGCAAAAGAATATAAGGATCTTCCAGCACGCATTCCATCCGCTCAGCATCAGTTACAAAATAAGGCGAAAGATAACCACGATCAAATTGCATTCCTTCAACAATTTCCAGAGATGTTTCCATAGTTTTTGCTTCTTCTACGGTGATTACCCCTTCTTTGCCCACTTTGCTCATTGCTTCGGCAATTATATTACCAATGCTGGGATCATTATTAGCTGAAATTGTTCCTACCTGAGCAATTTCTTTTTGCTCTTTGGTTGGTTTGCTCATCTTTTTCAGTTCTTCTACTACCCTTTCTACTGCTTTATCAATTCCCCGTTTTATATCCATTGGATTATGTCCTGCTGCGACTAATTTTGAACCCTCGCGATAAATCGCCTGAGCTAAAACCGTAGCAGTGGTAGTTCCATCGCCCGCCACATCACTGGTTTTGCTGGCAACTTCTTTTACCATCTGGGCGCCCATATTTTCGAATTTATTTTCCAGCTCAATTTCCTTCGCCACAGTAACCCCATCTTTGGTTACTGTAGGTGAACCCCAACTTTTTTCTATAACTACATTCCTTCCTTTCGGCCCTAAAGTTACTCTTACTGCATTAGCCAGGGTATTTACCCCCTTTAAGATTAAAGTGCGAACATCCTGATCAAACTTGATCTCTTTTGCTGCCATCTGAGTTACCTCCTATTAGTTATAATTAAATTATCTTTCTATAATTCCAAGAACATCATCTTCTCGCATAATTAAATGCTCTTCCCCCTCGATCTTTATTTCTGTCCCGGCATATTTCCCAAACAAGACGCGGTCTCCAACCTTAACTTCCATCGGGATCTTTTTCCCATCATCGGTAACCTTACCTGGCCCTACCGCAATAACTTCTCCCTCTTGCGGCTTCTCTTTCGCGGTATCCGGGATAATAATCCCTCCCTTAGTTTTTTCTTCTTCTTCCATACGCTTTACGATAATTCGATCTTGCAATGGTCTGATCTTCATGGCCAAAATACCTCCTTACCTTTTATTTAGGGTTAAAAATTAAATTAGATAATACCTTTTGGGGTAATAACTTAACTTAGGTTATATAATTTCCAATTCGGTTTAATAAAACCGATTTTTTATTTGTCAAGTCCTCCTTATTAAAAAATTTTCTAAGCTATTGATTTTTATAAAAAATAAATTAGCACTCCCCATTTTTGAGTGCTAATGATTTGCAGTTTACTTCTCTTTTAAATAATAATCAAGGATAAAATGGAGAGATTATTCTAAACTCTAAAAACGCTAATCCCAAAACCACTTGACACCCAAGGAAGATTATGGTAGCCGTAAGCTCCAAGAATAAAAACTTTGGTCTTTAAAGAAAATATTTTAACCCTGGCTACTAAAAGTTTCTTATGGAAGAAGTTGCGCTAAATAAAAGTTATAATCCCCATCCAATTGAACAAAAATGGTATAAGTATTGGGAAGATAACGGTTTTTTTTATGCTAAAACCGACTCTTGTGCTCCGCCTTATTCAATTGTAATCCCGCCTCCTAATGTAACTGGTTCGCTCCATATGGGGCATGCTCTAAATAATACCCTTCAAGACATACTGGTGCGGTTTCACCGAATGGAAGGGAAAAATGTTCTCTGGGTACCCGGAACTGATCATGCAGGAATTGCCACTCAGTACGTAGTAGAAAAAGAGTTGGCTAAGGAGAAAAAGACGCGGGATAGCCTGGGACGAGAAAAGTTTATTGAACGGGTCTGGCAATGGAAAAAGGAACATGGAGGAATCATTATCGAACAACTAAAAAGGTTAGGAGCATCCTGCGACTGGTCGCGGGAAAGGTTTACTATGGATGAAGGTCTCAGTAAAGCGGTGCGGGAGGTTTTTGTTCGGTTATACGAAGAGGGACTTATTTACCGGGGCGATTACATAATTAATTGGTGCCCTCGCTGTCACACCGCTCTTTCTGATTTGGAGGTAGAACATAAGGAAACTGAAGGTCGGTTATATTTCATTCAATATCCTTTAACTGAAAAAGGAAAGGCTATTGTGGTAGCTACCACTCGACCCGAAACTATGTTGGGAGATACCGCAGTAGCGGTCCACCCGAGTGACGAACGATATAAAGGATTTATTGGCAAAAAAGTATACTTACCTTTAACCAAAAGGGTTATTCCGATTATTGGAGATGAATATGTAGATAAAGAATTTGGCACCGGAGCGCTTAAAATTACTCCTGCCCATGATCCTAATGACTTTGAAGTTGCTTGCCGACATAATTTGCCAGTGCTTAAAGTTATGGACGAAGCGGGTCGGATGAATCAGGAAGCTGGGGCTTATGCGGGGTTAGACCGGTTTCACTGTCGCGAAAAAGTAGTAGAGGATTTAATATCGTTAAATTTTTTGAAAAAAATTGAGCCTTATATTCATAACATCGGTCATTGCTATCGTTGTAATACCATTATTGAGCCGTTTTTATCAAAACAATGGTTTGTTAAAACTACTACTTTAGCCAAACCAGCTATCGCTGCGGTTCAAGAGGGAAAGACCCGGATTATTCCTCCGGTTTGGGAAAAAACTTATTTTGAGTGGATGGAAAATATCCGCGACTGGTGTATTTCTCGCCAAATCTGGTGGGGGCACCGGATTCCAGCCTGGTACTGTGGGGATTGTGGAGAAATAACGGTTTGTCGGGAAGACCCGAAGGGTTGTAAAACCTGTGGTAGCCAAAACTTAAAACAAGAGGAAGATGTCCTGGACACTTGGTTCAGTTCTGCTCTCTGGCCTTTTTCTACGCTTGGCTGGCCGGAAAAGACTAAGGAACTGGAAATGTTTTATCCTACTTCGGTTTTGGTTACGGGATTTGACATTCTGTTTTTCTGGGTAGCCCGGATGATAATGATGGGGATAAAGTTTATGGGGGAAGTTCCTTTCCGCGATGTCTATATCCATGCTTTAGTAAGGGATGCCAAAGGTCAGAAGATGAGCAAATCTCTCGGAAATGTTATCGATCCTTTGGTAATGATTGAAAAATATGGAACCGATGCCTTCCGGTTTACTTTAGCTGCTTTAGCCGCCCAGGGAAGGGATATTCGGCTTTCTGAAGAAATTATAGAAGGATATCGGCATTTTGCCAATAAAATCTGGAATGCAGCGCGGTTTGTGCTTTTAAACCTTAGGGATTACCATCCGGAAGAAGAGCAGGCTGTTTGTTATTCTTTGATCGATCAATGGATATTGAGTCGAGCTCATCAGATTATTAAACTGGTTAGAGAGGCTCTTTTTGAATATCGATTTAATGAAGCAGCAGGTGCTCTTTATCAATTTATCTGGCATGAGTTCTGCGATTGGTATGTAGAATTTAGTAAACAAGAGCTTTCCCATCCTGATCCGGATGATCCCGCGCGCAAAGCCACCCAGAAGGTATTAATAGAAGTTCTTAGTATTATCCTTAAATTACTTCATCCTTTTATGCCTTTTATTACCGAAGAAATCTGGCAAAAGCTTCCGGGAAATAAGGGAAGCATAATGGTCTCATCGTTCCCGCGAGAAAACTCTCAATTAATTAATCCTAAGGTTGAAGAACAAGTTGAAATTATTAAGCAAGTGATTTATAATATTCGTAATATTCGGGGGGAAATGCGGATTTCTCCTTCCCTGAAAATTGAAGCATTACTTTTTTGTGATGAGGAGGATACTAAACAACTTATAAAAAAACATAGCCATTATTTAATTGCCTTAGCTTCATTAAAAAATCTAACATTTTTGACGGCTAAAAAAAGACCGCGGGCTTCTGCCACCGCTGTAGTCAATAAAATAGAAATTTTCATTCCTTTAGAAGGCCTTATCGATTTTACGGAGGAAGAAAAAAGGATTAAAAAAGAAATGGTTAAATTGGAAAAAGATTTGGCTCTTATTCAAAAGAAGCTGAGCAATGAGGATTTCTTAACTAAAGCTCCTCCTCAGGTGATAAAAAAAGAAGAAGAAAATTATCAAATTTTATTAGAAAAGAAAAAAAAGTTAGATGAAAGTATCATTCGGCTTCAAGAAATAAGAATCCCGGATTAATGAAAAAAGAATTAATGGAAACATTAATCGATTTGGCGCTACAAGAAGACCTTGGCCCCCATGATGTTACCACCAATGCGCTAATCCCGGAAACCGCCTATGGAATTGCTAAGGTATTGGCAAAAGAAGATTTTTTACTTGCGGGGATAGAGGTCTTCTCCCGGGTGTTTTCTCGTTTAGATAGCAAAACCAAAGTAACCTATTTTTTTCGGGATGGAGATAGTATTAAATCAGGAGACATAATTGCTGAGGTTAATGGTCCACTTCGGGCTTTATTGAGTGGAGAAAGGACTGCCTTAAACTTTCTCCAGCGACTTTCTGGCATTGCCACATTTTGCCGGATGATAGTAAAAAAAATCGAAGACTATCCAGTAAAAATTTTAGATACGCGAAAAACTACCCCGGGATGGCGAATGTTGGAAAAAGAAGCGATTCGAATCGGGGGAGGATTCAATCATCGTTTTGGTCTTTTTGATGGAGTGCTTATAAAAGACAATCATATTCAAGCAGTAGGAAGTATTACCCGGGCGATAACTCTGGCTCGTGCTTATGCTCCCTTAACTCTTAAAATTGAGGTAGAAGTTAACCGTCTGGAACAAGTAGAAGAAGCCTTGGCGGCGAAAGCCGATATTATTATGCTGGACAATATGTCGATTGAAGAAATGGAAGTCGCGGTTAAAAAAATTAATGGTCGAGCTTTAGTCGAAGCATCTGGCGGGATAACCTTAAAAAATGTGGAGGCAGTAGCTAAGACCGGAGTAAATTTTATTTCTCTTGGTGCCTTAACCAGTAATGTCCGGTCAGTAGATATCAGCATGGAATTGGAGGGAAAAACCGATAATGCTTCTTACCATTGATATTGGTAATACGAATATAGTATTCGGCGTCTTTAAAAATAGAGAATTGATTCACCATTGGCGAATTGTTACTCAAAAAGACAAAACCGAAGATGAGTATGGCATTCTTATCGAAAACCTTTACCGGATGGCTAATCTTGACTTGAATAAAACTAAGGGAGTAATTATTTCCAGTGTGGTTCCTCCGATGGTAAGGACGATGGAAGAACTCTGTCAGAAATATTTCCATATCACCCCACTTTTTGTTGGACCAGGAATAAAAACCGGAATGGCGGTTCGTTATGATAATCCCCATGAGGTAGGTGCAGACCGGATTGTTAATGCGGTTGCTGCCTATGATAAGTATAAACAAAGTGTAGTAATAGTGGATTTTGGAACTGCTACCACTTTCGACTATGTTTCCCCTCAGGGCGAATATATGGGCGGGGCAATTGCTCCAGGTATTTTAATTTCCAGTGAAGCCCTTTTTATGCGCGCATCCAAATTGCCCCGGGTGGAGTTGATAAGACCGGATCGGGTAGTTGGTAAAAATACCATTGCCAGCCTTCAGTCAGGAATAGTATTCGGTTATATCGCTTTGGTTGATGGTATGGTAGAAAAAATAAAGCAAGAAGTTAAAACCAATCCTCGAATCATTGCTACCGGAGGATTAGCTTCGCTAATTGCCGAGGGATCAAAAACCATCGAAGAAGTAGACCCTCTTTTGACTTTAACCGGGCTTAGGTTGATTTACGAAAAAAATGTGAGTGAAAAAGGAGAAATTGAAAGATTATGATTTTCCTCGCTTATTTCTTTGAGGCATTAGCTTATGTAATCGATATTGGCCTTACAATTTATCTATGGATTGTGTTTGCCCGGGCGATTGTTTCCTGGGTGAATCCTGATCCTTATAATCCGATTGTGGTATTTTTACGACGCTCAACTGATCCACTTCTATTGCCGATTCGCCGCCGGCTACCTTTTGCCCTTTCCCGGACTGGAATAGATTTTTCTCCTTTAATTCTTATTATAATAATTATCTTTTTACAGAAGTTTTTAGTTAAGAGTCTTTATGAATTAGCGTTTCGTCTCCATTAACCTTATAAAAAGGAAAAAAGTATGAAATTAACTCCCCTTGATATTCAGCAACAGCAATTTTCTGTCCGGTTTAGAGGTTTTGACACCCATGAAGTAGATGCTTTCTTAGAAACTGTCGCTAATGAATTTGAAGAATTAATAAAAACCAACCGGGAATTAAAGGAAGAACTGGAAAGGAAAGAGGCACGTATTCTCGAATATCAAAACATGGAAAAAACCCTGAAAGAAACTCTTCTTATGGCGCAGGCTACTTCAGAAGAGATGAGGAAAATGGCACAAAAAGCGGCGGAAGAAATAAAAGCCAATGCGCAAAAGGAAGCTGCTTTTACCCTTTCTCGCACCCGCGAGCAAGCGGAAAAAATTATTGCGGAAACTAATGTACGATTAGCCAAAATCCAGGAAGAGATTAATGAGCTAAAAAGGAAAAAAATAATAATAAAACAGGAGTTGCGCTCTCTTCTCGAAACCCATCTGCGACTCCTTGACGCTATCCCAGAAAAAGAATTCCGTGAAGCTGAAGAAAGACCACCCAAAGAAAGCTGAAAAAAACTCACTGGCGTTACCTTTGGAAACCAGAGTCCATCAGAATGGTTTAGTTTTTTCAGTAATTGTGCAACCTCGAGCGAAAAAAAATGAGATTGTTGGGATAACTAATGGTGCTCTTAAGATTAAAGTTACTGCTCCTCCAGTAGAAGGAGCAGCGAATGAAGCTTTAATAAAATTACTATCTCAGGCTTTTGGAATAAAAAAATCTGATTTAGAAATTTTAAAAATGAAAACTTCTCCTCGAAAGTTAATTTTTTGTCGTAATCTAACCGAGGAAGAATTTTTTTTAATTTTAAAAAAATTCGATTATTGATAATAGCTTAATCTTTTTAGCGGGGAACTAAATGAGTTCCAACTCCCGGGTAGTAGTAAGTAAAGTTTTCGCAAAGGGTGATCTTAAAGCTGCTATTGAAAAGGCAGTAACTTTAATAGGAGGATTTCCAAAATTCATTTCTTTCGGGGATAAGGTGCTAATTAAAGCTAATTTCAACAGCCCGGATCGTTATCCCGCTTCTGCGGATATTAATTTTATAAGGGCAGTAATAGCTCTTCTTAGAGAGCAAGGGATAAACGATATTACTCTGGGAGCAAGTAGCGGATTAGCCTGGCAACCTACCGAAAAGGTATTAAAAAAGAAAAAAGTATTTAGGCTTGTCCAAGAACTATTGGTAAAACTTGCCAATTTTGATGAAGGGCAGTGGGTAAATGTTCCCATTAACGGTGTCTACCTTAAATCGGTATTAATTACCAAAGCGGCTTTAGAGGCAGATAAAATTATTTATCTTCCTAATTTAAAAACCCATAGTTTGGCTCGTTTTAGTATCGGACTTAAGTTGCCAGTAGGTTTTATTGCGCCCTTTTCCCGAAAAATGCTTCACGATGAATATTTAGAAGAAAAACTAGTAGAAATAAACCTTGCTGTTAAACCCACCTTGATAATTTTAGATGCCCGCAAATGCCTGGTTACTGGGGGACCAGCAAAAGGGCGACGGAAAAAGGCTAATTTAATCTTGGCGTCAACTGATTTGATTGCCTTAGATGTAGAGGGGATTAAAATTCTTAAATCTTTTAAAGCAAAAAATCGTCTGGACTTACCAACCTGGGAGCTTCCCCAAATTACGGCCGCAAAAAAATTAAATCTTGGGGTCCAGAGCGAAGCAGATTATGAAGTATTAACCGGATAAAAGACGAATAACCTTCTTCTACTTTTGGAGGCGCATTATGGCGGATAAAAACATTTTGCAAAAATACCCGATAAAAACGGATGATGTAGTATATAAAGAGATTGAATCAAAGAGTGTACTTTTAAATCTTAACAATGGTTATTACTACACCCTTAATCAAACTGGGACCTTTTTGTGGTCCCGAATCGATGGAAAAACTATGGTAAGCGAGCTGATCAGCCAGATTACCCAGAACTACGAGGTTACCCTAAAGGAGGCAACCGAAGATGTTATTTCGTTGCTTATGGATTTAAAAAATGAAAATTTAATCGATCTCAATGAAAAACCAAAATCGTCTTAAAAGCATTAAATATTTTATCAAACCCAAAAACATCTTTTTGTTTATAAAAGCCCTTTTTTCCCTTCTGATAATAAAAGCCCTTTTAGCTTGGTTTAGCCTTCCGCAGATTTTAAAAGTTCTCGAGCCAAAAAGAAAAATAAATCCTGATAATCAAGAAGTTGACTCCATTATAAAGTTTACTAATTTTATTATCTTTCATTTATTCCGGAGTCCTAACCCCTGTTTATTAAGGTCACTTTTCCTTTTCCGTTATTTAAAGATGATGGGTAAAGATATTAAAATTGTTTTGGGAGTTAAGCCCGAAGGAGGGAAATTAAAGGGACATGCCTGGCTTATCGTGGATGGGAATCCCTTCCCTGACCTGAATAACCCGGCAGAAGAGTATGGGGAAACTTTAATTTATCCCTGATAGCGAAATTTTCTTGACTTTTCTTTAAATAAGGTAAAAATAAAAAAATAAAATCTCTTATTATTAAGGAGGATGTAATGGATAAAAGAGAAGAGCAAATAAAGAAAATCTATTTTAAACCTGTGCTTTCGCGGGATGGTCACTTAAAAGATATAACCGCGGGCACTATTAGCAGCACATAGTGGGTTAGAAATTGTTTATTAAATAAGAAAGAAGGGGAAAAATGAAAACCAAATCAGAAAAAAAAGTTTATGAGAAGCCAATAGTTGCTAAAGAAGGCGCTGTAAAGGATGTTACCATGCAGAAAACTGGTGCATGAATAATGGGGTAAGAATTTAGTTTACGTGATTATTCTCATAATGGGGAGGTGGAAAAATGGAGATAAAAATTCAAGTTAAGCAACCGGAATATGAAAAGCCAAGAGTGATAAAAGAAGGGGCATTGAAAGATCTTACCGCAAATGGGACGCCGGTTTAGGTCTAATAAGCCTAATTCTTGAAAGATAAACCGATAAACTATTGGTCATTAAAGATGAGAGGAGGGGTAAGTATTTATTATTGATTAATAAATTGAAGATAGGTTTCAGTATCCTTAAAAGCTCGGTTAAAGTAGGGCTTTTTTATTTAGGCAAAGCAAATTGGTTACCCAGGAATTATTCAGGAAAACCTACTTTATTCATGGTGTTAACTTAAGTTTTACTTCCAATAATTCCTATATCTTTTTTGCGGTTAATGACTTACTCCAGTATTTTCAGACTTCTATATCGGAGGAGCTCTTATTTCCTGCCGACTTAGCCATTTCTTTATTTGATCACCCAGTAAATAATTTCTCAATAGAAGAAAAAGATACCCTTAGTTTAAAATTGTTATATGCTTCCTCCGAAAATGACCGATTTAGTCTAAATGATTTTGGGCTGGACCGGATGTATCTTTATGAAAGTGAAGATGGTTTTACCCACTATATAAATTTAGGTGACACCGGATTTATTTCTTATTCGGCAAAAGAAGGCATTGCTAACGGCTATCTCCGGCACCCGGAATTCCTCAATCCTAATATCATTTCCAGTTTTATTTTTATTTTCGTGCTATCCCAGTTGTTAAAGAGTAAAGGATATTTTTTTGTTCACTGTTCCGCAGTGGAAAAGGATGGTGCAGGAATAATCTTTCCGGGTTTTTCCGGCGCAGGAAAAACCACCTCCTGTATCGCTCTGATAAGAGCGGGGTACGGGTTTTTAGGCGACGACCGTCCCATTTTACATTATAGCTCAGTGGGAAACTTAGAATTCCTTTGTTTCCCCGAGCCGATTGATGTTACTGATTATACTATCAGTCTTTTCCCTGAGTTAAAGAATTACCATCGTTTTTTAAATAATCGAAATCTTCGCAAGCGAAGTTTTGTGGTTCAGGAACTTTATCCCAGCATTATAAAAGATTTTTGTATCCCCCGGATCATACTTTTCCCGGAAATTTCTTCCACTGCAGAAAGTTATTTGGAGCCTTTTTCTAAGTTTGAAGCTTTTAAGACTTTTCTTCCCCATAGCCTGCTTGCTTTTGATAAGGAAATTACTCAGAAGCATTTTGATATCATTTTTGACTTAATCCAAACTACCGACTGTTATAAATTAAAATTAGGCAAGGATATAGAAAATCTACCCCAATTAGTAAGCTCAATTCTTTAATGGAGTTAAAGCCAGAACAGCAATTTGTTCTTTATTTTCTACGAGCTTCCTTAGGATATGATAACTGGGAAAATTTAAGCCGACTTTTATCTTCTTCCTTTAACTGTGAAAAAGTTTCTGATTTGATCCGTTATCACGGGATAGGACCGATTCTTTATCGAGCTTTCTCCGAAAACCAGCAGATTAACTTACCACCAAAACTGAAACAGACTCTTGAGCAAGAATATATTTCTAATTCTGCCTTAAGTCTTTTTCATGGAAAAGCCTTAAAAGAGATTGTTACCCATCTTCAGCATAATGGTCTTCCCTTTGTTGTGCATAAAGGGTTGGGGATCGCCGCATTATTATACCCTGATCCAATACTTCGACCCAGCGGCGGAGATTTTGACCTTTTTATTAAAAAAGAGGATTATCCCCGGGCAAAATCATTACTAAAAGAAATTGGCTACCATCTTTTGCAGCCTGAGTATGAGCAATATGAGATAAATTATGTCCAGGAAGTAAAATTAGTCAAGCCCACCACCGGAAAAGATATATTGATTGAACTCCACCTGGAGTTTAATGCTCATCCCTGGATAAAGGTCTCTGGGTTTGCGCTGAGCGGGTTTTGGGAAAAATTGATCTCAGTAAAATATAGTGACTATTATATTCCGTGTTTACCCTTAGAACCCAACTTATTTTTTTTAATTCTCCATTGTGCGGTTAATCACAATTTTGATCGCTTGATCCTTTTTTGTGATCTTGACCTCTTCATAAGAAAATATAATTCAGTACTTGATTGGGAGTATATCGCCAATTATTCCTGCCAGAACCACTGCCAAAAAGCGGTTTTTTTTACTCTCACCTATTGCCAGAAGTTGCTTAATACTCCCCTTCCCGATTTTTTGTTAAAAAAATTGAACTCCGGGAAAATGTCTAATCTACTTTTGCCTACCCGGCTCCTCCTCTTAAAAGGTAAAAGTAAACCGAAAAGCCTAAAAAACTATCTTTTAAAAAAGTATATGCATATTTTACTACTGGATAATCCTTTTCTTTTTTATAAAAGCCTTGCCCTATTTTTACGCTGGAATTATTTCGCTTATCGGATTAAACGAAAGACCGGCCGTCGGTTTTTTTAGTCAATTCGGACAAAAGACCTTGGTTAGTTTAAGTTGAATCCAGTTACGCAAAGACCTTAACAGCGAAGATGGCTCGTTTAAAACTCGGTATACTAACTCCGGAGAACAGATTCGCTTCATTAGTTGAGGAAAGGAAGTATGCTTCATTCGATCTTTTTGGTTAAGGGGATAGACTCTCTTATCCCAAGCTTGTTCATATAATGCTTTCGCCCGCTCATCCGGAATGGCAGAAAAATTTAACTGGTTATAATACTTCCCTCCGGCTTGCCAAAATCGCTCGGGAAGCATCCCCTTTTGAGTCAACTCATTATAAAAAATAGAACCGGGGTGAGGAACAAATCGGGCAAAAGCCACCGCATCGATCCCTGAGGTTTTGATAAAATCAATCGATGCCTGAAATTCTTCTTCGGTTTCTCCCGGTAATCCGGCGATGATATAAGCAAAACAACGGATGCCCGCTGATTTAATTAAACGGACTATTTCTCGGTTTTTTTGTTGCGAAGTTTTCTTATCAACGGTTTTAAGGAGACGATCCGAAGCAGTTTCAAAACCACACTCTAACTGGATACAACCTGCCTCTTTCATTAATTTCAATAGATCCTGGTCTAAAGCATCCACTCTAACTTGAGCTGACCATTTCACCCGCTTATTGTAACCATCTTTAATCATTATTTCACAGAGTTCCCTTACTCGTGCCTCATTGGTTAAAAAACCTTCATCTAAGAAATATATTGCCTCGACCTCATAGTTGCTTAAAATTCCTTCAAGTTCTTCAATAACCCGATGGGTAGAATGAATCCGGTGTTTTTTCCCCATCGGAAGTGACTCCACACAAAACTTACAGCTAAACGGACAACCACGGGAGGTAAGCATAGTAGTAGTCTTTAGGGTCAAATTTCGGATGGTATTGGGAGAGGGTTTAGTATAAAATTCCATATCCAAAAGATGTCGAGCGGGCAGAGGAAGAGAATCTAAGGGTTCAATCGGAGGGCGGGGGGGAGTTGTTATGAAAGTATCACCCTTTCTAAAACAAATTCCTTTAATATCTTTCTTTGGGATATTGGCCGCCAACTCCCGCATGATCGATTCCCCTTCCCCAATCGCTACTACATCAATATCATTACAAATTTTTAATATATCGATAGGAAGGGCGCTGGCATGATGCCCACCATAAACTATCGGGACATCGGGAAGAATGGTCTTTAAAATCCGGGCAGCATTGATGATATCAGGAAATAATTCGGTAGAAGAACTCATCCCGATTAAATTCGGATTAAATTTTTGGACCATTTTCCCCATAAGAAAATCAACTTTTTTGATGTTTAAACGATTTTTGCGGAAAAGAACATCCCTTTCGATAATCAAAACCTCATGTCCATCCTGTTCTAACATTGCTGCAATATAAGCAAGTCCGAGGGGAGTCCAGTGAGGCAAAAATCTTCGGGTGTTAATTGCGGCAGCATCAATAAGACAAATCTTCATCGATAAATTCCAGTATTAAAAAGCAGTTAATTTGTTTTAAACTGGTAAGGACAGAATTTCCAGAGGAGGAGATTTATTTTAGCCATAGGAGAAGCTCTGACCTCAACCGCGTATTATAATTAAGCATTTCTATAGGCTAAAGCGGTCTTGATGATTTCAATTCCGGCTTCAATACTTAAATTTTCTAAGTTTATCACCAGATCATTAATTTCTGGGTCATCAATGTTGGCTTTAAAATATTTTTTTATAAAATCTTTCCGTTCCGAATCTACTTTTAATATATACTCCTTTGCTTCCTCCGGGGAGAAATTTAGCCATTCAGCAATATTTTTGATCCGGTGTTCTATCGGCGCTATTACCCTTACTCGTAAAATTTCGTCCCGGGGAAGGATGAAATTCGCTCCACGACCTAATATCACGGCATGACCATGTTTCCCAATAGTAGCAATCACCCGGACCAGATGCTGCATATATTCATAACCCCAAAGATGATGCTTTTCCGTGACTGCAGCAATTATCTCTTCGATGGCGGAAACCCCTTTTTCATCTAAAGATTCAACTACCAGAGTTCGCATGTGGGCATTTTCCGCTACTGCCTGGGTTATTTCCTGATCAAAAAAGTCAAACCCTAATTCCTGAGCGAGGTGTTGAGCTAAAATATGTCCTCCACTTCCAGTCTGACGGGAAATAGTAATTACGCTTACTTTTTTCTTTTCTTTTTGGGGATAAGTAGTTCGCCATTTATTGACCTGTTCTTCAATAATTTGCTGAATGGGACGAGGTTTTTTTATTTTCATAGCGCCTCCTATTTATCCTAAAAAAAATTTTGGTTATTCCTAAATATATAAAAATAACCAGCAGCCGGTCAAGCGAAATAAATTAAAACTATCTAAAATTATTAAAAAATAACTGCGACAAGCACAAAAATTCCCTTGAAGGATAAAAAATAAAAAAAACAAATAGATGCATTTTTTGTTGACATCTGTCTATATATTGTGTTAAACAGATTTTAAATTTACAATATATAGTATATTTTTTAGAAAGGAGGGAAAGCTATGGCTACCCCAAAACAAATTGAACTCCGGATTAAGTATGCAAAAACCTCAATCAACACCCTGACCAAAAAAATTAATATGTATAAAGCCAAGGTGAAAAAATTAGAAGAGGAGCTGAAAAAAGCAAAAGCAACTTCCGCCAAGCCAGCAAAAAAGAATCCAGCTCCCAAAAAGGCAAAAAAATAATTATTGCATAGTAAAATTATTTTATAATGACCACTAAAGGAAGATAAAAATTCCGAAAGGGGAGGTTTTCGCCGGAAAATATTAATACTTCTGCTACCAGCAAAGGAACTTTGGCTATTCCCCGGCTTTTATTTAAGAGCGAAGAGAGGGGAATATTTTAGGGAATGGGTTCTTATTTAAAACTAATTGGTATTATTTGTAGAATTTACATAGCGAATTGGGTCGTGAAATCCTGCCTCTTTAAATCCTTTAAGCCGAAGTTGGCAACTATCACATTTCCCACATGCTTTCCCATCGGGTAAAGGATCGTAGCAGCTATGAGTAAGTGAAAAATCAACTCCGAGTTCCATCCCTTTTTTGATAATTTCGGCTTTACTCAGGTTAATCAAAGGGGTGCGAATTTTAAACTGGAGTTTCCCCTCCACTGCTGCTTTGGTAGCTAAATTACATAGTTGCTCAAAAGCTTTTATATAGGTTAACCTACAATCCGGATATCCACTACTATCAATGGCGTTAACTCCAATAAAGATGTCTTCGGCTCCGATGGTTTCTGCCCAAGCAAGCGCGTAAGCAAGAAATATCGTATTTCTTGCCGGGACATAAGTAGAAGGGATTTCTCTTCCAATGTCGGTAAGTTTGCGGTTTTTAGGTAAGGAAATTTTTTCTGAGGTAAGCGCCGAACCTCCGATTGCTTTTAAATCTATGGAAAGTATTAGGTGTTCTTTCACGCCAAAGAACTTAGCAATTTTTTTCGCTTGTTCTACTTCGAAAATATTTCTTTGGCCATAATGGAAGCTTAACGCATAAATCTCAAAGCCTTCAATTTTAGCAAAGGCTAAGGTGGTGGTTGAATCCACCCCACCACTTAAAAGCACAACTGCTTTTTTCTGCATTTTTATTTTCCTCTGCTCTTTTTTCTCCAAATAATTTTCTGAAGTTGAAGTTGCAGATGGACGGCGAGGTTATCTCTCAGAATCCATCGGGCTAAAAGTGCCGGGGAGATTTTACCAAAAACCGGAGCAAAGTGAATGATATTTTTAAAAAAAGGCTTTTCCCTCATCAAAGCGATAATCGCTTTGGCATAATTAAAATCTTTCCGGTTACCAATAACAAACTTTACCTCATCATGCGGAGAAAGAGAGTCAATATTGCCAAAGTGGTTAAATCGCGCCATTCCACTACTGGGACACTTAAAATCAATAATGCGAACACATTGAGAATTCACTTGACTAATATCCAGGCTACCGTTAGTTTCTAAAAGGACTTTATACCCTTTTTTAAGAAGTGCCTCGATTAAAATAGGGGTTTCTTCCTGGAGCAAAGGTTCTCCGCCGGTAATTTCTACCAAATTACAAGGAAATTTTTTAATTTCAGCGATGACCTCGGCAAGCGTCATTGGATTCCCTTCCTCGTAGGCGTAAACTGTATCACAATAAGAACACCTTAGGTTACAGCCAGTAAGCCGAACAAAAATACAAGGCCAACCCGCATAAGAAGATTCTCCCTGAATACTGAAAAAAATCTCGTTGACTGTGAGCGCCAACTCTTTCCTCCTGATTTTAAAACCAATTATACCCTACTTAGAATAAAAATCAGAAGAAAAATTTTTCAACAACAAATTATATTCGCCTTTTCTTCGCAATGAGATTGCGGAAAAATTGGCCGAATAAGGCAAAAGGTTAGGCTGAACCCTGGACCGAACTTGTTTCAGTCTTGTTTCCGCATCCCCTGAGATCCTGAAACAAGTTCAGGATGACAGTAAAAAAAATAATACATCCTGCTCTAATTTTTTCTTGCTTTTTTTCAGTTAGTCATCTATATTCAAATTCGTTATGGTAATTTGTCATAACGAAAATTTTTTATTCGCTCTCTTAATCCCAGGAGGTAGTGATGATAAAAAACCAGTTCATTTGGTTCTTACTGTTATTTTATGTTGTAGTTTTTAATTCTTCTCACTTTGCTTGCGCGGAAAATTTAATCGGATTTATCGGATCAGTTACCAAACCAGTTATGGAAGAGATTATCCGCGAGTATCAGAAAAAAACCGGAGTAGAAGTAATTGCCCAATATGGAGGCTCGGGAACTCTGCTTTCCCAAATGAAGCTAGCCCAGATGGGGGATATTTATCTTGCTGGTTCTCCTGATTTTATGGAGAAAGCTAAAAAAGAAAAAATCGTCGAGCCGGACTCGATAAAAATTGTTGCTTATTTGATTCCCGCTATTAATGTCCAAAAAGGAAACCCGAAGAAAATACAATCCCTTCATGATCTAATCCGGGAGGATATACAATTGGTAATTGCCAATCCCCGCACGGTATGTGTTGGCCTTTATGCGGTAGAAGTTTTTGAACATAATCATTTGAGCTCGCTTATTAAACCCCGAATTAAAAGCTATACTGAAAGCTGTGAAAAGACCGCTAACCTTATTGCTCTTGGGGGTGCAGATGCAGTTATGGGATGGGAGGTGTTTTCTCACTGGGAGCCAGACAAAATCGAAACCATTTTTCTTAAGCCTTCCGAAATACCCCGAATCTCTTATATCCCTATTGCGGTTTCCCGTTTTGCTAAAAATAAAAAGCAAGCCAAAGATTTTGTAAACTTTGTAGTTGGATATGAAGGAAAAGAGAAGTTTAAGGCTAAAGGCTACATTACTGATGAACCAGAAGCGCGGCGATATGCCCCCGAGGCAGTTATTGGTGGAGAATATCTTCTACCCTTAGGATGGTAATGAAACCCCGTCCTTCCCTCTTTCTTATCTCTACCCTGATGGCATTAGTTATTCTGGTAGGATTCTATCTCCTCCTGGTGGTTTATACTTACTGGCATTACCATCCCACTGCCTTAGGAGAGCTTCTTTTCTCTAATGAGATTATTTATGCAATTAAATTGAGTGTAGTCTCTGCTACTATGGCTACAATTATCGCTTTATTAATAGCGGTGCCGGCCAGCTATTTTCTCTCCCGAAAAAATTTCCCCGGTAAAATTCTTTTGGATACGGTGTTAGATATTCCGGTGTTTGTTTCTCCGGTAGCAGTTGGTGCTCTTCTTTTGGTCTTTTTTACCAGCCCGCTGAGCAAAACCTTTCAGGCAAGGTTTTTTCCTATTGTTTTTGCCCCTCCAGGGATTGTTATTGCCCAGTTTAGTATAATTGCAGGATTGGCAGCGCGGATGATAAAATCAACTTTTGATCAGATCCCTTCTCGTTACGAAGAAGTAGCCCGAACCTTAGGTTGTTCTCCTTTCCAGGCTTTTCTTCGAGTTACCTTACCTTTAGCCAAAAATGGCTTATTAGCAACAGTAGTTATTTGCTGGGCTCGGGCTTTGGGAGAATTTGGTGCTACTATCACTTTAGTGGGTGCCGCAGCAATGAAAACCGAAACTATTCCTACTGCGGTTTATTTAAGTTTTGCTTCAGCGGATATTGACCGGGCACTTACAATGGTGGCTATCCTCATCCTTACGGCAGTAACTGGGTTACTCATTATTCGGTTTGTCTCGGGAAAAGAGGTGAGACTTTGATTGCCCTGAAAAATTTGGAGATAAAGCTCAAGGAATTTCATCTAAAAAATCTTAACCTCGAAATAAAAAAAGGTGAATATTATATCCTATTAGGTCCCAGCGGAGCAGGCAAAACCGTAATTCTTGAAACCATTGCCGGCCTCCACCAGCCGACGAAAGGAAAGATATTCATTGGCAATAAAGAAGTATCACTTTTGCCACCGGAAGCTCGCCAAATTGGCTTTGTGCCCCAGGATCTTTCGCTTTTTCCCCATCTTACTGTGCGGGATAATATCCTTTTTGGTGTAAAGATTAAAAGAATACCATCTTCTGAATACCACTTCTTGCTTAAGGAATTAATCGAGGTTCTTCAACTTGGGCCTCGATTAACTGCTTTCCCTACGACCCTAAGTGGTGGAGAAAAACAAAGAGTAGCACTGGCGCGGGCTTTAATCACTCGACCTAAAGTTCTTCTTCTGGATGAACCTCTATCTGCCCTCGATCCTCCCATCCGTCGCCAGCTTCAAAAAATGCTTAAAGAGATTCATTCTCATTTTCAAGTAACTATATTACAAGTAACACACGACCAAGAAGAAGCTTTTATCCTTGGTGATATAATTTCTATTTTGATGGATGGGGAAATTGTGCAAACCGGCAAAAAGAACCGCGTCTATTTTTTCCCGAAGAATAAAAAAATTGCCTTGTTTACTGGAATGGAAAATATCTTTACTGCCGAAAAATGGGAATTGAACGAAAAAGAAAAGTTGGTCATCCTTTCTTATCAGGGGATAGTTTTTAAAGCTTATTATGACCGAGCGCTTCCTGAACCCCCTTTTTCTTTTGGTTTTAGGGGAGAAGAGGTAATGATTATAAAAGATGAGCTACCAATTCCAGAAGGAATTAAGGAAGAGAATTGCTTTTCCGTAGTTTTAAATAAGATAATCGAAAAGGGAGCTACCCATACCCTGGAATTAAAGGAAACAACCTGTGGAATTCCCATTGTAGCAGAGGTTCCAAACTACATTTACCGCAAGCTTAAATACCAAATCGGTCAGCAACTAAATGTTTTTATTCGCAAAAAGAATATTTGCGTTATGGGAACCTAAAATAGGTTTTCTCCCGCACGGTTTTATCCTATAATATTGGAAAAAAGCCGGGAGAATAACAATGCCTAAAAAAGTCCTTCTCATTAATCCCAACCGAATGAAGCCGGTAGTTTCACCGGTAGCCGTAGATTATCTGGCAACTGCTCTTCATAATCATCAAATTAAGGTGGTTTTTCTTGATCTTGCCTTTTCTGAAAATGTAGAAGAAGATATAAAACGCACTTTCCAAAATGAGTCCTTTGTGGCAGTGGGTATTACTGTTCGAAATATCGATGATTCTTATTTTGCCAGCCGGGATTTCTGCCTTGAAAAAACCAAAAAGATTATTGACCTGGTTCGAACCTGGACCCAGAGTCCAGTAATACTGGGGGGAGTGGGGTTTTCAATTTCTCCAGTGCCAGCTCTAAAATATTGTGGAGGGGACTTTGGCTTCTGGGGAGAAGGTGAAGATGCTTTCCCTTTTTTGATAAAGGCGTTAACTACTGCTACCAAAGATTTTAAAAAAATACCCGGATTAATCTGGCGAAATGATTTTGGCAAATACATCCAAAATGCTCCTACCTATCTTGACCTCCATAAACTCCGTCTTTTCCCTCGAGATACAATCGATAACCTTAAGTATTTTCAGGAAGGTGGAATGGTTGGTTTTGAAACGAAAAGAGGATGTAATCAGAGCTGTTATTATTGTGCTGACCCAGTGAGTAAAGGGAAAAAGGTTCGTTTTCGTCATCCCGAAGATGTGGCTAACGAACTTAATGTTCTGGTCGAAAAAGGAATAACTTATTTTCATACCTGTGATAGCGAATTTAACCTTGATCCTGATCATGCCCTACAAATATGTCAAGAGATAAAAAGAAAAAGATTATCGGATAAAATAAGATGGTATGCGTATGCTATTCCTTCTGGTTTCACGCGAGAGCTTGCGGGTGAGATGAGAAAAGCAGGGTGCGTGGGGATTGATTTTGGAGTAGATAGCGGTAATGAACTGATACTGAAAAACCTCGGTCGAAACCATACTCCGGAAACAATTGTGGAGGTAGCTAAAATATGCCATAAAAATGGTTTTACTTTTATGTTTGACCTTCTTTTAGGAGGACCGGGGGAAAATAAAAAAACAGTTAAAGAGACCATTGAATTGATGAAAAAAACTAATCCTTCTCGGGTAGGGATAAGTTTAGGAATTCGGATTTATCCTGGCACTGAGATAGAAAAAATGTTAATTAAAACCAGGAGGAATGCGAAAGGCGGTTTTTATGGTGATTTTACTAAGGGGTTACTGAAGCCCTATTTTTATCTCTCTCCTCAATTAGGAGAAAATCCGGCTGAGTTCATCCAGGATTTAATTTCGGGAGATTCTCGTTTCTTTTTTGCAGGAACGGAGCCATTGGAAAAAAATTACAACTATAATGATAACACCATCCTTATTCAGGCAATTAAAAAGGGATACCGGGGGGCCTTCTGGGATATTTTAAGACAGCTGGAAAAAGAAAAAAATAAACAATGGAAAATATTTTAATCTTTTGTTAAATTGTTAATAAGTTCCATCAACAACAAAACTCATTTAAAGAGGAGGTTTTATGGCTACTAAAGATAATCTTAAAGAAGCTTTTGCCGGTGAAAGTCAGGCTAATCGAAAATATTTAGCCTTTGCTAAAAAAGCAGAAGCTGAGGGTTATCCTCAGATTGCCAAATTATTTCGGGCAGCAGCCGAAGCGGAAACTGTTCATGCGCATAGCCATCTTCGGGCAATGGGAGAGATAAAAACCACCCGGGAAAACTTACAGGCTGCAATTGAGGGTGAAGGTTTTGAGTTTAAAGAGATGTATCCCAAATTTATTGTCGAAGCCGAACGAGAAAATAAT
>Ga0272448_1001125_pt1 | contig 37566 bp, 36 predicted proteins | sample YNPCB0191_FD_202220 | JGI IMG/M metagenome (GOLD analysis project Ga0272448, IMG submission 202220) | Hot spring sediment microbial communities from Yellowstone National Park, WY, United States - YNP-CB-019-1 | ecosystem: Environmental > Aquatic > Thermal springs > Hot (42-90C) > Sediment...
AGAAGAAAAAAGAAAGACTCAGAGAGAAGATTAAATCTACCAGTAAAGATTTAAAACCAATACTATTAGAGATTATAGATAAATATCCACAGATTATTTCAGACCTAGAGGTGCTTTTATGATTGCTTCTATACTTGAAGCTGAAAAAGATAAATTTATTAATCTGGTGAATAAAGATATATGTTCTAGTTCAATTTCATATAATAGATATCCTGTCAGGTTCATCCTGTTAGATAGTTATAAAGACCTACGGGATATTGCTAATTCACTGGCAGGAAAAACAGAGATATTCGAATTAACAAATCTAGATGTATTTAGATATAATCTCGATGCCTGGCTATCTATTAACTCTATTATTAACGCCATAAAAGATCTGGATCCTCAGAAAAACTTTTTAGTACCCTCCATCTCTGAATTCGCCAGATTCCTTTCAGATGATGAACTTTTCTCGTTACTAAGTAGCTTTATGGATATCGAAAATACAAGCCAGTATTGTCATAGGAGAATTTATGTGCCAATAATTGGAATGAGCCAAAGGTTTACAGGTATTTTTTGGGAGAAGTATCATAGAAGGTTCGAGTTTATGCCTGTATGGAAGATAGTTGGAGAGAATGAGAAATATGTAGTATACTTTGTAAATATCGAGATAGAAAATTATCCGAGTTTCTTTACTGTAATTCGAAATTCAAAGGATTTCCTTAATTTATGGAAAAACGAAGATTCAGACAAGAAAATTATCTGTCTCTCAAATATTTTGAACCATTATTCTAATAAACTTATAAGCGATGAACTATTCGACATAGTGAGAATAAATAATCCTGAAGAATACTTATCAGAAATCTATAAGTTCAAAGTCCCGTTTCCCTATAATTGGCAAGACGAAGAATTCTGGAAACACTTGATAAAGGAGGCAATAAATAAGAGGGTTGATAACTTTTTTGAGTTAGTGGAAGAATATCTCAATATTAAAAAGTTAGAAGAAGAGAATATTTTATCATTATGGTTTAGATATGAGGATAAATTCTCTCGCTGGCTTATAAAGAACTACCTCACCTGTAAGCCAGAATATAGAGATACATATACAAAAGATGCATTATCTTCATTTAAAGTTTTTGACAATACAGATATTCTCAAGAATTATTATTTGGAGATATTTGAAGAAAAACCAAACCAACAGAGACTAGAAGAGAGAAGAAGAATAATAAGAGAGTTTTATAAGGAAAAGAGAGAACTGGATCTAAGTTTTATAGATGAATCCTTATCAGAAAAGATTAAAAACTTAGATCCTGGAGATACTGTAAAATATATAACTGGTACAACCCCATTCGAGAAAAAGTGGATTGTTAAGAATGTTGAATCTATCTCTAATTTGGAGGATGTATATACTGAGTTAGGTTACTATATTAGAGAGATCAGCTATCCGAATTTAAAGCTAGATCAATTATGGATTGAAGAGTATTTTAGAGAGTATCGTATATCCAGATTAAAGAATAAACCTTCGGAAAGACTTTTAGATATCCTTAATGAGAAAAATGCTAATCAGAGTACTTTTTATAATTGGTATTATTCTTTTGGCAAAGTGGAAGATCTCTTAAAAGAAGATTTTGAAAAGATCTGGATTGATGCTCTTTCCTTAGAGTTTCTTCCTCTTATTGTAAACCTCTTGGCTAAAAAAGGATTTTATGTCGATTTCAACGTTGCAGTAGCAAAACTTCCCACTTCTACAGAGTTTAATAAGGTTGAAGACATAGAAAGAATATCGGATTTAGACGATTTTATTCATAGCCAATCATCGTATAGATATCCCGAGAATCTAATTGAAGAGATAGAGATAGTTACGAGGCTGATAGAAAAGATATCAAGCTTTAAAGATAGATTTTTAATTTTTTCTGACCATGGTTTTACATCCTTTGCAAATAAGAACTTTCAAGAGCGAAAACTTCCCGAAATAAGAGTTGCTGAAAGAGAGGCGAGATATGGTGCATTAAAAGAAGATATAAACTTAGTGTCAGATGAGGATTTTATGATCTATCAACCAGAAAATTTAGATAGTTCTGATAAGTATCTAATAGCTTTGAGACATAATTCTTTCTCCTATCTTTCCTCTGCAGAAACTCACGGAGGAGCAACACCTGAAGAAGTCATTGTTCCTGTAGTATATGCCTCACGTATTCCTTTTGAAGAGATCTTCTATGAAATCAAGTTATTTAGCAATGAAATAACTGTCAGAAGTCCTATCTTAAAGTTCTCTGTCCAACCACGACCTATAACTAGCATTATAGTTAAAATTTCAGATAGAGAATTAATAGCTAATTACAATCCCAGCGAAGGACTCTATGAGTTAAAGTTTCTCGGAATTAAGCCAGGTACTTATACTATTACTTTTGTTATAGGCAGTTTTAAAGTCAGTAAGGATATAATTATAAGAGGAGGTTCCAAAGAAAAGGATCTATTATGAATAAGTTAGATAATTTAGATAAAAAAATTAAAAAGGTCTTTCCAGAAGAATCAGTATTAAAGATAAAGGAAAATTATGGTGTATTTGAAGGTAAAAATCTGCCATCATTTATTAAAGACTGGCTTATAAAAAGATTTACCGATGAAGAAGATAAACTTGATCGAGATTCGCTATTGGAATTTATTGATAAATTCATTCCTCAAAAAGGCTCAGAAAAGAGATTTAAAGGCAGTATAATGTATGACAGAAAACCACAAAAGGTACTTACCAGAATTGTGATTGAGCCAGATATTAAAAAGGGTATCTTTAGATTTGCCATTCCAGATTTAGGTATTAATTTTAATGAAGGGATAGTAAGAGAGTATTTATTAGAAGAAAATAGCGAATTGAAAGGTGGAGAGGTTTGGGGAGTTTTTACCCTTTCTTATCTCCCTAAAGATGTAGCAGGGGAAGCTTTTATAGAATTAGTCGATTATAAACCATTCAAACCTTATGAGATTGATCTGGACTACTTTAGAGAAGGGAGAAAAGATTTCGAAATTGAAGAATGGGTGGATTTATTAATAAGATCAATGGAGTATAATCCAGCTGGTTTCTATAGCCTGGAGCAGAAATTATTATTTATATCAAGACTTCTCGTTTTTATTGAGCCAAGACTAAATATGATCGAACTTGCCCCTAAAGGTACTGGTAAGTCTTACATCTTTAACAATCTAAGTAAATATGGATGGTGTGTCAGTGGAGGTAAGGTTACAAGGGCTAAGATGTTTTATGATATGTCAAAAAATACCTTTGGATTTATCACAAAGTACGATTTTGTAGCTTTAGACGAGATACAAACTATAGAATTTTCCAACGATGAAGAGATGAGAGGAGCCTTAAAGAATTATCTTGAATTTGGTAAATTCACTATTGCTAATGTAATAGGTCAATCTAACGCTGGTTTAATCCTCCTTGGAAATATTTCTTTAGATGAGAGTATGCAACCTGTAAATAAAAACTACTTTTCAGAATTACCTGAAGTTTTTCAGGAATCAGCCCTTTTTGATAGATTTCATGGATTTTTAGAAGGGTGGAATCTTCCCAGAATAAGAGAAGATATGAAGGTGAGAGGATATACATTAAATGTGGAATATTTCTCAGAGGTGTTGCATGCTTTGAGAGAATGTACGGAGTATTTTGCTATAGTAGAAGACTTGATAGAAACTCCACCAAAGGCTGACACCAGGGATACAACAGCTGTAAAACGAATCGCTACTGGATATCTGAAACTACTTTTCCCCCATATAAGGAGGGTTGAGGATATAGACAGAAAAGATTTTGAGATGTCTTGCCTAAAACCTGCCATTGAAAAGAGGAGAATAATAAGGAAACAGCTTCATATGATTGATCCTGAATATAAGGAAGAAATGCCAGATATAAAGATGAGGTGATGACTATTATCTGCCTATTCTTGAAGCTCTTTATGAATTAGGCGGAAGAGGAAAAACTCAGGAGGTCATTGAAAGAGTAGGGGCAAAGATGAGAGACATTTTAACTCCTTATGACTATGAACATTTGCTAAGCGGTAGATCTATTAGATGGAAAAATAGAGCCGAATGGGCAAGGTTAGAACTTGTACACGAAGGGTTATTGAAGAGAGATTCTCCTCATAGTATCTGGGAACTTTCCGAAGAAGGGTATAAGTACATAGAGAACCTCAAGAAGAGAGAAAATAGTAATGGATGATTTTGACCTTTCAGGAGAGGAACTTTTATTAGAAATAGAGAAATATCTGAGCGAGAGAGAAGAGACCTCATCAGGAGATGAAGAAAGAAAGCCCAAAGCAAGTCGTAAGAGAGAAGGACCAGAAGATAACTTACTCAAGGCTGAAGAAATTACAGAAAAAGAGATAAATGAGCCAACAGTAGAAGATCTAGATGAAGAAGTTGAAATTGAAGAAATACAAGCAAAAGACTTAGATGAGATCCATTTTAGAGAAGTAGTAAAGTATAAAGTCTTATCACCTTACGAAGAAAAAGAGCTTTTTAGAAGAATACAACTAGGAGATAAAAAGGCAAGAGAAAAGGTCATCCTTTCAAACCTGAGATTAGTTTACTACATTGCAAAGTGGTTTAATGGAAAAGGGCTAGAGTTTTTAGATCTGTTACAAGAAGGGTATATCGGTCTTATGAGAGCAGTTGAAGGATTTGATTATACTAAAGGATATAAATTTAGTACTTATGCTACCTGGTGGATAAGACAGTCTATAGCAAGAGCTTTGGCTGATAAGGGAAATCTTATAAGGTTGCCTGTACATATAGGGGAGAAGATGCATATTGTAAGGAATACTAGAGAGAAGTTTATAGAAAATTATGGAAGAGAGCCAACTCTTTATGAACTCTCAGAAATGACTAAAATAGGTATTAGGACACTTGAAGAGATTCGGAAATACGAGTATAAATTCTACAGTATAGATATCCCTTTATTGAAGATTCCAACAGAAGAACTAAAAATGTTGGGTATAAAGAATAACTTTGAAGAGGATGAGGATATTAGTTTGAAAGATGCTATAGTGATAGATATCACAGAAGAAACCTTAGTAAATATCATAGAAGATACGTCTATAATTTATGAGGGCCTAAAGAAGTTAAGCGACAGAGAAAGAAAAGTTTTAATCCTAAAATACGGTTTGGAAGATGGAGTAGAAAGAACTCTAGAAGAGGTGGGGAAGTATTTTGGAGTTACAAGGGAAAGGATAAGACAGATAGAGGCTAAGGCATTTAAAAAATTGAGATGGAATATTAAACGTTTAAATAAGAAGATTTAGATTTATCAAAAAAGGTAACTAATAAATGGTCATTCCCCGAAGCCAAGAGTATAATAGTAAAAGAATAAATCCTTTGGAGGTGAAATATCAATGAATAAAAGGAGATTAGGTTCTACAGGAATAGAAGTTTTTCCAATAGCCTTTGGCGGTATCCCTATCCAGAGAGTAGAAGAAGAGGAAGCTGTAAAGATAATAAAGAGGGCTATAGAACTAGGCATAGACTTTATAGATACAGCGAGAGCTTATAGTGATAGTGAGGCTAAAATAGGAAAGGCTTTGAAAGGGGTAAATAAAAGAGTCTATATAGCCAGTAAATCACAGGCAAAAGATAAGGAAACCATATTAAAAGATATAGAAACGAGTCTTAATCAACTGGAGGTAAACAGAATAGATATATACCAACTTCATGGAGTAAATGATAAAACAGCGTTCGATAAGGTTATGGCTACAGGAGGAGCTTTAGAAGGTCTAAAAGAGGCAAAGGAAAGAGGTCTTATAGAGCATATTGGTGTTTCTACCCATAGTCTTGATTTTGCGGAAAAGTTGATGGAAACAGGAGAATTTGAGGTTATTCAGATTGCCTACAATTTTATAGAAACTGACTGTGAAAAGAAGATTTTAAAAATGGCTCAAGAGAGAGGTATAGGAGTAATAGGTATGAAACCCTTCGGGGGAGGGGTTATAGAGAACGCTAAGATTGCTTTAAAGTATGTCCTGAAACAGGGATATGTAATTCCAGACCCAGGAATGCAGTCAATAGAAGAGGTGGAAGAAAATGTTGCTATTGCTTTAGATTCATATGCTCTAACTGAAGAAGAATTACAGGAGATAGAGAGGATAAAAAAGGAGTTTGGTTCAGTCTTCTGTAGGAGATGTGAGTATTGTCAACCCTGCCCTCAGGGTGTCCAAATTCCTGCTATCCTTAGAACTAAAGATTTCATAAAGAGGCTGCCACCAGAAAGGTTAGTTACGGGTTGGTTCTATGAAGCTTATTTAAGCGGTAAGAACTGTATAAAGTGTGGTGTTTGCATATCTAAATGCCCGTACAATCTACCTATTCCAGATTTAGTAGAGAAGAACATTCAGATTTTTGAAGAGTTCCTAGAGGACCTGAGACAAAAATAGAATCTTTAGAAAGCTAAAGTGGCTCAGGGATAGGCAACGTAGAACTTATAGTTATCTTTTCTTTTATGTTTAGCTCATATGGTGCCTTCTAATGGATATAATTTCTTCTATTTTGGTTTTCTTATTAATATCCTAATCTTTTATCTACCACATTGATCATTTTAGAGACATCAGGGTAAGTCTGAAGGTTTTTGATAAATATCTCTAAAAGTCTATCTGTATAGTATGGATTAAGCCCTGCTATATGAGGAGTTATTACTACATTATCCAGGTCCCAGAGTTCACTGTCTGGTGGTAGCGGTTCTGTTTCGAAGACGTCCAATCCAGCCGAAAGGATCCGTCTTTCTCTAAGAGCCTTTATAAGTGCAGATTCATCTACTACCTTTCCTCTTGCTACATTTATTAAGATACTTGTAGGCTTCATTAAATTTAATTCCCGAGCTCCTATCAGATTATATGTTTCTTTTGTAAGTGGAACAATGATAACCACTATATCAGACTCTTTCAGTAGCGTATCTAATGACTCTTTACCTAGAAGTACATCGGGTTTAACCTCTACTTCTTTCCCCGGGTCTCTTTTTAAACCGATAACTCTCATACCAAATCCCTTTGCCAGTCTAGCTATGCCCTGTCCTATCTTTCCGTAGCCTATTATCCCTATCGTCTTTCCATAAAGTTCATCTATAGATACTTCGTTGTGAAACCATACCTTTAGCCTCTTTCCTTCAAAAGATTTTATAAGTCCTCTTGTAATAGCCAATATAAAGGCAAATGTATGCTCAGCTATGGATATAGGGTGGACCCCACTAGCATTAGTAAGTATGACATTACTCTCTACTAATTCTGGAAAGAGAAGCCTATCCACTCCTGCCCCAGTTGCCTGAATCCATCTTAAGTTTTTTGCTTTTCTAAATTCTTCTCTGGATATATCCCCAAGTATCACTTCAGCGGATTCTATGTCTTCTACTAGATTTATATCATCCCTTGCCAATAAAATCTTTTCTCTATGGACCTCTTTGAAATTATATCTGTACCTTATAAGCAGGTTCAAAATATTCCCTCCTTTTATTTATCTCTCTAAGTATTATATCTCTAGATATTTTATCATAAATATCGACTCTGAAGCCGGCTCTATAAACTTTTGTATGGATTGTTTTAGTCTATGGAAAAGCGAGACGCTTGTCCTACCAGTATTTTTAAAGCTTATTTACCACGCAAAAAGTTGAAGAGTCCCATACCTGTTGAAGTTCTCTCTTTATTGTGATATCATATAAATGGAAAATAACCCTGCCATGTACGAGTTGCGCAAGACGTGTTCCGAGCCAACACTGACACGTGGTGTGCTTGAGCTAATGGTGGATTAGAGGCTTGAATAAAGCTTCATGAAGCCATTAGGATAGCACATTAGTAGTTTCCGGGGTTCGGGAACAAAGCGCATACGGCATGGCGGGGTCTAAAAAGGAGAATTTTATGGGTATTTTTTCTGGACTATTCCGTAGAGAACCCTTAAAGGATAGGAATTTTTATTATACTGTAAAATGCAACAGGTGTGGAGAAGAAATAAGGGTAAGGATGGATAGGATGAACGAGCCCTCTCCTGAATATGATGAAAAAGGAAGGGTGACTCATTATATATATCGTAAAGATGTGATGGGGCAGAAATGTTTTAATCTAATCTATGTAGAGTTTGTACTTAGCCCAAGTTTTGAGATTATTTCCGCTAATGTAACTGGAGGTAAATTAATAGAGCCAGATGTTAAATGAACCAGTTTCAAATGGAAAGGTTATAAGAAAAGAGGGGGAAATGGTAGATATTCTTGTGGCAAGAAGCGAGAGATGTAAAAGTTGTGGGTTATGTTTTGCTATGGGAAACGACAAGATTTTGATAAGGGCAAAGACAGATAAACCACTAGAGATAGGGGAAGAGGTAAGAATATTTACAGAGGATAGGTATGTTATTTTATCTGCCCTTATATTATATATTCTTCCAGTAATAGCTCTTATACTTGGATATTTCTTTGGAGGGATCTTCTCTAGTAAGGAGTCATGGAAGATAGTATCTGGATTCTCCTTTATGGGCTTAACCTTCATATTTAATAGGTTTATAGATAAGAGAGTAAAATTCCCTCAAAAGGTAGAACCAATAAAATAGGAGGATTTATTGTCTATAGCGGCTGTTTGGATTATTTTTTTACTTGTTGTCCTTGTTTTTTGGTTTATTGGGAGGAACAAACAGAAAAATCAAAAGAAGTGTCCTTTCTGTGGGAGGATGATTCCTAAAGATGCCGATAACTGTCCATACTGTGGAAAGGGATTGTCAGAGGTTTGCCCTTACTGTAAAATGCCTGTAGAACCAAACTGGGGTGTATGTCCCTATTGTGGCAAGAAGATAGATAGACATAAGCTTGTATAAATTCTATGGATGGCCTTTTTGATTCTGAAACAAATAGAAAAGCTCCTCTAGCAGCCCGACTGAGGCCAAGGTCCCTTTCAGATTTTTTAGGTCAGAAACATCTAGTAGGAGAAGGCAGCTTTATAAGAAAGATTATTGAGAAAAGAGAACCCCCTCCATCTATAATCTTCTGGGGACCTCCCGGGTGTGGGAAAACCACCCTGGCTTTATTGTTAGCAGAGGCAACAGATTGTAAACTTGTAAAGGTAAATGCGGTGTTAAGTGGGGTGGCAGAATTAAAAAGTATATTTGCTAAAGCTCAGGACGAGAGAAAGTTTTATGGCAGAAGGACTATTCTTTTTATAGATGAAATTCACAGATTTAATCGGGCGCAACAGGATGTCCTATTGCCTTATGTAGAAGATGGTTCTATAATACTTATAGGTGCTACTACTGAGAACCCATATTTTACTCTCAATAGTACATTGATATCTAGATGTAGGGTCTTAAAGCTAGAACCCTTAGAGGAAAAGGATATATCTTTTATATTGGATAGGGCTATGAAGGATGATGAGGAGCTAAATAGTTCTCACATAACATTAGAGGAGGGTGCCAAGACTTTAATAGTAAGATATGCAAACAGGGACGCACGGCAGGCTCTAAATATACTCGAAGGTGCGGTTTTCCTAGTAAGGAGTAAGAACAAGGATGTGATAGAGCCATCAGACATAGAGGAACTCTTTACTGAAAGGATATTTAGATATGATGAGCATGGAGAAGAGCATTACAATCTCATCTCTGCATTTATAAAAAGTATGAGAGGTTCAGACCCTGATGCTGCTGTATACTGGTTGGTGAGGATGATAGATTCTGGGGAAGATCCGAGATTTATTGCAAGAAGGATGGCAATACAGGCAGCTGAGGATGTTGGAAATGCTGACCCTATGGCTTTAGTGGTAGCAGTTAATGCACTTCTAGCTTTAGAATATGTAGGATTACCTGAAGCCATAATACCCCTATCCCAAGCAGCAATATACATAGCCAGTGCACCAAAGAGCAACTCTATTTGTAATGCAATATCAAAGGTAAGGGAGGACCTAAAAGATAAAGTACTCGGTGAGACTCCAATGCATCTAAGGAATATTGAGGATTCAGGATATAAGTATCCGCATAATTTCCCCGGTCATTTTGTAATACAAGACTATCTTCCCAAAGCATTATTGGGGAGAAGATACTATGAGCCCTCAGATGAGGGTAAAGAAAAAGAGGTAAAGGAGAGATTAAACAAGTTATGGAAAGGAAAGAAAGAATTTTAGGAGGTGTAAGTTTTGCCTGAACTACAAGAGCTACAAAATAAGAGGATATTGGAGCTGTTTGAAATAGCAAAGGAGTTAAATATAACAGGTGCTAGAAGGATGCATAAGAAAGACCTGGCAGAAAAGATCTATCAGGTATTAAAGGAGAAGGAGGAAAAGGAAAGGAAAGAAGTAACTCCACCTACCCCACAGGTTACTGTTCCTGAGACTCCTCAAGAGGTACAAGGGGAGATAAGAGAGGGCGTCCTTGAGATATTACCTGATGGGTATGGGTTTCTAAGACATAACGGTTATATACCTACCTCTCAGGATATATATGTATCTCAATCACAGATAAGGCGTCTTGGTTTAAGAATGGGGGACCTGATAAGAGGTCCGATAAGATTACCGCAGACACAAGAAAAGTATCCTGCTATCGTTAGAGTGGAAACGGTAAATGGGGTTCCTATAGAAAGAGCAAGGTCTAGACCCCATTTTGATGACCTAACCCCTATGTATCCTATGGAAAGACTCGTTATGGAGACTGATTCCAGGGAAATAACTACCAGACTTATAGACCTGATAGCTCCTCTAGGAAAGGGCCAACGTGGTCTTATCGTCTCTCCGCCAAAAGCAGGAAAGACAACTGTGTTGAAAAAGATAGCTAACAGTATAACTACCAATCATCCTGAGGTATATCTAATAGTACTCCTTATAGATGAGCGCCCTGAAGAGGTAACAGATATGGAACGTTCGGTAAAGGGTGAGGTTATAAGCTCCACATTTGACGAACCACCAGAGCAGCATGTGAGGGTGGCGGAACTGGTATTAGAAAGGGCAAAGAGATTGGTAGAGATGAAAAGAGATGTGGTTATTCTTCTGGATAGTCTCACCCGTCTTGCCAGGGCTTATAATCAGGTAGTCCCCCCAACGGGAAGAACGCTCTCTGGAGGGTTAGACTCCACTGCCTTAAGGGGTCCCAAGAGATTCTTTGGGTCTGCAAGAAATATAGAAGAAGGGGGAAGTCTGACTATAATAGCTACAGCTTTAATAGATACAGGTAGTCGTATGGATGATGTAATTTATGAAGAGTTTAAGGGCACAGGAAATATGGAACTTCACCTGAATCGTAATCTTGCTGATAAGAGAATCTTCCCTGCTATAGATGTAAAGATGTCCGGGACAAGAAAAGAAGAGCTTTTATATACAGAGGAAGAATTAAAGAAGGTGTGGCTATTGAGGAAGATGCTAAGTGCAATTGATTCTGACGATGTAACAGAATTACTGATTGAGCAACTCTCTAAATATAAGAAGAATGAGGACTTCTTAAGAAATCTAAGGGCAGTAGCTTAAGACATTAGGCTTATTTTGTGGTATAATCTTTAAAAACCTTTGGAGGTGATATAGTGAAGTATAAAGTCTTGGCAGTATTTTTAGCGATGTTTCTGTTGTTGCCTATGTTTGCATGGTCTAAGACCATTATAGATGAGATAAAATCTAGAGGAGAACTTGTTGTAGGGAGTGATGCAGCATATCCACCATTTGAATTTGTAGATGCAAAGGGGAATATAGTAGGGATAGATGTAGATATTGCTCAGGAGATAGCTAATTCCCTTGGGGTAAAACTGAGGGTAGTAAATACAAGTTTCGATGGCATTATTCCAGCCCTGCTCTCGAAGAAGTTTGATATAATTATGTCAGCAATGACTATTACCTCTGAGAGAGCAAAACAGGTAGATTTTTCTATCCCTTATTATAATGCAGGACAGCTTATTACTGTGAGAGAGGATGATAACAGGATAAAAAGCGAGAAAGACCTTCAAGGTAAGATAGTGGCTGTCCAGCTTGGAACCACAGGGCAATTTTATGCTGAATCCCTGCCAGGTATAAAAGAGATAAGAAAATTTGACACTGTAGATGGTGCCTTTTTAGAGCTAAAGAATGGAAGAGTTGATGCAGTTATAGCTGATGACCTTACATCTCTAGCCTTTGTAAAAAATACAAAGGGATTAAAAACTATCAATAAACTCCTTACTAAAGAGCAATATGGGGTGGCTGTTCGTAAGGAAGACAAAGCGCTACTCCATCAGGTAAATATAGTAATTGCTCGATTAAAAAAGGAAGGGTTTATAGAAAAGCTCCGAGAAAAGTGGTCTACTTGGTAATAGATAGTTATGAATAGTGGATCCTTCTTTACCTTTTTTCAGAGTATGTTGCCCCCTTTAGGTAAGGGGGCAGTAATGACTATAGAGATCACTGCTATCTCAGTAGGTATGGGGGTATTGATAGGAATCTTCGTGGGGGTAGCTAGGGTATCAAAGAATCCAATTCTTTTTATTCCATCCACCATATATGTAGAGGTAATAAGGGGAACCCCCCTTCTAGCACAGTTATTTATAGTGTATTTTGGACTTCCATCATTAGGTATTAATCTTCCACCTTTTACTGCTGCGGTAATAGCGATGGGGATAAATAGTGGTGCCTATGTAACAGAAATATTTAGGGGAGGGATTCAGTCTATAGAGAAGGGGCAGATGGAGGCAGCTAGGTCCCTGGGGTTATCGTACTTTCAAGCAATGAGATATGTCATATTGCCTCAGGCGTTGAGAAGGGTACTTCCTCCTTTAGGAAACGAATTTATAGCTATGCTTAAAGATTCTTCCCTGGCTTCCACTATTGCTATAGCAGAACTGATGAGGGTAGGGAGAGAAATTACAAGTCGAACATTTAGAAGTTTTGAGGTCCTAGGAGTTGTAGCATTGTTATACCTTGTCATTACACTCCCCCTTTCTCTTGTTGTTAGATATATGGAGAGGAGAATGAGTACGGGTGATTAGGCTGGAGAATATATATAAAAAGTTTGGTAGGATAGAGGTATTAAAAGGGGTAAACCTCGATGTGGAAAAGGGAGAAGTAGTAGTAATAATTGGTCCAAGCGGAGCTGGAAAGAGTACCCTCCTTAGATGTATCAATCTCTTAGAAAGGCCAACATCAGGAAAGGTGATATTTGAGGGTAAGGATATAACCCGCATAGATGGAAAACATATAGATACAGTTAGAGAAAGGATAGGGATGGTTTTTCAGCATATAAATCTCTTTAATCACTTAAACGCTATGGATAACATAACCCTTGCCCTGATAAAGGTAAAGAAGATGCCTAGAAGTGCTGCAGAAGAACGGGCTAAGGTCCTTCTGGAGAGGATGGGGATAGGGGATAAACTCTATGCCTATCCGAGCCAACTTTCTGGAGGACAGAGACAGAGGGTTGCAATTGCCAGAGCATTAGCTATGCAACCGGATATGATGCTTTTCGATGAGCCGACTTCAGCCCTGGATCCAGAGATGATAAAAGAGGTCCTAGATGTAATGAAGAACCTTGTAAAGGAAGGTATGACGATGGTGATTGTAACCCATGAGATGGGCTTTGCAAAGGAGGTAGCTTCAAGAATAATATTTATGGACGATGGGAGTATAATAGAAGAGGGTGACCCTAAAGAAATATTTAATAACCCAAAAGAAGAGAGAACAGCTATGTTCTTGAGTAAAATTCTCTATTAGGAGGGGATATGCGTACGAATCTTTCACTAAAATTAGTAGGGATTATATTATTGGTGGCTTTGTGTGTGTGGGGTTTTTTTAGACAGTCCTTAAAATTGGGGTTAGACCTACAGGGAGGAGTTCATCTGGTTTTTGAGGCTCAAGATACCCCTCAAGTCCAGGTCACTGGAGATACACTAAATAGGGTTCAAGCGATTATAGATTCTAGGGTAAATCAGCTTGGTATTACGGAACCTGTCATCCAGAGGGAAGGTGAGAGAAGACTGCTGGTAGAACTTCCAGGTTATCAACAGGACCCACAGTCTGCTATAGACCTTATTGGGAAGACTGCCCTTCTGGAATTCAAAAATACCGGGACGAAATATGTAGAAGAAGGGACCAAATTGACTGATGCACCTACAATTTTAACCGGTGCAGACCTGAAGGATGCCAAGGTAGGATATGACCAGTTTGGGAAGCCCGTGGTAGATGTGGAGTTTAATAGTAAAGGTGCAAAGATTTTTGCTGAATTTACAAGAAACAACATCGGCAAATATCTTGCTATAACACTTGATGGTGTAGTAATAAGTTGTCCGGTGATACGATCTGAGATACCTGATGGAAAAGGACAGATAGAGGGAAATTTTACATTAGCCTCTGCCACACAATTGGCTGCTCTACTTAGGGCAGGCGCATTACCTGTACCTTTGAAGCTTATAGAGATGAGTAGAGTAGGTCCAAGCCTAGGAAGAGATACCATCAATGCCAGCATAAAGGCAGCGATCATAGCCAGCATCCTTGTAATGTTATTTATGGTTGTTTATTATAGACTTCCAGGACTAATAGCTGATGTAGCTCTAATATCTTATATTGCTATCCTGCTAGGATTAGTCTCGTTCTTAAAGGCTACCCTTACCCTACCAGGTATTGCAGCACTTATAATGTCGGTAGGAATGGCGGTAGATGCTAATGTTATAATATTTGAAAGGATAAAGGAAGAACTAAAGAAGGGGAAGACGGTAATGGCTGGAGTAGAGGCAGGGTTTAAGAGGGCGTATGCCCCCGTATTCGACTCTCAGATTACGACACTTCTTGCTGCTGCAGTTCTTTTCTACTTCGGTACTGGACCAGTTAGGGGTTTTGCAGTAATGCTAGCACTTGGAACTATCGTGAGTTTATTTACTGCTATTACAGTGACCTATACGATATTCCAGGTCATTAGGGAATTAAATCTTATGAAAGACCCCAAAATATTCGGGATATAGGAGGAACTATGGGTTATTTTGAAAATTCAAAGATAAATATAATAAAGTATACCCCCGTATGGATAGGCATTACTACATTTGTTATTATCTTAAGTGCTTTGCTTCTCTTCACTAGAGGATTAAACTGGGGGATAGATTTTACCGGTGGTACACTGTTAGAATATAGGTTAGGAAGGCCAATAGATAATGTAGGAGAGGTAAGGGATGTTCTTAAAGAGTTTCATCTAGAAAAGACCCTTATCCAAAAAACAGAAAGTAATGGGATAATAATAAGGGAGAAGGAACTTTCTAATGCTACTAGAGATGCCATCACCAAGAGGTTGACTCAGACCTTTGGGAAGGCTGAACTGGTAAGGCAAGAATTCATTGGTCCTGTTATAGGTGCTGAGCTAAAAAGAGCTGCGATTGTAGCAACAATACTTGGACTTCTGGCTCAGGTTATATATATTACCATAAGATTCAAATTAGATATGGCAATAGCAGCTGATATAGCACTTCTACACGATATATTTATAGTAATATTAGCCTTTACCCTCACGCAAAAAGAGGTAAACACCCCGTTTATAGCTATCCTTCTTACCGTAGTTGGTTATTCCATAAACGATACAGTAGTTATATTCGATAGGATAAGGGAGAATCTGAAACTAAAGCCTAAAGATTCTCAGGAAACATTCCCACAATTGGTAAATAGGAGCCTTCTCGAAACGATGACAAGAAGTATCAATACCGTTTTAACTACAATAATGGCAGTCCTAGTTGTCTATTTCTTAGGAGGTTCGGCTATAAGAGATTTTGCCTTTGGGCTTACAGTAGGTATAGCTACTGGAGGTTATTCCTCTATATTTATTGCCGCTCCAATCCTTGTCCTTATGAGGAAGAAGGGATGGGCACAAGAGAAAGTAAAGAGGGAGGAAGTAGTAAAGGAGACTGTCTCTACCACTGCAAGTAGAAGTACTGCAGGTAAGGGTAGCACACAGCCTAGTTCTAAAAGAAAAAGGAGGTAAAGGTGTATGTACTATGTTTATCTAGTAATTATTTTTATAATCACATTTGTAATAGCACTTTTTGTCCAACTTAATAACTATCCTGTTACTATCCACTACTTTTTTGGTACTAAGGATATGAGTCTTGCCCTGGTGTTATTTCTGAGCTTTGTAATAGGATTTTTAATCGCAGTAATAGCAAGGATACCGCAGGATGTTATCAACAAGAGGAGGTTCAGGTCTCTAGAGAAAGAACTGGCAGAAAAGGAAAACAGGCTGAAGGTATTATCCAGTGTTCAACCTATCCAGCCACAACAGGAACAGAAACCACCTGAAGGATAAGACATTCTCTTAGAATATAGAGTATGCGGTTTCTCTTTAGCTCTCCTTCTAATTGGGAGCATGTTTCTGCTGAGTTGGGACTTCTTCCACCTATAGCTAAGATACTAGTTAATAGGGGAGTTATATCCCCTATTATGGTTAAGAAGTTTATCTCTGGGAGTATTGATGATATAGCATCTCCATTTCTTTTGCCTGATATAGAAAAAGCTATATCTAGAGTAAAGAGGGCATTCATTAAAAAAGAGAAGATATGCCTCTATGGTGATTATGATGTGGATGGGCTCTCTTCTATCGCTATTCTCTTTAAGACAATGAAGGGACTTGGCTTTGACATATCCTTCTATATACCTAACAGGCTTACAGAAGGATATGGATTAAATCTAAAGGCTATAGAACGAATAAAGAGTATAGGGGTATCTCTTTTAATCACTCTTGATTGCGGGGTAAGTTCGGTGGAATGTATTGAATATGCCTCTCGATTAGGTATAGATACAATAGTCATAGACCACCACAATATCCCTGATGTACTTCCAAGGGCTATCTCTGTTATAGACCCAAAGAGAGAGGACATAAGATATCCCTTTCCAAATCTTTCTGGTGCAGGAGTAGCCTGGCAATTTGCCAGGGCTTTGACAAGTAGTATGTTTCAAGAAGAGGTAAATCTGGAAGAGGTACTGGATCTGGTAGCACTGGGGACTATTGCTGATATCGTACCTCTAGTTGAAGAGAATCGAGTGATTGTAAAAAGTGGGATCTTTCGATTGAAATTTTCTCCCCGGATAGGCTTAGAGGCATTGATAAAAAAAGCAGGATTGAATGAGAGATTCATAGATTCTGAAATACTTTCTTTTACTGTCATCCCAAGGTTAAATGCAGCAGGAAGACTTGGGGAAACAAATATAGCTATAGACCTTTTACTATCCTCTGACCCAAGGGATGCATGGCTTTTAGCTGAAAAGTTAGAAGAAAGGAATCAAAGGAGAAAGGGGTTAGTTGACCAGATTCTAAACGAAATAATTGAGAGACTAGAAGTCACAGATGTCCCACCGGTAATAGTAGAGTATTCAGAAGATTGGCACTCCGGGGTTTTAGGGATAGCGTCTTCAAGACTGGTAGATATGTTTAATAGACCTGCCTTTATAGGGAGAAAGGAAGGAGGGTTTATTAGATTTTCGGCAAGAAGCCCTGAAGAGATAGATGTCTATAATATATTGAAGGATTCTAGAGGATTATTTCTGAGGTTTGGAGGACACTCTCATGCTTTGGGGTTTACCATAAAGGAAGAAAGGATAAAAGAACTCAAAGAACTATTAAATAATGCTATAATTGAAGAAAGAGAAGAGACTGTAAAGATAGATGCTGAAATATCTCTAAACGACATAACCCCTTCCTTTATGGAACAATTGACTCTGCTAGAGCCATATGGTATGGGTAATCCCAGGCCTATATTTATAACAAGAGATGTCAGAATTGTTGGGGAAAACTTAAATAATAATTCAAGAAGTATTATAATAGAAAAGGGAGGAAAACAGTTTGATGTATTTGGGCTTAAGGATGTTAGTTCTGGTGATGTAATAGATTTAGTATACAATATAAAAGGGCATGGAAAGATGATAGCAATAGGATATATACCAAAATAATTTAGGAGGGTTTAACGTGGAGATAAGTCTACTTACAGAGTTTATAAGGAGTATACCTGATTTCCCTGTAAAGGGAGTTTTATTTAGAGATATTACCCCTCTACTTAAGGACAGAGAGGCATTTAAAGATGCTATAAAACAATTAGCAGATAACTTCAGGCATATAGATGTAGACGTTGTTTCTGCAGTAGAGGCTAGAGGGTTTATAATAGGGGCTCCTCTTGCTATCGAATTAGAGGCAGGATTCGTCCCTATAAGAAAGCCAGGTAAACTTCCCTATGAAAGTATAAGAGAAGAGTATGCACTAGAGTACGGCACCAATATATTGGAAGTCCACAAGGATGCTATATCACCTGGGGAAAAGGTCCTAATAGCTGATGACCTTATAGCTACTGGAGGTACAGCTATAGCCTGTAAGAACCTGGTAGAAAGATTAGGTGGAAGAGTAGTAGGTTTTGTATTTCTTATAGAGCTTACAGAATTTAAGGCAAGAGAACAACTGAGAGGATACGATGTCTATTCCCTTTTGAAATTCTAGAAAGGTTTGATACAGAATCGCAAAAGCTTATAAATTCTGCTTACGAATTCTCGATATCTGCTCATAATGGACAGAGACGGAGATCTGGAGAGGATTTTTTTGTCCATCCATTTGAAGTAGCCAAGATACTCTACAATATGGATGCCGACGCAATTACTATAGCCGCTTCCTTACTTCATGATGTAGTAGAAGATACTGATGTAGACATAGAAACGATAGAAAAAAACTTTGGTCAGGAGATAGCCTTGCTGGTAGAAGGGGTTACAAAGCTAAGCAAACTTACCGGTGCAAGTACCGAGGAGAGACAGGCAGAGAACCTTCGCAAGATGTTCCTTGCAATGGCAAAGGATGTAAGAGTTATATTTATAAAACTTGCAGATAGACTCCATAATATGAGGACACTCTCTTATCTACCATTGGATAGACAGAAGGTTATAGCTCAAGAAACCCTTGATATATTTGCCCCACTTGCCCATAGGTTGGGAATGTGGAGGATAAAGTGGGAGTTAGAGGACTTAAGTTTTAAATATTTAGAGCCAGAAAAATACAGAGAGATATCAAGACTAGTTGCAAAGACTAGAAGGGAGAGAGAGGAATATATCCAAGAGGCTATCTCTATAATAAAGAATAGTCTGACATCTTTAGGAATTATAGCGGATATCCAGGGTCGTCCTAAGCATCTCTATAGTATATATATGAAGATGAAGAGGGATAACATCACCTTTGATCAGATTTATGACCTCCTTGGGATAAGAATTATTGTAGAATCAACAAAGGATTGCTATGCTGTCTTGGGTATAATCCATTCCCTATGGAAACCTATCCCTGGAAGATTCAAGGATTATATAGCAGTCCCTAAATCTAATATGTATCAGAGTCTGCATACTACAGTAATAGGACCAAAGGGAGAACCGTTAGAGATACAGATAAGGACATATGAGATGCACCGTATAGCCGAGTATGGAATTGCTGCCCATTGGAAATATAAGGAGGGAAAGACAGATAAAGACTTTGACCTCAAGCTATCATGGTTGAGGCAACTTTTAGAATGGCAAAAGGATATGCAGGACGCGAGGGAATTTGTAGAACAGGTAAAGGTAGACCTGTTCGAAGATGAAGTCTTCGTGTTTACCCCTAAAGGAGATGTGATCTCACTCCCCCGTGGAGCTACCCCCGTAGACTTTGCCTTTCGTATCCATACTGAGGTTGGAACACACTGTGTAGGAGCAAAGGTAAATGGGAGGATAGTTCCCCTAGATTACAAACTTAATAGCGGAGAGATAGTAGAGATCCTTACATCAAAGTCTGCAGCTCCAAGCCTAGATTGGCTCTCGTTTGTAACCACTAATTCTGCTAAGAATAGGATAAGACAGTACTTCAAGAAACTCAAAAGAGAGGAAAATATAGCAAGAGGTAAAGAAACCCTTGAGAAAGAGTTGAAAAGGATACAGGGTGACCTGCTCGAAAAGATGAGGGAACTTGAATGGTCTCCATTACTTGAAGCATTTAAATTATCCGAGCCAGAAGACCTGTTCTTTGCCATAGGTAATGGTGATATAACTTCACCTCAGATCCAGCAGGCATTGAATATCATTCCTCAAGAGGAAAAGATAATTACTCTACCGAAGAGAGAGAACTGGAAGGGGGTCTATATAAATGGAGTTGATAATGTCCTTGTAAGACTAGCTCAATGCTGTAATCCTCTTCCTGGAGATGAGATTATAGGTTACGTTACTCAGGGAAGAGGGGTTACCATACACAGAAAGGATTGCAATAACATAAAGAATCTGCCCAAAGAGAAACTCATAGATGTACATTGGACCCCTGACAATTCATATAGATTTAATGCCCGTATCGATGTATACGCAAGAGATAGAGTGGGATTATTGAAGGATATACTTACAGAGGTATCAAACCTTGGAAGTAATGTATATGATACTCGAGCGATTGTAAAGAATGGGAGGGTAAACATCTATATAGTTCTAGAGGTTCAGAATATCCATCATTGTGATGCAATCGTTAGGGCTATAAAAGGGGTAAAGGATGTAATTATGGTGGGGAGGCATACATAATGAAATCGGTTATTCAAAGGGTAAAAGAGGCATCGGTAAAGGTAAATGGAAATCTAGTGTCTTCTATAAATAGGGGATTACTAATACTCCTTGGGGTAAGTATCACAGATACAGATAGAGAGGCAAGAGAAATGGCTAGAAAGGTTTCTTCTTTGAGGATATTTGAAGATGAGAATGGTAAGATGAATCTAAGTTTAAGAGATATTAATGGGGAGATTCTCTCTGTATCTCAGTTTACTCTCTATGCAGATACATCAAGAGGAAGAAGACCAGGATTTGAGAAAGCGGCATCTAAGGAGATTGCCATAGAACTGTGGAATAGATTTAATCAGTACCTTAGAGAAGAGGGCTTTATAGTTAAAGAGGGGATGTTCGGGAAACATATGGAGGTGTATCTTATAAATGATGGCCCTGTTACGATAATACTGGAGGAGGGACAATGAATTCATATGAACGTGTTTTAAAAGTTTTATCTGGAGAGATTCCAGATAGGGTACCTCTCTTTGAGCTCCTGATAGATAGAAAGGTAATAAAGAAGATTACAGGCACAGAGGATTATGCTGATTTCTGTGAGGCTTATCCAATAGATATAGTTTTGACTAATACACCCTCAAAGCTATATGAGGAGAAGGTCCTTGATGCTAAGAATAGAGTCTTTATAAATGAATGGGGAATAGTAAGGCAGTATACTGATGAGGTTGTATCTATACCATTAGAGGGCCCTATAAAGAATCCAGAAGACCTGGATACATATAAGCCACCTGACCCTTATGCAGAGAGACGATTTGAGGAATTGAAGATGCTTATAAAGAGATTTAAAGGGAAGAAGTTTGTTGGGATGCATATACATGATTCCCTAAACTATCCTACGTATCTTAGAGGGATGGAACAGCTTTTTATTGATACGATAGAAAATCCTGAGCTTGTCCATAGATTAGTTAGGATATCTGTAGATCACAATATTGCTCTGGCAGAAAGGGCTATAGAATTAGGGGCAGATTTTATTATAATGGGCGATGACTACGGAGGTATAGATGCCCCTCTCATTTCTCCCAAGGCATTTAGAGAGTTCTTCCTTCCCGGAATAAAAGAGATAGTAAATATGGTAAAATCTAAAGGGGCTTTCTGTTTTAAACACTGCTGTGGTAATATAAATCTGATCCTCGATGATCTTGTATCTACTGGAATAGATGCCCTTCACCCCCTTGACATAAGTGCAGGGATGGATATACTGGCTGTAAAGGAAAAGTACCCTGGACTTACTGTAATGGGAGGAGTAAACTGTGGGGCTCCCCTGACTGACTATACCAAGGAGGACTTAATAGAGGAGGTAAAAAGAGTTTTATCCAGGTTGAAACCAGGTGGAAGATACATCCTTGCTTCCAGCAACTCTATACACAGCAGGGTGAAACCAGAGAATCTGTTAGCTATGTGGGAAACGGTAGAAAGGTATGGAAGGTATGACTGAGGTTTATGCGTTTTCTCTGGCAGAGAAAGAAACAGAACAGATATGAGTATTATTATAAGCAGTACCCTCTCAGGATAAGAGAGGAACTAGAAGAGAGGGAGATAAGGTTCATTGAAAGGATGCTTGCGATATGCAGGGATGCCGGGATAGGGATAAGTTCTGAAGAGGTTTGGGAGGCACTTTTAAGGTATAATAATCGAATAGATATTAATCTAAAGGGTGAAGTTATAAGTTGGATATCTCAGCTGAGGACCTTTGTAATGGAATCTAAAGATGCCTACCCCTCAGGTCTTTCCAAATTCTTCAAAAGGAAGGACGAGTACGAGGAGTAGCCCTTCCTATGAGAATATACGTATTTGAAGTCTCTTTAAGAGGCGTCCTCTAAAGCCTTCTTGATTCCTGTATAGTCTTTTAAAGCTCTTTATGGCTTCTTTGAATCCTATATCTTTACCCGCCTCTTCGCTTCTATACCACTTGTGAGTGGATATGTAAATAAACAGGTCACCAATAGTTTTGTCTGGGATAATTCTATCAATGTTCTCTCTCTTTATCATCTCGCATACCGGCAGGAATACCTCTTTGTACCACTTTTTGCTCGCTTCTTCAAATGTGATTCCATTTTCTTTAGCATACTCACTCACCTGAGATATAAGGTTTTCATATCCGCCAATCTCTGTAAGCTCTATATCTAGGCCTGTCCTCTCTCTAAACGATTCCCTATAGTTAAATATTATATCTTCTCTCTTGGGCTTAAGTGGAGTAGCCTGGATTACTTTGGCATCTATATATCTCTGGTGAAGCTCTTTAGCAGCAGCTACCCTATGATGCCCGTCGAGCACGTAATACTCATCTCTTATCTTATACACCTCTATAGGTGGAAGGACCTTTCCATCCTCTATAGCCTTCTTTATAGCCAGGTATCTCTGGGTGGGTCTAGGCGTTTTAAATCTAAATCTATCATCTAGGTCCTGAGGTCTTCCTACAGAGCCTACTATCTTGTCTACCTCGATTGGAAAGATTCCTAACTCTCTTAATCTTAGATATCCAATTCCACCGTATTCTTCCTGGAGAGACTTTATCATCTTTATCACCTCCAAGAATATAATACAGTCAGGAGTTTAAATAGAAATTAAGGTAGAATTAAAGTAAAGTTAAAAGGTCTTTAAGATTTAATTAAGAATAAATTTTATTTGAGAATCCTACCTGTTCTTTTCCCTGTATAGACCCCTTTAATAATAACAAGTTGCCCATTTACAGTGAGGTACTCTATACCTTCTGGATATTGAAACGGGTCTTCGTAGGATGCCTTATCTATGACCCTTTTCGGGTCAAATATCACAATATCACCATACGCCCCTTCCCTTATAATGCCTCTGTCAGAAATTCCTATCTTCCTTGCTGGAAGAAAAGTCATCTTAGATATAGCTTCTTCCCAATTCAAGAGTCCTAGCTCCCTTGTATATCTACCCAGAATCCTTGGGAATGTACCGAATGAACGGGGATGAGTCCTTTCCTCCTCACTTCTTTTAACATATCCAGAGCCATCAGACCCTATAAAAGAATGCGGGTATTTTATCACCCTTCTTACATCGTCCTCACTCATCTGGAAGCTTATTATACCGATCCTATCATCCTTAGTAAGTAGTTTAAGGGCAAACTCTTCTGGAGGAAGACCTGCACTTCTTGCCAATTCTAATATATTACAACCTTCCATAGACTTATCTAGACCACATCTTGCTATATATATCAAGTCCCAGTCTATACTTGCATTTTTAAGTTCGGCAAGGACCTTCCCATAGGTATCAGGTTCAATAAGGTTTTCATTTAAAGCCCAAGGAGGTAATAAAGGGATACCAAGTCTTGTCATATAAGCGGTATAAGGATATACATCACAAGACACGTCCAAGCCTCTTGCTCTTGCCTCATCTATCATTCCAAGCGTTATCTCTGTCTTACCCCAATTCCTTCTCTTTTCTGTCTTATGATGAGATATCTGGACAGAGATACCGGTTTTTTCTCCAATCTCTATAGCCTCTTTTACCGCTTCCTCTACCTTATCCCCTTCGTTTCTCAGGTGGGTAGCATATATTCCACCCCTCTTCGCCACTATCTTTGATAACTCTATTAATTCTTCTGTCTCTGCATATACTCCTGGAGGATACTCAAGACCAGTAGAAAGTCCAATAGCTCCTTCCCCCAGAGCTTCTTCAAGAAGAGACTTCATTAGAGACAATTCCCTGTTGGTAGGAACTCTATTATCTAGATTCATCACCCTACGTCTTAGTGCTCCATGCCCAACTAAAAAGACCAGATTCGTCCCTATCTTTATCCTCTCTAATTCTTCTATAAAATTGTTCAGGCTACCCTCTTGGATACCAACATCTATTCCACAGTTTCCAACTACCTGGGTAGTTACTCCCTGTCTTAATATATTCTCCATAGATGGTACATCCCTTATGCTAAGGTCTGAGTGGGAGTGTATATCTATAAATCCTGGAGCAATGAACAGGTCCTTTGCATCGATAGTTATAGCTGACTCTTCCTCTATGTTTCCTATCTTTACAATTCTATCCCCTTTAATACCTATATCCAGATTAGACCCTGACCTTCCAGTACCATCTATTACAGTTCCATTGATGATGGCTATATCAAGAATCTCTATTCACCTCTTTTTATCTCATCCCAGAGCTTATCCATCTCCTCTAATGTGAGAGCTTCTAAAGAGATATTCCTCTCCTTTGCTATGGCTTCCATCTCTTCAAATCTCTTGATAAATTTCTTCACCGTCTTTCTTAATGCATCCTCTGAGTCTATACCCAATAGTCTAGCAGTATTAACAACAGAAAACAATAGATCTCCTATTTCTTCTTCTATATTTCCATTCTCTTTTATTGCCTTATCAAGTTCTTTTAGTTCCTCCTCAATCTTTCCCCTAGGGCCAGAATAGTCATTCCAGTCAAAACCAATCCTTTTAGCTCTATTCTGGACCTTCTGAGCCAATACTAAGGCGGGAAGATTTAATGGAACATCCATAAGTCTTTTATTCTCTTTACTCTTTGCCTTTTCCCAACTGGCAAGTGCCGCCTCAGCACTATCTACCTTTACATCACCAAAGACGTGTGGATGCCTCTTTATGAGTTTCGAAATAATACCATCAACCACATCTTCTATAGTGAATGCAGTTTCCTCTTCTGCTATGATAGATAAAAAGAATACATTAAACAATAAATCCCCTAGTTCCTCTTTCATATGTCCCAGGTCCTTCTCCTCTATCGTCTCAATGACCTCATATGCCTCCTCTCTTAAGGTATATTTAATACTATCAAGGTCCTGAGCTGAGTCCCAGGGGCACTCCTTCCTTAAGACCTTACCTATAGAAAAAAGTTCCTCTAACTTCTTACCAAGTGAATCTTTAAGCAACACTAAAGACCTCCTTTAATTTAGTAAGTTTCTCAAGCCTATCCCCCCACCATTTCAATATCCAATTCTCTCCATTCAGTCTTCTCAATTCACCAAACCTTCTTAATCTCTCTAATACCTTATGGTCTTCCTTCTCTCTAAAGGATAACAATATCCTATCATCAGTTATTGATATCTTTCTCACTGTATATCTCTGAGCTAACACCCTCAGGGTAGTCATCTTTAACAGGTTATTCACCTCTTTTGGAATCTCACCAAACCTATCAATAAGTTCATTCCTTAGGTCTTCTATTTCCTCTACAGAAGAGACTAGAGAGAGCCTCCTGTAAACCTCTAACTTATAAGGAGAAGGGATATAACTATCTGGAATAAGGGCAGGGATATTTATATCTATAACGGTAGGTTCAATCCTCCACCGAAGAGGTTCCCCTCGTAACTCTCTCACCGCATCCTCTAACATCTTCGTATACAGGTCAAAACCAACAGCAATTATATGGCCATGTTGTTCCTTACCTAGTAAGTTACCCACTCCTCTTATCTCTAGATCCTTCATAGCTATATTAAAACCTGAACCTAAGGCAGTATTTTCATAAATGGTCCTTAAGCGTTCTTCTCCACCAGGGGTAAGCCTTTTACTGTGGAAGATATATGCATATCCTCTTCTACCAGATCTCCCTATCCTTCCTCTTAGCTGATAGAGTTGGGCAAGGCCGAACTTTTCTCCCTCCTCTATAATGAGGGTATTGGCGTTTGGTATGTCTATTCCACTCTCTACTATTGCCGTAGAGATGAGGAGCCTAGTCTCACCCTTGTGGAACTTCCAGAACTTCTCCTCCACCTCATCCTCTTCCATAGTTCCATAGAGGATATCGATACTCAGGTGTGGAAAGAGTTCTTTAAGACGAAACTCTAATTCTTTCACCCCCTCGATACGAGGATGTATGTAAAAAATTTGTCCATCTCTAGAGAGTTCTCTCTCTATAGCCTCTCTTACAATCCTTTCATCATACTCTCCAACATAGGTAAATATGGGTAGTCTTCCTTCAGGTGGGGTTTCTATTATTCCTACCTCTTTGAGCCCATATAGACTCATCGAAAGGGTCCTGGGGATAGGTGTAGCTGTAAGGGTGAGGACATCTACAAGAGGAAAGAGTTCCTTCAATCTTTCCTTTTGTATTACTCCAAATCGGTGTTCCTCATCTATTATGAGAAGTCCTAAACTCTTAAATGAGATATCCTTAGAAAGGATTTTATGTGTTCCTATAATGATATTTATATCACCTCTGGCTATACCCCTCTTGATTTCCTTTATCTCTTTTGGAGGAACGAAACGAGAAAGCATAGCTACCTTAACGGGAAATGGTGATAACCTTTCTCTGAATGTCTCATAGTGTTGATGCGCAAGAATAGTGGTAGGAACAAGCATAGCTACCTGTTTTCCATTTAATACTGCTCTAAAAGCCGCCCTAAGGGCAATCTCGGTCTTACCGTACCCCGGGTCTCCACATACAAGGAAGTCCATAGGCCTAGGTCTTTCCATACTTTTCTTTACCCTCTCGATTATCTCCTTCTGATTAGGTGTTTCTTCATAAGGGAAACTCTCCTCAAGAGCCTTTTCCATCTCCTTATCCCCTTTAAAAGAGATCCCAGGGGTAATCTCTCTTTTAGCACTTATCTCTATAAGTCCTCTGGCTATATTCTTTACATCATTTTCTACCTTAGCCTTTATTCTAGACCATTCTGGACTCTTTAGTCTATGTAAGATGGGCGGTTCACTATTGAAACTTCTATACTTATCAAGTCTTCCCACCTGTTCCACTGGCACTAGGAGTCTATCCCCTTCAGCAAATTCTAATACGAGAAACTCTCTAGGCACAAGCTCAACCTTATGTGTTTCTAACCCTACAAATCTCCCTATTCCATGGTGAGGATGAACCACATAATCCCCTATATCAAATGGGATCTCTATCTGAGCTCTGGGAGAGATAGGATAGGTAGGCGCATATTCATAGTTGAACAGCTCTCTATCAGAGAGGATTATAACCTTTAAAGAAGGGATAGTTATACCTCTTGAGAGTTTCTTTTTAAAGAAATTTATATTCCTCCACTTTTTAATAATCTCTTTGAGTCTTTTCGCCTGTAACGTATAAAGGTATATTTCAAAACCTTGACTTATCCATAATTCAATCTTTTCTTTTAGACTATTGATGTCTCCGTAAATAAATGGAGGGTCTTCCCCTATAATATCATCACCAGATTCAACAAGTAGTGTCTTCCCCGGGGGTGTAAATTTGGCAGTGGTAGTAATAAATAAGGTATCAGGAGATATCACCCTTTTTATATCTGAAGAGACCAGGTCGGTATTTGCTGGGAATACACTGATAGGAAACTCTATATCCCCTATGGACCTTTGAGTGACTATATTAAATTTTCTTGCATATGTAAGTTCATCTCCAAAGAAGTCAAGCCTGATAGGATAGGGAAGGTTTACAGGGAATATATCTATAATTCCTCCTCTTATAGAGAATTCTCCCCTTTTTTCAACCATAAAGACCCTTTTATAACCAAATTCAGATAAGGTACTATTTATATAGTCCCATTTTGTTTCCCTGCTGATCGATAGGGAGACGCCTACTAGAGGAAAGTTCTCTATATTCTCTGGCGTTGTTACAACTATAGGGAACTCCCCCTTTATAAATCCAGCTGCTAAACCAGCTCTTCTCCAGCTATTTTCTCTATCAGTAGGGTCATAAGTAATATAGGTAGCATTTATATCAAATAGAGTCTTTATATCGTTTGCTAAGCCAGGTATATCATCCTCTCTTTCCATAACTACTATTATAGGGACCCTTAATTGAGAAAAGAAAAATCCTAATATTAGAGAAAGGATACCGCCTGAACTTATCCCCAGGCGACAGAACTTTTCTCTCTTTATCTCTTCTAAACCTTCTATAAGTTTCTTTTCTTTAGAGATAAGGCTAAGTATTTGATTCATTCCTTTACTTTTTTATTATATTTACTCATAGCTTTTTCTATATCAAATACTATCAGAGGGAGGGCTTCTAGTGCCTTCTCTAAAGATTGATTTAACAGTTGTAATTCATCCTCTTGAAATTCTGATAACACAAAATCTACACTATTTGCACCTTCAGGTAATGGACCTATTCCTATCCTCAATCTCGGGATATCCTCTGTTCCTGCTGTACTTATTATAGATTTCATCCCATTATGCCCACCACTTGAACCTTTTAATCTTATTCTAAAACTACCTAGAGGTAACCAGAGGTCATCATAAACAATAAGCATCTCTTGAGGAAGTATAGAAAATCGGTGGAAGATACCGGGAATAGCCTCGCCACTTCTATTCATATATGTAAGAGGTTTTAGGACCAGGACATCTCTATCCTCTACAGTAATATTTCCTAATATACCATTTCCTATCTCCTCCACCCACCTTCCAAATCTTGTAATAGCCTCATCTACATACATAAACCCTACGTTATGTCTAGTATTAGAATAACGGATACCTGGATTCCCTAGTCCAACTATTAATCTTATCATAATTAAGATTATAAGTAATGGGTGATGGTTAAAGCCTTTCTATTCCTTTCATCACCCATTACAAATTGTTCTTCCTTCTTTTCTCTTAGAAATTACTCAGTAGTTTCTTCTTGAACCTGGGCTTCTCCTTCCGCAGGAGCCGTTATTTCTTCCTCAACTCTAGGTGCAACTACTGTTGCTATCACCTCATCCCCGGAAGACACAAGAGTAATTCCTTCAGGAAGAGATAAGTCTCTTATATGGATACTCTCACCTACATTAAGATTAGTTATATCTACCTCTATATGAGGTGGTAGGTCCTTAGGTAAACACCTTATCTCTATCTCTTCTAACACTACCTCTAATACTCCTCCTACCTTTGTTCCCACCGCCTCACCTTTTAATATAATAGGGACAGTAGTAGTAATCTCTTCCTCAAGACTTATTCCGTGCCAATCTATATGAATTATATCTAACTTATATGGATGGTACTGGATGTCCTGGAGGACTGCATACTCTTTTCTTGTTTCCCCATTCTTTATATTAAGAGTAAATAGAACCCCCCTGCCTCCATCGGTAGAGCTAAGAACCTTTACCAGAGGCTTCTTATACATCATAAGACAAAGGGGTTGTTCGAGATGTTTTCCATATAATACAGCAGGAACAAGGTCTTCTCGTCTCAGTCTCTTTACCTTCTTCCCCTTCACGTCCCTTACCATAGCTTCAAGTTCTATCTGTTCCATATTGTTTTATCTATCCTCCTATACAAATAATTCGCTAACTGATTTATTATTATAAATCCTTTCAATAGCCTCGGCAAAAAGTTTTGCTACTGAAAGCACTACTATCTTATCAAAGACTTGACACTCTTCCAATTTTATAGTATTAGTTACTATCACCTTTTTAATATTACTCTTCTTCAAAGATTCTACTGCATCCCCAGAAAACACAGGATGGGTAGCACAAGCATAAACCTCTACCGCTCCTTCCTCTAAGAGGGCTTCTGCCCCTTTTATCAAAGTCCCTCCTGTATCTATCATATCATCTATGACAATACAGACCTTTCCCTTTACCTCTCCTACTATATACATAACCTCGGACTCATTTGGGGCTGGTCTACGTTTATCAATGATAGCAATTGGAAGATGTAACCTAGAGGCAAATGCCCTTGCTCTTGCTACTCCACCTACGTCAGGTGATACAACCACTCCATCTTCTATGTTTAAACTCTTTATATATTCAGCCAGTATAGGACTAGCCTGGAGAGGGTCTACCGGGATATCAAAGAAACCTTGAATTTGACCTGCATGGAGGTCCATAGTAAGTACCCTGTTAGCACCGGCTACAGTTATGAGATTTGCCAGAAGCTTAGCAGATATAGGTTCTCTTGGTCGGGTTTTTCTATCCTGTCTCGCATATGCAAAGTAAGGGATAACAGCAGTAATCCTTCCTGCAGATGCCCTTTTCAGGGCATCTATCATAATGAGAAGCTCCATTATATGGTGGTCAACAGGATTACTTAATGACTGAACTAAATATACATCACATCCTCTAACACTTTCCTCTATATTTACTCTTATCTCTCCATTACTAAATGTAGTTGCATAACCTTGGCCCAGATTTATCCCTAAGTATTCAGCTATCTCCTTAGCCAAGGGGATGTTAGCATTTCCAGAGAATATCTTTATGTTGCTATCCACTTCCTCCTCCTTCCTCTCTCTTTTTAAGGAATCGAGCTGGGACTCCCACTACCACAGTATTCGGTTCTACGTCCTTTGTAACAACAGCCCCTGCACCTGTAACTGAGCCTTTTCCAATCCTTACTGGGGCAATAAGATCAGAGTTAGACCCTATAAATGCATCATCTTCAATAATAGTCTTATACTTCTTCTTGCCATCATAGTTGCAGGTAATTACTCCTGCCCCAATATTTACCCTCTCACCTATCTCTGCATCTCCGAGATAGGAATGGTGCATCGCCTTTGTGTGACTCCCTATAGTACTATTTTTTACCTCTACAAAATCACCTATTGCTGCTTCTTTCTTTATGATGGCACCATTTCTGAGCTGGGCATATGGTCCAACCTTTACACACTCCTCTAATGTAGAATCCTTTATTATAGAATAGAAGACCTCACAGTTATCTCCTATATTAGCATTATCAAGATATGTAGAGGGACCTATACGACAGTTACTTCCTATTACAGTATTCCCTTTTAAGACACAGTATGGTTCTATTATGGTATCATTTTTTATCTTTACATCAGGCTCTATGTATGTAGCCTCTGGTAAGATAATAGTTACCCCCTCATCCATTAATTGGGCTATCTTTTTATTTAAAAGGCTTCTTGTGGCTTCTGCCAAATCCTTTCTGGAATTTATCCCTAAGGCAAGAGACCCCAGATCGGTAGGATAAGCCATAACTGTTTTCCCCATCTCATTTAAAATCTCCACCACCTGGGTAAGATAGTATTCCTTCTGGGCATTTTTATCTGAAAGTCTGGGTAAAGCTAATAAGAGGTCTTTTACAGAAAAGCAGTATGCCCCAGTATTAACCTCTCTAATATCTCTTTCCTCGGGGGTTATATCCTTCGCCTCTACGATTCTTAACACTCTACCAGAATTATCCCTTACAACCCTTCCATAAGCCATTGGGTCAGCTAGAACTGTTGTAAGAAGCGTAGCCGATGGTCTATTCTCAAGATGAAAGTTAATTATCCCCTCCAATATTTCACTTGATATTAAAGGAGCGTCTCCATTTACAATCAGGACATCACTAGAATCTTTAATCTCTAAGGAGGCTATTCTAACAGCATCACCTGTCCCTTTTGGACTTACCTGAGTTATATAAAAGAAGTCATTTCCTCCTATCTTTCTAAAATATTCTTCTAAGTTTGGAGGAATTACTACCACTATTTTTTCCAGATTCAACCTGGAGACATTATCTAGCACATATTTTATAATAGGCTTACCGAGTAGTTTATGAGAAAGTTTAGGAAAATCAGACTTCATCCTTACCCCTATACCACCAGCAAGGACTATTCCAGTAAACATCTTCCCCTCCTTATACAATATTGGCTGGGGCGGTAGGATTCGAACCTACGAATATGGGATCCAAAGTCCCATGCCTTACCACTTGGCGACGCCCCAGTTAAACCTACTATTGAGCCTTATTAAATGCCTCTAAAACAGCACTCTGTATATTTTCCCTCATCTGATTGTTGATAGGATGGGCTATATCTTTAAACTCCCCATTACCAACATCTCTTCTTGGCATAGCTACAAAATACCCATTCTTACCATCTATCACCTTAAGACCATGCACTACAAAGGCATCATCAAAGGTCACTGACGCAAAAGCCCTTACCTTCCCTTCCTGGGAGGCAACTTTTCTTATCCTTACATCTGTAATCTTCATTAGTCTACCACCTCTTTATTCAATCTGTTCCTATTATAACAAAAAAAGATTTTTATGTAAATAATTCAATTCTGTCTGCCCCTAAAATTATACACACGATACCTTACGCAAAGTTTATAGAGTCGATTATTACCTCTCGAATTTTATATAATAAATAAATCTCACACTGCTATTCTTGGCATCTTGAGGTTTTCCAATAAAGGTATCATACTTTTTAGCCAGATCACTCATCACCTTCATCCTCTCTTTTGTAACATCTATCTCGATCTTTCCTCCCTTTATCCCTTCTCTAAGCATATTTAAACCAGGAATCATTACAAACCCCACCACTCCCCCTTCTGCTATTGCATTAAGACTCATCTCTATCCTCTCTAAGCTATTCATAAGTCCTTTTATACCATCTACATCTATACCTTGTAAGGTAGTTAAGAGATTATCAAGGTCTTTCTTTATCTCCGTAAGCTTTGTAATCATAGTTTTTAATCTCTTCTGGTCATTCTCCAGAAGGCCTATCATATCCAGGGATTTAGTATCATTTATTCCTTTCAAAATGCTTATTATATCCTCATTCCTATTGTAGGCATCAGAGAGATATCTTGAAATTTCATCAATATTTACCTCATCTTTTTTCACACCCTCTATACCAGACCCGATATTGTCTAGAACTTCTCCTGTATTCTTTAATCCCTTGCTCTCTCTTTGCTGTTTTATCTCTCCCGCCATCTGTTTAAGCAGTTTTTGTTGAAAATCAAGTATCTGGTCCATCTGAGTGATACTACCTGTAAACTTATTTATCGTCTCTGTAAGGCTTGGAATCGTAGGTAAAGAGGGAATTACCACTATCTGTATAGAAGAAAAAGATATCTTGTCCATACTGACCTCTAACCAACCTGAAGCCTTTGGTTGAGGCATAAGGGTAAGACTAAAATTCATATTACTCCCTATAACCGTTTTTGTCCCACCTTCAGATAACTTCAATTCCTTCACCCTAGAAGTAGGAAGACTTCCATTTATTATAGCAATAAATGGCGTATATATCTCCTCTAGGGAGTTATTAATCCTCACATAATGGGGAAGTTTATTCTCTAGAAGAAACTCAATCCTTAATGTTCCACTCTTGCCAATAACATCTTTATATCCAATCCTTTTACCATCTAGAAAGTATCTCAGGCTCAAAGTTACTGGTGGATTTTTGGACGTCTCTCCTCTATAATAGATATCGGCAAAACCATCTACCTTTCCAGAAACCTTTATTCTATTATTCTCAACAACCACACTTCCATCTCCTAGAATCTTTTTTACGTCTTCTAACCCGCTTCCAACATCATAAACTGTATAATCGCCATTTCCATCTACCCTTATCCAATCTATAACAATAGTCTTTTCTACCCCCTTGTCAGGATTCACTATAAGATATACAGTTTCGTCATCGGAGACATAAAAGCCATTAGCACTTGCCAATGATGATACCAATAAGAACAGGACCAATAATATAGCACTAATTCTTCTCATTTTCTTCAACCTCCTTGCTCCATCTATAAGTAGTGTATCTAAAAATTTTATCAAAACCTACTAAAACTCCTGGTAGAAGAAACGTCACGACTAACAAGCTTAAAAAAGCCCCCCTTGCCAGGCTGGCCATAGTAAGACTCAAAAGCTTGATATCACTTAATATTGCCACTGGTAAGTTCATTAATAGCATCGTCCCAGCACTCGTAATTATAGAATGTGAACTCCAATGCACAGCCTCATTAATAGCATCGATCGGGAGAAGACCATTTCTCCTCTCCTCCTCGTATCTAGATGTCAAGAGGACGCTATAATCTATGGTAGAACCAAGTTGTATAGTACTAAGAAGAGTAGGGATAAAAAATGGCATCGAGATATGAAATAGAAAATAGTATCCAATATTCAACCAGATAGCTGTCTGAATAATAGCCACAAGAACAGGTGGGACAGAAAACGACAAGAAACCCAGGGCGACGATCAATAGTATTAAGTAAAAGGAGATCCTAGATGCCTTTGTCTGGTCTTCTTCTGATACCTCCTTTACATCCCTTAAGAGGACCGATTCACCTGTTATATAGACTTCCCCTTCTATGTTCTCTTTAAGTAACCTGGAAATTTTAGCCCTTAAAGCTATCCATTCCTTTTCCCCCAATCTATCTATCAATATAGATGCAAATGTATAACCTCCACCATTAAATCTTTTAAATATTCTCTCTGGTAAGAATTCTATAGGAAGGGCTGGATCTAGAATATTAAAATATGAAGATATACCCTTTACTTCAGGGACCTTTTTGAGCTCATTCAGTGCTGATTCTAAACCCTTAGCACCTTCCTTAGTAACTATAATAATACTTTCTACTCCACCAAAAATTCTATTTACATCATTAAGAGTAGCTATAGATGGTATACTAGAAGGTAAGAATAAATTCTGATCAAAGATAGGCTCCGCCCTGGAAGAGGAATAATATGACATACCAAGTAGGAAGATAAAAACTACTATAAAGATATATAAATGCTTACCGATAAATCTACCAAGATTCCCTACGCCTATGGGTATTATCCTGTGCTTCCTTCCACTAACAAGTCTATCAAATATTACAAGAAGAGAGGCTAAAAGAACGACAGTAGTAATAGTTGATATCAAAACCCCTCTAATAAGAATCTCCCCAGCCTGGGTGTAAAAACCAAGCCTGGCGAAGGTCAAAGCAAAAAATCCTGCCAATGTAGTTAAAGAGCTTAGGAGTATAGGTTTAAGGCTACCCAAGATTGCCTCCTCCATAGCCTTTTCCTTATCTAGAGAGGCTCTCTCCTCTTCATATCTATGAAAGAGAAAGAGGGAATAGTCAAGGGTTACTGCAACTTGAAGTATAGCGGCAAGTGTATCAACTATATAATATACCTTCGTTCCAATCAATGTAGAGATGCCAAGATTTATGATTACACCCACTATCATAGAAAAGACTATAAATATCGGACCCCATATATTTGGGAAGGCTAATAAGAGAAAGATGCTAACAAGCAAGATCCCAAGGAGAAAATATTTTAATGTTGAACCTTTAAAGTATACCTCCATATCATGTGCTATCACCTCAGTACCTGTAAGGCTAGCCCAGCTCGGTAATATCCTTCTTAGCTCATCGATCTGAGACTTATATGTCTTACTTGGGTTTATGCTCACCTGAATTTTATAGTTACCATCCTTATAGTATGTACTGTAAGATTCATTCCACATCTCTTTAGGTAATGATATATCCTGCCTCTCACCGAGCCAGCTTACAGAGGATACAAATGGTAACTCATTCAACCTCTCTACAAGTCTCTCTACCTCGAACTGATCGTCGTTTTTACAGAGAATAGTCCAATCAGGGCCATGAAGGACCTTATTATTTAATATCTCAATACCTTGAAGTGATTCCATATCTCTGGGAAGGAGTTTAAATATATCAAAGGTAAGCCCTCGCTTTGGCAAAAGGATCCCAAAGAAAACTGCCATAATAAGGAATAGAATAAAGAGAAATATCCTTCCCTTTACTATTAATCTTGCGATAGCCTTCATAAATTCTTACCTCCTATTCCAAACCAGACCTTCTTACTCAATTCTTCGATTGGAGGGACATCTTTATTAAATATGAGGTCCATCCAGAAGACTATTACCGTACCCAACAGTATAGTTATATCGGTATTATTACAGTCACCCTTTATAAGGGTAATAAATTTCCTCAGTTCTTCTTCTACTGCCTTACTGAAAGACTCGGTAACCCTAGTCCTTACCTTTATAGGGGCAAAACTTACCTCTCTAATAAGGGTGAGGATACTCGAGGAATAGTTTTTAGCCAGATCCAGGTTTAGCTCAAAGAACGATTTAAGAGAGGCTATGGGATCGATATATTCTTCTTTTGAAAGTTTGGTAAAACCTTTCCTGGTAGCCTCTATAGCAGTCTTGATTACCTCAGAGAGGAGGTCTTCTTTTGATTGAAAATAGGTATAGAAACTTCCCTTTGAGACCCCCGCCAGTTTAGTGATCTCCTCTATAGAGGTCTCATTAAATCCTTTTTCAAAAAAAAGTTTAAGGGCAGAATCCAATATCTCTTCTTTCTTCTTCATAGTTCTCTCTGACTGACCAACCAGTCAATTATATAATAGAATATACCTATCCCTATTGTCAAGATTCCTGGATTTTGAGTGGGTAAACACGAGAATTACCTATACCAACAAAAAGGGAGGCTTTTAGCCTCCCCCCTTTGAAACTTATACCTATGGGAGAGTAGGTGCACTAGATTGGATTACATTCTTATCTGTAATAGTCCCATCCGCGTTTATATCAAAGACATACCAGTAAAGATAGCCAGATGTCTGTGAAGTAGGGACATTATAGCTCTTTACAAGACTATTTCCTATGTACACCTTAACTACAGCACTAGAATGAGCAAGATCGCCACTCCCTGCATAATGATAGACGAAGTACTTATACTTCTGTGTAAACCTTGTTAATATAGTTATTGTCTCTGGACCATAGCTAGTAGTATCGTCCACATCTAGATAGGCGTAAGGGTAATCCGAGCCAGATCCTTCTTGAGCATAGTAGACCTCATAGCCAAAGTTTGGATTGCTATTTGATGCGGGCACTAATAAATGACTGTCTAAGTCACTTGGATTTTGTCCCCAGGTGAGTACTATCCTCCATTGGCCAGTTGGCATATTAGGAGATAGTGCAAAATTGACATCAGTTGTCTCCTGTCCACCTACAACTAGTACCTGCTTACTATCAGAGATATAGTTAGTCTTAGATGCAGTAACGGTCTGGACACCTGCAGGTATATTTTCAAGTCTGTATGTCCCATCTGTACCAGTTGTTGTAGTAGTACTTCCAACACCTACAGTAGCTCCACTAATAGGATTTGCATTAGTAGCATCTACTACCTTACCTGAAATAGAACCAGGTGAAGTGATAGGAGCACAACTTAGACATCCACCAAGTTGTCCCATACCAAAGGCGAGCAACAGAATAAATAGTGCAAGCTTAACGATATACTTCTTCACTATAAAACAACCCCTTTCTGAAAGATTTACCCCTCTTTTAAAATAAATATAAACCCCGTTCACCTCCTTTCTTATTCAAAAACAGCCGTTATCCGAGGGATAATGACAAAGACTGTTTTTTATATGATAACATATACAATAGAAAAATAAAAGTCTTCTGCAATATCATTTTTGGAGCACTTTTTATATTTCATAAATCACTTTATATAAAACTC